>Ga0187856_1000123_pt1 | contig 73739 bp, 75 predicted proteins | sample June2016WEW_8_40_FD_132443 | JGI IMG/M metagenome (GOLD analysis project Ga0187856, IMG submission 132443) | Peatland microbial communities from SPRUCE experiment site at the Marcell Experimental Forest, Minnesota, USA - June2016WEW_8_40 | ecosystem: Environmental > Terrestrial > Soil > Wetlands... | reverse complement strand
GCAACGGACCGGATCGCGCCATCGGCCCTCCTTCGGCGCTGCTGACTCTGTTTATCCCTCATTTCCCAAAACTCAACCATCGTCATTTCAGAGGCTTGTCCTAGGTTGTGCAACAGCTTCTAGGCGTCCGAGACGCGTGAAACCGAAATTGTCCCCGGTTTAGTTGAAAGTGGCGGCTCTCGACTTCGGGCACCTTACGCCACCTGCTCCTGCTGAGTCAACGACGGATTCAGTTTGCGCTGCAGGATTTCCAGTTCCCGGTAGCCTTTCACCTTGCGGAATTTCTTTTCTGCTTCCAGCAGCCCCGTGGCCGTCCAGCGCAGCGCGTGATTACCGGCCCGCCAGCGCTTCACATTCCGGGCCACTTTTCGACGATGGAAAAACAAGACTCGATGGGATTGCTCGAAGCCAGCGTTTGCCGCAACAGCGTGCCCACCCCCAGCCGGTACACGGTGAGGGTTTCCTCCAGCCCTTCTTCCAGGCTGCGCGCCGCCCTGGGATTGATGCGTTCCAGTTGCCGGAAGATTTTCCCGAGTTCTGCTTTGGCTTCCGCGTAGCTGGTCATCGCGTAGGTGAGAACGGCAGAGCAAAAATAGATCGCGTCACGCCGTGAGAGCGGGTGATGCGGCGGAGGGAAAGTAGACCGCCGGGATCTTGGTTTCACGAACAGTTGTGGAGAGGGCCAGGTTCGTGGGACACGGGAGGGATGTAGACCGTGGAGATCTATGGACGTGTTCGGCCCTGTGCAACCGGCATCGGCCGTATAATATTGCTATGAGAATTCTCTTGTTTAGCGGCAAGGGTGGCGTGGGGAAGACGAGCCTCGCCGCGGCGACCGGCGTGAAACTTGCCGCGCTTAATTACCGCACACTGGTGATGAGCATCGATCCGGCACACAGCCTGGCGGATTCCTTCGATCTGGACACTCAGCTCTTCCACGACGAAACGTCGGATCCGCTGCCGATCAGTGACCGACTTTCGATCCTAGAACTAAATATTCAAAAGGAGATCAAGCGGCACTGGCAGGAGATCTCCTCTTACGTCAGCTCGGTGTTACGCACGACCGGGATTAGCGGAATCGAGGCCGAGGAACTCGCGATCCTGCCCGGCATGGAAGAGCTTAGCGCCATGATGTACATCAACCAGTACCGGCGTGAGCAGCGCTACGACGTTATCGTGCTCGACGCAGCACCGACCGCCGAATCCCTCCGTTTCATCAGTATGCCCACGACGCTCGACTGGTATATGAAGCACATCTTTCCTTTTCAGCGCAACCTGCTCAAGGCGGTGCGGCCGATCGCTAACCGCGTCGCGCCGTTCGAACTTCCCACAGACAGCTATTTTGTTAACATCCGGGACCTCTTCGAGAAACTGGAGGGCGTGGACGAGCTCCTGGAGGACCCGTTGACCACCAGCGTGAGGCTGGTCACCAACCCTGAAAAGATGGTGCTACGCGAGACGCAGCGGGCTTTCGTATACTTCTCCCTTCACGGGCTAACGGTGGACGCGGTCATCGTCAATCGCTTGCTCCCGGCTGACGTCACGGATGCCTGGTTTAAGGAGTGGCACACGTCCCAGGACAAGGTCTTAAACGAGATCGAAGAGTACTTTGCGCCAGTTCCGGTAAAGCGCGTGCCCCTGTTCGCCCATGAGGTGCTAGGCAAACAGCGGCTAGAGGATCTTGCCCGGGTGTTGTATCCCGGCGAAGAAGATCCGTCCGCCGTGACTCGAACGGAAAGACCCTTTCATTTCGGAAAAGGGAATGGAGTTTACGAGGTCCGGGTTCTTCTACCGTTCGCCACCAAGGGCGAGATCGGTCTGTTCAAGAAGGGCGACGAACTCGTAGTCGAGATCGGCACGCTCCGCCGTCATATCGGCCTGCCGCGGTCGATGGCAACGCTGCTGCCGGGTCGGGCGAGGCTTGAAAATCAGGTCCTGACAGTTGAGATGAAGGAGGCACAATGAGCGAGCAACAAGCAAGTCAGCATGCAACGGGCGAACGCGTCACCAGCGAACGCTGCCTGTGCCATCAGGTCTTGGATCATTTGGGAGACTGCTTGGGGGTGTCGCCCGCTGCACGACAGCACCTGGCGAATTCGCGGATCGAATTCCTGAAGGCGATCCGCGAAGTGCTCGATGCACGCATCGAGCGAGAGTCGAAATCCGTGCAGCAGGGTACCAAGATCGCGGTCGAGTAATCGGTCGGTCACGGCAAGTGGATCCCTCAGTGATTCCCAAATTTCCAGGAGCTGATCCTCGACTGCCAAGCCAGGACAGCAGTTTATCGCGATTGTCAGTCATGCGTCGTCATTCCCGTATGTCATTGATTCTGCGTCGGAGGGGAACTCTTGATTTCGCTACTCTGAATTGGCCCACTTTGCGCTTTTGATTTGGCCCACCCGGGAAAGCGAGATCGGCCGAACCTGTCGGCGGTATCGACGGGATTTGGGTCCACCGGGGAAGGGAAACTGGCCACAAACAGCAAGCGAAATATGAAGTCAAGGAACGGTTCCGAATGACCTTGCGACCTGACCAGCAAACCGCGCTGTGAGTGCGCGTCACTGGGAACACCCCTATTTCCAGCCCACCTTGCCTCGCCCTTGGAGCAATGGATACACGCTCTGCAAATAAGCGGCACTGACAAAACAGAAATAGTAGGATGAGCCGCCGCGGCAAGAGAAAATACGTCTCATTGTAGGACATCGGCTTCCTCCCGTGGTACGAAATGCGGTCCTATGTCCAATGTTTACTGTAGTTTAGCAAAAGGTGTTTTGGTTAGAGAATTGCGGAGATTCAACTCGTGGAAGCGCGTAAATTAGGGCCAGTGCCCTTGTCTGGCCGAGACCATATTCCTGTTAGCCTTGACCGACACAACGGGAATTTTCCATTCTCGCTGTTCGAGAAGAAAGATCTCGAACAGTCGATATGCGCTCGTTTCGAAGAACAGGTGCGCAAGTATCCCAACCACATCGCAGTCAGGACCCGCGATGTCGCCCTTACGTACAGCACGCTAAACCAGAAGGCCAATCGGATCGCCCGAACCATCGTGCAACGTTCCGGCACTGCGCAACAACAGGTCGCTTACGTTGTCAACGACGCCGCGAAAGGTTTTGCGGCCATCTTGGGCATTTTGAAGGCCGGCAAGATCTTCGTGACGCTCGACTCACACCATCCACAGGCGCGAAAACTACAGGTGCTCAATGACGCCGAGGCTACCCTGATCATCAGTGACAACGATAACCTCGAAGGTGCGAGAGAACTCTCCGGAGGCCGTCAGCTTCTGAATATCGACGCGATCCCATCAAACGTTCCTGCCGAAAACCTTGCACTTGGTATTCCGCCTGATGCGCTCGCCTGCATTTTCTTCACGTCGGGCTCGACCGGCCGACCCAAGGGTGTCCTCCATACCCAGCGCAACCTTCTGATGTGGGGTTTGAGTTACGCCTACAGCCATCGCATTTCTCCCGCTGACCGCATCTGTGTGATTTCCGTTACAAGCGCTCAGTCGATGGCGAATATATTCAGTGCTCTCCTCAACGGCGCTTCCGCGTGCCCGTTTCGGCTCCGCGAAGAAGGACCCGGGCCGCTCTCTTCTTGGCTGATCGAGGAAGGAATCACCATTTTCCATTCTAGCCCTTCCGTTTTTCGGAGCCTCGTCCAGGCACTATCGGGGAGAGAGAAATTCCCCTGCCTGCGCGTGCTTAGGCTAGGCGGCGAAATAGTCTCTGCCACTGATTTCGAGCTCTGCAAGAAACACTTCTCTCCCAACTGCGTTTTTGTGAGTTCGTTTGGTGCCACCGAATGCGGCACGTTTCGGGAATTTTTCGCCAATCATGACATGGCAATCGGTGAAGGCATCATGCCATCGGGCTATGCCGTGGAGGGAATGGAAGTTGTGCTACTGGATGAGGAGGGGCAAGCAGTTGAGGCGGGCTGCGTTGGCGAGATTGCCGTGCGGAGTGACTACCTGGCAGTGTCCTATTGGCGTCAGCCCGACCTTACTCGTGCGGCGTTCTTGCCTGATCCGACCGGCGGCAGTGCCCGAATCTATCGCACTGGCGACCTCGGACGGCTCTCTCCCGACGGATGCCTCTACTGCCTCGGACGCAAAGACTCTCAGGTAAAAATCTGCGGCAACCGGGTCGAATTGGCGGATGTGGAAATGACTCTTAGATCTCTCGAGGGGGTGCGGGAAGCAGCCGTGACGGAGCGCCGAAACGACCGAGGCGAGCCCTTCCTGGTTGCATACGTCGCCGCAGCCACCAAGCCCGCACCCTCGACGCTTTCCTTGCGCGCCGCCCTCCGCAGCTTGCTGCCCGAATATATGGTGCCTGCACTGTTCGTGATGCTCGACTCGCTCCCAATGACCTCTCACGGGAAGGTGGACCGCAACGCCCTGCCCGCGCTAAAGCTGGAACGGACCTATGTGCCGCCCCGCAACACCGTAGAAGCCTTCATTTGCGAATTGTGGGAGCAAATCCTCGGTGTTCGTCCTGTTGGGATCCGCGATGATTTTCTCGAGCTCGGAGGGAACTCATTGCGGGCGGCGCGTCTGATGGCCCATATCGAACTGCACTTCGGCCGACGGATCCCACGGTCCACGTGGTTGTCGGCAGCGACCGTGGAGGAGCTAGCAAAAATCATCCGCGAGCAGCGGGATCCGGAGCTTGCCTCGCCGCTTGTTCGAATACAAGCAGGGGACAATTCGAGAAAGCCCTTCTTCTTCGTGCACGGGCAATTTAATGGATGGGGCCTCTATTGCAAGGCAATGGCTCCCCTTCTAGGTCGGGAGCAGCCGTTCTATGTGCTGCATACCTTGCCGCAGCGCGACGACCTGCCAGCTACGGTTGAACTGATGGCACAGCGTTACCTCGGAGTTTTACGCGACGCCCAGCCCCACGGCCCCTATTTGTTGGGAGGTTATTGCCACGGCGGATTGATTGCCCTCGAAATGGCGCAGGAGCTGCAAGCTCAAGGCGAGAAGGTCGAATTGTTGGTCCTCGTTGAAACCGTTGCCAGAAACCATGAATTCAGGACGCATCGCAAGCTCATTTCTTTGGCTGCCCGACTTCTCAAGATCGGGCTGGCGGACGAATTGAGCTGCTTCTTGCGACTGTGCCAAGTGTCCACGGATCTCCGCGGACTGTCGAGTTCGCAGAAGGTAAAGTTCCTGGTGCGAAGGACCAGCGCGCTCCCGCGTGTCGTGAAGCGGGTGAATCGGCGGCTCTGGCAGCGCTTCAGATCCAAGGCCGCGCCACTTGGCCCTCAAGAGATGACTGCTTCTCTGGATGAGTGGGGACAGGAAAAAGTGATCGCGCATTATCGCCGTCTCGTTTATGGCTATGTTCCACGGCCTTATAAGGGACCTCTCGCCGTTTTTCAGGCAAGGGATGAGAAACGTCCGACCGATGATCCCTCTCTGGGCTGGCGTAGCCTGGCGCAAGATGTTGATCTTCACACGATTCCCGGAGACCACAACGGTTGCATCGATCTGGCGGAAAACCTTCCCATTCTTGCCGGACACCTCAAGTCTTGCCTCGATGCGTGCCACGCCGCATCGCCTTGCCCGGACGAGAGGCAAGAGAAGGAGTTGTTGCTTGGCTAGTTGCGTCAGAGCCGAAATCGCGCCCGTGGAATCCGCTATGGATGGGCGACTCGCTCTCTCTGGAAACCTATCATTGGCAAGAGACGAAGTGCACGTATCGTTCGTTTGCCTTCAAGCGATGAGCCGGCACGTCGATTCTCTTCTCGAGATTCTGGTCCCGGATGAGGTAGCAAGAGCGGCGCGATTCCGCTTCGAGACGGACCGGAATGAATACATTGTCGCGCGCGGATTGCTCAGACGCATCCTCGGTTGCTACACAGGATTCGCCCCTCATCTGTTACAGTTCCGCTACTCCTCCTACGGCAAGCCTGCACTGGCGGCGGAGTGGGGTGGCGACCGGATTGCATTCAATCTGTCGCATTCTTGCGGTGTAGCCGTTTACGCAGTCACGAGAAACCGGAACGTCGGCGTCGATCTTGAATACACGAATCAGTACATTGAGTTCGACCAAATGGCGAAACGTTTTTTTTCACCGCGCGAGGCTTCTCTCTTTCTACAGTTGCCTGCCCAGGAAAAACGAGGGGCCTTCTTTTCCTGTTGGACTCGTAAGGAAGCCTACGTCAAAGCCCGGGGCGGGGGTCTGTCCCTCGATCTGCGGTGTTTCGATGTGACTCTCGCGCCGGGCCAGCCGGCGTCGCTCCTGCGCGTTGCGGGCGATGCAAGCGAAGTGCAACGGTGGTCACTCTCCGACTTGCCTGCTCCTGCCGGATATGCCGCCGCCCTCGCTGCTGAGGGAACAGTCAGCAGGATCCTGCAATTACTGTTGCCCACGTCATTCGAGGGGAATCACCCAGAGAAGCAGATAGGGGAATGATCTCGGCCGCACGTCAGCTCGAAGACGACCCTTCCATGGGAGAAGTGCCGCGGCGAGTGTATCTGATTGTCTGGTGGTTCGCCGAGTTTGGCGGAATGGAACGTCACGTGGTTGAACTCGCCAGCTCCCTGCAACGGCACGGGTGCGAGGTGCGGGTATTTAGCGAAAGTCCAGTTCCACGCTGGAACCAGTACAGGCGTTACTTGCGAAAGCAGCGAATTCCTCTCTGGTCGCCTTCTATTCCGGGCAGGTTACTAGGTTGGATCAGAGCTCACAAGAAGCAGTGGCCCTTCAAAGAGCTACACTCGAGATGCTCCCAGTGGATGAACCGCCCAAGGACAGACGACGCTAGAGCCCAGAAGGACCCTGCCATGATGCTCCTAAACAGGGCGCTGCACGGCGGGATCGCAGCAAATGCGCTGCGTCGTGAGCTCGAGCGCAAATCTGCTCATGCGCGGCCAGACGTCGTGCATGTGCACGGATTCCGCCTAGGTCAAACCTGGGTGGTGCCATGGGCCTTAGCCCACCGGCTGCCCGTCGTGTACACCGAGCACAGCACAATTTCGGATTTGGGCGGACCCCGTGACCCGGAAAGCATCCGATTCGTGGAAGATGCCGATGTGATTGCGTGTGTCTCGCGACGTTCGCAGCGCAGTCTATCTGCGCTCGTGCCGCACCGCGAGATCAGCGTTCACAACCACATTGTGCGAGTAGCAGAGCGAAACGGCCAGCGAGTGCGTGACGGTTCGGTTGAATTTATCTCGGTGGCACGTTTGATCCACCAGAAAGGCATCGATGTACTGCTGCGTGCTGCTGCAATCGTTCAACGGCAAAGCCATGCCTTCCGGCTCACGATTATCGGTAGTGGTCCGGAGAGAGCCGCGTTTGAACGATTGCGGCACGAGCTGTCGCTGGAACTCTCAGTGCGCTTCCTTGGCGAGCAAAGCTTCAAGACGGTTGAGCGTCACTTGCTGGGAGCCGATGTGTTCGTACTCGCGTCGCGCACCGAAGGGCTTCCCGTCGCGATGTTGGAAGCAATGGCAGCCGGGCTGGCGGTCATCGGGACCCGCGTGGGAGGGATCCCGGAGCTGCTCGCAGGAGAGGCTGGCCTGTTGGTAGTTCCGGATTCGGTCGAAGACCTTGCACAGGCCATGACCCACATAATTACCAATACCGATCTGCGCTCGAGTTTGCAGAACGCAGCCCTGAAAAGGTTGCGGAACTCGCGGTATCACGAGCGAGCTGCACTCGAGTCGATCCTTGATTCTTACCGCCAGGCCTCCGCGGAGAATGGATAAGCGGAGTTCCGCAGGCTTCGGCATTTCGGGGAAACCTTGTTATCGAGTGCCTCCGTCATCTCGACCCGTATCCCCTATTTCCAGCCCACCTTGCCTCGCCCTTGGACCAATTGATACACGCTCCACAAATAGGCGGCATTCACAAATCAGGTTGTCAAACGCAACTCTTAATCTGAAGCGGTCATCAGCAGCTAAATCACTTTGCTTTTGACCGGCGCAGCCGTCTACGGAGGACTCCGGCGATCAAGAGCCAACCGCTGCCGAATAGCAACATTGTGGTGGGTTCCGGCGCGGTTATCACCGGACCGCGCATGAGTTCAAATGTGTAAGTACCCGTTTGTGTCGCACCTCCAATAGATGTTGCATGACCGCTGTCGGCAACGAAGTTCACTGTTGCAGCAGTTGAGGGCACTGCTGTAATTCCGTTTGAAGCCACTGTTATTCCGGAATTTGAAAAGGCTACGGTGGTGTGATTCTGGCGGTCGACAGCAACGTAGTGAACTTTGGAAAGCAAAGATCGGCGTAGCAGCCGCGACAATCAGAGAACCGTTCCGATCTATACGTGAAAATTCGCGTCGGACCTGAAGAATACGCCGCTCAAGATTTGACCCGCTCGACACAACTCGGCAAACGACGGTCCGGCCTTGAGATTCGGGCCGATTGCTTTTATCCCCCATTTCCGATTTGAATCTGACGAATTAAGTTTATGATGCCCTTGGAGGCCTTGATTCATGCGGGTTCCAGCATGCCTGAGGCTCTTTGGAGGTCCACACCCGATGGGTGAGAAACAAAATCAGCCCTTTCAGCTCTCGTTCAATGCTTCCTTGAAGGTCGATTTCCAAGGATCCCGAGTGACTTCCGATGGCGGCCTGATTCTAGTTTGCGAGTTGGATGAGCGACTGGGTCTGGAGAAACTCATCGAGGAACAATTGAGCGACTCGCGACAAGGCTTGAACAAGCAGTTCACGCTGGCCGATCTAGTGCGGCAGTCGGTCTACAGCCGCTTGGCGGGTTATGAGGACCTCAACGACGCCGAACGGCTGGCCACCGATCCGACGTTCCGATTGATCAGTTCGTAGAGGATCTGGGACCGGGGCGCGGCGCTGACCTCGACTTTGCACTGGTTCGAGACCGAGCTGCTGACCAAGGAAGAGAATCTGATCGGGCTGATGGCGTTGAACCGGGAGACGCTGGGGCAGGCCGAGTCTCTGGACAGCTCCGACCGCGTCGTGCTCGACATGGACTCCAGCGAGAGTCCGGTTCATGGTGAGCAGGAGGGCAGCGCCTACAACGGGCACTTCGAGTCGGTCTGTTACCACCCGCTATTTCTGTTCAACAGTCACGGCGACTGCTTGGCGGCGAAGTTCCGCTCGGGCAATGTGCACAGCGCCGAAGACTGGGATGAATTGCTGTTGCCGGAGATCGAGCGTCAACAGGCGGAGGGCAAGGAAGTTGCTTTCCGGGCGGACGCGGCCTTTGCCAAACCGGAGATCTACGAAGCGCTGGAGGAGCGCGGCGTGAAGTATGCCATCCGCATATCGGCCAACGAGAATCTGGAGCGGGACATTGCAGAATTGTTGAAGCGTCCCTTGGGCCGCCCCAGTCATAAACCAGTGGTCTGGTACAAGGGCTTCCTGTACCCAGCGGCCAGTTGGAAAACGGCGCGGCGAGTAGTGGCGAAGGTGGAGTTCCACTTCGGGGAGCTGTTCCCGCGAGTCGGCTTTATCGTCACGAACCTGCGCCTGCCCAGCCGGGCGGTAATGCGTTTCTATAATAAGCGGGGCACGGCCGAGCAATGGATCAAAGAAGGCAAGCAGGCGACGCATTGGACCCGGCTATCGTGTCATCGGTTCCGGGCCAATGAAGTGCGCTTACAGTTGAGCCTACTGGCCTACAACTTGGGCAACTTGTGGCGCCGCCTCGTGCTGCCGAAGAGAATCGATGCTTGGTCGCTGACGAGCTTGCAGCAACGGTTGGTGAAGACAGGCGGGCGTCTGGTGAAACACGCGCGGTACTACTGGCTGTTGCTGGCGGAGAGTCATCTGACCCGACGCCTGTTCGGAACGATGCTCCAGCGGATCCGGGCATTACCGGTCGCAACGGGCTGAGGCGCGGCGAGTGCAACAAGGCAGCGGGGCGAAGAAAGGGCTCAAAGGGGGAGCGTCCGAGAAATGCCTTGGAACGGAAGATCCAGTCGATTGCAAGTCAGTGCGAATCAGGCGGATGGTCCTCCCAGGGCTGCGACGAAATCGATCTGCTTCACTCGGAAGGGCCTTCGGTGTATAAGGGCGCCATCCGGTAGGTCAAAATGGAAATCCCGGGTAATATGCGTTGTCATTCCGCTTTGAGTAAGGAGAGCACTCATGCGCATTTCACGGCTTCGGTGTGTTCTGCTTGGCATATCCCTTTTGTCATGCTTGTCATGGACCTCGCTTGCGGCTCGCGCTCAGCGCCAGGACCCCGCCGATCCGGCCCCCCAGCGCCGGGAGGCGGTTCGGTGCGCATCGAGCGATGATGCGACACCGAACGGACTAGCCGTCGTTCTGCCTCCCGGAGAGAAGGGATACAAATCAGGGAATTTAGAAGCCTTGAATAATCCTTTCGTGAGCGGTGTCGCCGTTCAGATCAATTGGCGCGACATCGAACCAGTCCAGGGAAAACCGGATTGGTCGAAGCTAGATGCGCTCTTTGCTGCCGCGATATCATCCCAAAAATGGGTGCAGCTCGACATCTTCCCCGGTTTTTTTTCTCCTGAATGGGCCCTGGCAGGAGCAAAGACCGATTTGTTCCTCGTACCATATGGCCCTGACCATGGCACCGTCGCGAAGCTTCCCATGCCATGGGATCCCGTGTACCTCGACCGTTGGTTCGCATTCGTGAAGCAACTGAGCGAAAGGTATGGAAAGTCGCCAGCTTTTAGAATGATCGCGGCCGCCGGACCGACATCGGTTTCCGAAGAGATGACGTTGCCCAGCGACTCTCCGCCGGCCGTCAAAAAATGGCTCAGTGACGGTTATACGCCCGCTAAATATTTAGGCGCATGGGAAAAGGCTTTTCACGTCTATGCCGATTCCTTTCCCAATCAGTGTGTTTCTCTGGCGGCCCCGGGCCTCCCAATTCTTGAGCGGGGGGAATCCGGTCGTCCTGCGCGTTTGCGCGCAAAGCAAGACATCGTCGAACGGGCAGTCAAGGTCTTTGGACGCCGGCTTGCAATTCAATCGAACGATCTTCATGCCGGCCACGCGCAGGTCGAAGCTTTTGACGGCACCGATTTTATCAACAGTTATAGCGGACGAATTATTACTGGCTTCGAAATGCGCGGTGGTTCCCAAGGCGCCGGGCCCAGCCAAGTTATGGGCGCTGCAGGAAATCCTCCCCTCGCCCTGAGAAAATCGGTGGATAAAGGAATGGCGGCGAACAGTTCCGGCCGGCATATCAATTTCCTGGAGATTTACGTAGGAGATGTGCTTGCGCCCGATATGCAGCCGGTCCTGCAGTATGCAGCGTCGCTCTTTGGCAAGTCAAAGCCTTGACGGGGTCGATTCCTGCTTCATCATCCGCGCTCTTTTAGGCCTTGCGCTCATCGTGCTCGGTTTCGTTCGCTCATATCGAATTAGACCCTGACCTCGGCCGTGTCAGGGCAGACCAAGGACAGATCGAGCAGATCATCGTCAATTTAGCCGTCAATGCACGGGACGCAATGCCACAAGGGGGGATTCTGACGATCGAGATTTATATGTCCTTGGACTTCCCAGGGGGGAATCGCCTTCCGATTACAGTATTCCGCGTACAGTTCGATCATTTCGTCAAGACTAATCTTGAGGCGGACCCCTTTCCTAGGGTCAGAGGGATGATTAAAAGCGATCCGAACTATTTTGTGGGCGTTAGCGCGGGGATGTTGCGGGGATTCCACACCTGGATGCCGGATCTACATAACATCCTGGAGCCGGTTCAGAATCGTCTAAGGGAGCCTGGCCGATCGTCAAGAATTACCCTTTCCTGTGACTGGACCTCCGCGGTGATTCAAACAGACGCGAATCTGGCAGTCGCCACGGGGTTGGATTCCACGGTTGCCGTAACCACCGATATATAGACGCTGTCATCCCCGGCCAATCTATTGACCCGACGAAATGCAAACATCGGTCCCTCCAAACAAGGCACCGCCGATACCACGCTCGGACGGGTTGAAGCGATCGTTTCAGTTGCTGAAGCACAATCGCTTTGCTTAGAACTCGAGCCGGTGAGACTACAGTGGACAATAGACGATCTTTCCACCTGGTCCTCGAACGGGCCAGAATAAGGCCGAGGGCGATAATTTTCATCAGGCCGGAGCGGAGAGGGTTTAATTTGGTCGCGTCCACTTTGGTTGGAAGTTGCACGGGCTTTCGAGGACTGGACACCTGGCCACGACTGGAGCCTGGCAAGAAATCAAACTTCTCTTTCGCTTCGACCACACGGGGAAGAGATGGGAGCGCGAGCGGGGCCGGTTTCGTCGCCGATCCAGAGAAGAATTGAATGCCGACGTCAGAAAAGAACTCACTCAGTTCCGAGGGTCGACTCGTCTCCATCCGCGCTGGCTGGGACGCAGACGGCGCAGTGACCTGAACGTTCAACGGTCTGGACGATTCAGCGTCTCCCTTAAGCTCCGGAACCTTTTCGCAATCCAAAACCGGCGTAGCAGGTTCCTTGACTGTGCTGAGCATATCGTCTGCCACAACTAATGGAGGTGAAACGAGGTTTGTTCTAGCGTGTTCCTCCCAAGGTGGCTCAGGCGTTGCAGGCAAAGAAACCAGTAAGTTTATTGATCTCGACTGCGGAGCTATCAAATTGAAGTCCAGGGCGTCCCCGGAATCTCTGGGCGGGGCGAGGGGTTTGACGTCGTCGAACTGAAATTTGCGCGCGACCTCTGCGACGATGTGCACCGGCACCGGCTGGACATGGTCCACGTATGCATTGATCAGCGCGTGTTCACAGAGCAGGTTCATGATGCGCGGGATCCCGCGCGAATATAAGTGCACGGCGTCCATGGCCTGGGGCGCAAAGACCGGTTTGCCGTTGGCGCCAGCGATGTCCAAGCGCGTCTGAATATAATCGTGGGTCTCCTTGAGAGCGAGAGCGGCGGTTTTGCATCGAAGCGCAACCCGCTGCTTGATCTGGCGCAGCTCAGGTCGTTTGATTCGCTCTTCAAGCTCCGGCTGGCCGACGAGCACGATCTGTAACAGCTTTTCACGTGGGGTCTCCAGATTCAGTAGCATTCGAATCTCTTCGAGCACATGGATCGGCAGTCCCTGCGCTTCGTCCATGATGAGCACGGGCGTCTCGCCTGCGCGGTGGCGTTCGAGCAGCCACTGATACAGACGCATCAGTGCGTTGCTGTCCAATCCCGAGTCGAACGGCACTCCGAAATCTGCCGATATGAAATCAAATAGATGGTTGATTTCCAAATGGGAATTGAAAATGAACGCTGTGGGCGTCTGCTGTTCGTGGAGCTGATCAAGCAAGCGGTTAATCAGGGTCGTCTTGCCCGTCCCAACTTCGCCCGTTAGCAGGCTGAGGCCTTTGCGAGCCTGGATCCCGTATGTTAGTTCGTCCAACGCTTGCTGGGTCTGCGGGGTCAGGAACAGGTATCGGGGATCCGGATTGACGTTGAAAGGATTTTCGCGCAGTCCGAAGAATTGTTTGTACATGCTCGGGTAGTCAGGCTAGTCACACTGTTTTTTTTGTCGCCTGAAGCTTCGCTCATGAATTGAGTGCATTGTTGTCTGAGCTTTTCGATGCATCGTTCCTACTCACCATAAACCTGCCCCGAACGCATGGTTCCCCTCACTTTATTGGGTCCTGCTGGAATATCGGGAAGGATTCCTTCCTGACGGCGAAGGGGGAGCGAAATGAACGCTGCACTAACCCTGCCCATTCTTTTCCTCTCGGGGTTGGCGACCGCATCTTAACGAACATCTCTCATTTCCACTTTGAGGTTCAGTCATAAGATGTAAGGGCTATTGCCGCATACGTAGGTCCATAGCGGCTCATTGAAAGCGCAGGAGTTAATTTGCTCATTAAGTCCAATAGCGCCTAACAATTGCAGAATTTGCGCAACAACTTTCCGTGTTTTAACTCAGATGAAGCAGAACTTTGGAGACACGCTCCTCCCTTATGCGCGCTTAAATCCGCGTCGGACGCTACGCGTTCACGTGCTGTTACGTCTGGCAGCGACGCACGCAGAGGCGCTGGATTCCACGTTGGCGACCATCCGTTCAGGTACCAGGTCTTCAGCTTCCTACAACCCTGCTTGACGCCCGGCTGCTGTCCATGGCTGTATTCACGCCTGCACAGATTCAGAAAAACGGGCCAATGCAGGGAACCGAGGCGTGTGATCCTGCCTCGCTAGACAATTCGCGAGAATGAGCCGGACGCGAAAACGGTCGCGTCCCCTCCGATAGGAATGTTAGGAATCGCTCCTGTTTGTTTCGCAGGACGGGATGTCATCGATTCTGCGTCGGAGGGGAACTGTTAATCTGAAGCGATCATCAGCAGCTAACTCACTTTGCTTTCGGCGCGCGCAGCCGTCTACGGAGGACTGCGCCGACCAACAGAAAACCGCTGCCGAAAAGCAACATCGAGCTGGGTTCGGGTGCGGTTAATCTCACGGGACCGCGGGTGAGTTCAAATGCGTAAGTACCCGTTTGTGTCGCAGCTCCAATAGATGTTGCATGACCGCTGTCAGCAACGGAGTTCACCGTCGCAGTGTTCGAGGGCGCCGCTGGATTTCCGTTTGAAGAAAATATTATCCCGGAATTCGAAACGCCTAACGTGACGTCAGTCTGCGCTTTCGCTGTCGTCGTGCCAGCGACCATCGCCAGCACGAGAATCAACATCCCAAACACTAACTTTCGCATTTTCCGCTCCCCAATGCTCTTAAGAAACCATCAGAACCCATGCTTAACTTTGAACCACGGGTCGCTGAAAATCCTGTTTCGTGGCAATCGGGGCTGGGTGTGGTCGAAATGACTCTTCGAGTGCGGAGCCAAATGTCCAAAGTCATGATCGATGGCGGTAGGAAAGCTGTCAAGCTAAAACCTCACCTGTGGAAATCCTCTCGAGATGATTCTAGGGCCCCGTACCACACCCTCAGTACTGGACCTCCAGCCACATAAACGTTTTCGATTTGCGTTCCACATTCCGAGGACATCACTTCAGCTGCGCGAGTGCCTGTCGAACCTGCTGTTCGCTCGCGCTGTCCTGCTTCAAACGCAACGCTGCCTCGAGCTCTTCCTTACCCTTTGCTTTTTGCCCGGATGCTACGAGGTTCATCCCGAGATGGTAGTGATATTCTGCGGAATCGGGAGATTTCTGGACGGCTTCTCGGAGCAGCGGCATCGCGCCCGCGTAGTTGCCTTGCCTGTACATCACCCATGCCAACGTGTCAGTGATGGAAGGCAGCTCGGGCTGGAGCGATTTAGCCTTCTGCGCCAGGCCTAGAGCGATGTCGAGGTCCTTACCCTCGAGTGCATCGACCCAGGCCGTATTCGCCATGGCGGGGGCGAAATTTGGGTCCGAGGCAAGCGCCTGAGCAAAATACTTGCGAGCAGTTTCATTGTCCCCCTTGCTCAGATATAGATTTCCGATCATCGTGGCGAGCGCGGGAAATTGCGGTTGCAGGTCGAGCGCTTTCTGATAGCGCGCGATGGCAAGGTCGGTTTGTCCCTGCGCCTCGAAAACCTTAGCAAGCCTCATGTAAGCCTGAATGTTATGGGGATCGATCTGGATGGCACGCTCGAACTCTGCCTGAGAAGAACTATAATTCTTCAATTGGAAGTTCACGGAGCCCAGGATAACGTGGCCATTTGCATCGTTGGGGTTGGCTGCAACGTATTGCTGAACGCGGGCGAGCGCTTGAGCGGATTGATTTCGAGCCGTCAAGAAGTCTGCCAGTTGTGCCAAGGCGGTTGTGTTATGCGGATCGAGCTCAAGCGCGAGCTCAAACTCTTTCTGAGCCTCCGGCCATTTCTTCTCCGCCGAGTAGATTTGCGCTAGGTTGACGTGAATGAGGGGATCGCTAGGGGCCAACTGTTTGGCGATGAGGACTTGCTCCTCCGCCAGCCGCAGCTTCCCTTGTCGAGCCAGCGCCTCGGCAAGAAGCTGGCGAGCCGCTGGGTCAGCGGGGGCTCGCTGAACGATCTCCTGAGCGTAAATCTGGGCATCTGAACTGTTCCCCTGCGCCAGGCTTAGCCGCGCCAGCGCCTGAAGGGCAACAGGAAAGCCCTGGGAAATCTTCAGAGAATCCATTAACGCGCCGCGAGCCTGCCCAAGATCACCGTTCTGCCAGAAGGCCATCGCTAAGTAATAATGAGCCTGCGGCGAGTTTGCGGCGTCTGCGGCAACGCCTTGCAGATAGTTGATCGCATCCTGCGGTTTCGCTTGCCCCATAAGTAATCGCCCATGCTCAATGCGGACGAAAACGTCTTTCGGGGCATCCTTCATTAATTCTTTATCCAAGTCGCTCGCCAAGGCGATCTGGTTGGTTGTTAGATAGAGATCCTGCATTCGCTTCTTGATGTCCAGACTCTTGGGTGAAGCCGAGAGGCCGCGGCGATACTCAACCAAGGCTCGATCGGTCTGCTTCCGCTCGAAATAGAAGTCGCCGATGGCCACGGCAGCGACAGAGGAGTTGGGAAGTTGCTTGCGCAGTTTGTCCAAAACCGCTTCGGCATCGTCGCTTTTGCCTTGGGCTGCCAACATCGACGCCCATTCGATATAGAGTGGGGTTCCGTCGGGAATGTTCGCGACGCCTTCTTGAAGAATGGTCTGCGCTTCCGGCCCCTGGTTCTGTAATCGATAAAAATTGGCTAGATCCGTGTAGGCTTGAATGGACTTGGGATCAACCGCCACGGCCCTCTTGAAGTTCTGCTCGGCATCGGCCGAACGGTGCAAGCTGAGTTCAACCAACGCCATATTTACATAAGCGCTGGCGTCGTTCGGCCGTAGCTCTGAAACCTTCGCAAACGCTGCGAGCGCTTGGTCGGGTTTCTGCTCCCCCATGAGTGCGGTGCCGAGGAGCTGGTAGGCGCCCACGTCGCTTGGTTGCTGTTTGAGGATATAGTTTGCCTCGGCTTCCGCATTGCCAAACTGACGTGCAGCCAGATAGAGGCGTCCGCGATCCAGGCGGACATCCAGGCGTGTGGGATCTAAATCAATCGCTTTTTCAAGAGACGCGTAGGCCGCGTTCCAATTGTGTTGGGCTAAATCGGCTTGGGCCAACTGGTAGTAGGCATCTACAAAGCGCGGATCGATACGTAGGGCGTTACGAAACTCAATGGCCGCATCTCCATACTGGCCTTTTTTCATGTAGTTCTGGCCTTCAGCGAGATACTTTGCCTTGGCCTTTTGAGGATTCTTAGAGCATGAGAAGAGCATCAGGCACGCGGACGTCAGAGCGATCGCGAGCGTTACCCGATTTCTTGCCGCTTGCATACTTCGTCCCTCCAAAATGTCTCTCCGCTCAGTTTGGTATTAACTCGTGCAAAGCTGGAAACAGAGTTTGCGTGAAACTCACCAGGCGAATGAATGCTTTCTCTTCGCCGTCGTTCATCGGCGTGATCACGCGGACTAAAGCGCCATCGGTCCGATTGCGACGGATGGCGTCGGCTACCATCCAGAACTTGCCTGCGTATTCGCTGGCGATTACTCGCCCGCGACCCTGATACCAATAAAAGACGAGCTGCTTATTCTGGTCCCGCTGGATCACATACTGGTTCACGACAATATTGCGCCCCCCTGGGACTAAGACCGTGGCATATCCCGACTGAATAGGATCCCAGCCTGATCCCGGCAGACAGTTTTTCGGAGAATGGATGGTGTCCCCTGTTCTTTGGCTAGCGTAATAGCCGACATAAAGCTGAACGGGAGTCCCTGCCAGCTGCGAATAAATTCGGTTCGTATAGTCACTCACACCCACCGCTTGCACGACTTGCTGCTGCAGAGGCTGTTCTTCGCCTGTCCAAGGTCCGAGTCCGTAGGGAAGGGTATGCAGCGGTTGACGAGGGACGATCGCCTCGCCATGGCTCATCGTTTGCAAGAGCACAAAGGCACAAAGCAGTATGCCGGCTGTGAGCCACAAGCGGACCGATCCTGGACCCTTAAGCATGAGCTGCCTTTCTTGGCACTTTTCCAATGTGCCGCAGGATCCAGTGGAAAGCAAAAAGCAGAACGAGAGAAACCAGAAAAATCGCCCAACCAGAAAATTCGTGCAGGAATCCCTCGGCAGCGGCCGGGCCGAAGCGGTGAGCCATCATACCAGCGCCCATGATGCGAATCGCGTTGCTGACAATAGCGCTCGGTACCATCAAAACAACGAGCACAATGCGCACCCAAAGTCGGGGCTCCAAGAAATAGCCGTAAATAACTGCCAGCGAAATCAGGGTCATCAGGGACCGGATCCCGCTACATGCTTCGACTACTTCGAGCGAGTAGTTAGACAAAATCAAGACATTGCCATCACGCAACACCGGCACGTGAACCAATTCCAGCCAAAATGTTGCGAAGCGTGACGCGATCAATTGCAGCGGGAAAGTGATCTGGTTGTAGATGATTGTGGGCAGGGGGATCATGAATATGAGAAAGCACAGAGGGAAGGATACGGCACCAAGAAATTTCCACCCTCCCAAGAACAGAATCATTCCCGCGAGCAATACCAGCAAGGAGAATCGGGTCGTAAATAACTCAGCTCCCAGCGAGCCGACCAAAAGCAGCCCAACGGCTCCCAACATCACGAGCAATCCGAAATTGCTGGGTTTGATCTCGATTTTCTTCCAGCGCTCGCGCTGGCGCCAAAGGATGTATCCGGAAAACAATGGGACAAAGAATCCGTGGCCATAGTCAGGATCAGACCACCACTGTAGAACAAGATTTTTTAGCACGGGCGCATACAGCAGGAGCACAAGGCCCGACAGGATCGTCGGCCAGACGAGCCAACGGCGGCCGGCCCACGATCTGCCGATGATTGGGTCAGTACCGGCGATTAGAGGTTTCGAAGTCAAGAGACACTGAGCGTCTTTGAATCTGCAAATTGAAAAGTACAATACCACGGAACAGGATTTGGAACCGAGCGATCGTCTGGCAATTCTGCCATACCCATCCTTGCGGTTCCACGACCCAAGGGATCGTCGCCTCTCAGATCCGGCAGCAAGATGGAGAGCAACAATGATGCCAAGGAGCGAAATTACAACAGTTTACGGGCGATTATGGGGACAGTCGCTACAAGCGCGAATCTCGTAACGTGTCATCCTAGTGTAAGTTGCACTTTCACGGGTGGGCTGTTTTTGACGCATTCGAAGGGTCTGGAGCCGAAAGCATTTGTGCCCGATCTCGCTGGCGTGAAGTATCCAGGGGAGTTCCGGTTCTGGTACAAAGACGTGAAATGAATTTCCTCTAGATTCAACAGTTATTCGGAACCGCTTGTAGGACAGTGACCGACGCCAAATCGACGTGATAATGATACTCGGCGGAATAGGGAATTTCCCTTACGTAATCTTCGAACAGGAAAGCCCTTAGCACCAGTTCTCCAAACGCTTTGAGGGCAAGTTCTCATCGAAGAATGAGATAAATGATCGGCTTAGTAGATTAAGTATAGTACTGCTAGAACTTTTGCATCTCCCAGTTCGAGGCCTCTGTGAAAAAAGTGAAATAATTCGTGCAAATCGAAGGTTAATTGTTGACTTCGTGATTGATTTGGGAGTAACTTCCGGCTCACATCGAGCTCTCGACAGCTCGGTGAGTTCCCTGACAGTCTCAAGTAATGTATTCGGCCCCGTAGAATTCTCGAACAGATCGTTTCGAATCGTTTGAAGGAGGGGGCGATGATCAAAGGTTTTGCGGTCTTGTTGCTCGTCCTAGCGAGCATGACACCGGCGCTCGCCGATGATGCGGCCGCTGACTTCAGTGTAGCCTCTAACCCAAATGGCGTGTGGCCTATTATTCGAGTTACGGGGTCGGCGGGCCGTTACCTGATAGCAGCAGCTCTTGCGGCGGCACTGGAATCGCATGCTGGAACACCGGCCAAGTCCCCCTTAGCTACGGGTCGATCTCGGTCAACACCACAGGCAGTCCTATCGGCTACAACGGCACGGTAACCCTTCCTCCCGGAGAGTTCGATTTGGACCCAGAATCCACCGGGAGCGTTATCGTGCAGTGGACCGCGCCTAGCACTGGCAGTTACTCCGTTAGCGGATACTTCTCGGGATTGGATACCACAGGGAACCCGCACCCCGCTGAGGTTTACGTGGCTGGTTCATCGACGGACCTTTTCTCCACTACGATCGACACAGGTGACACGTACGACTTTTCATTCACCATAGCTGTGACCGCAGGCGAAGTCCTCGACTTTGAGGTCGACACCGGCGACACCAATGGCTACTATCTCGGCACAGGCTTCGATGCGACCATCGATCCCGCAGGAGTCACTCCGGAGCCCTCAAGCTTGAGTCTCTTCGTCCTCGGGCTGGTGGGACTCGCCGCATGGCGTTGTTGCGCGAGAAGTCGAAGCACGGCGGATATCCCGACGCAGGTTTGAGCCGGGACGCGGCCGGCAAACTTTACATCCCTACTACGACCGGCTGGCAGGCCGCTGCTACAACTTGGACAGCCCGTGCTGGATTACACAATGTGTGCAACCGTTTGCACTGGCCGACTTGCTGTCGCTCCGGCAGACAGTGCCGCGAGTTGGAAATCGAGCAGCGCTACATTGATGATCTAATTCGTATCTCTCCCGGATCGAAAATCCCGTACTACGAAAAAATCTTCAATCGTCAACTTGCTAGTAGAAGACTTGGCTGAATTCGATTTGTAAGCTTCGGTTTTTTTCGGGTGGCTGGCCGAGGCCGTCACCGGCAGGGGGAAGGTGAAGGTTACTTATTTGAATGGACTGCGGATCCCACGGCGTCCGCCTGGGTTCTGAATTATGCCTTCAACTTGCGGCGCGCAATTCCCATAATTGCCACCAGGCCGGTGCCAAATAGCAGCAGGCTCAAGGGTTCGGGAGCAGCACTGACGGTGTTTGCATCCAGTACATCCAGCGTGCCACAACCCGCACACGCGATGGTGGAATTGCGATCCGCGCCATTATCTCCTGGCAGTAAGTTGATTGTACCGCCGGCGTTTGTTAGTGGCGATGCAAGATAAAGGTCGAGGTACTGGCCAGTAGTTCCATCGTATAAGTCGACGTGGGTCGTATCAAAGCCAATCACGCTACTGTCGCTCGGCGTGTACACGTTATTCGCCAGCGTGTTCGATCCGGCCACAGTAATGTCCCAGGTTGTAAGCCCAGTGAGACCTGTATTAGTTGTGAAGGTGCCCGTGGCAGTGTTGTTGGTGCTGTTGTAATTAAACGTCGCGTCCACAGTCCAAGTCAGGTCCGCCGACGCGCACGTGGCGAATCCTGCAAAAAACAACGCAACGGCCAAAAGCTTCACGCTCATCTTCATGTTCTTGCTCCTACTCTTTGGAGGGCGGCACGCGCCAAAGGAACACCAACCGCGTATAAATTCCCTATTGTTGGTATCGTATATTCCCTAGTTTGTCAAGTGCTGGTCTTTCCGCAGGCCTCATAGGGCCCTTACTACTAATCCGTGCCCAGCTCAATCTCATGTTCCACGAAATCCAAGTGTCGGAACGGCGAGGAGGGGGAAAGTACCTGCCCCAGCCCGGATGCAAGTTCTTGTCGCCCTTGCCTCGCCATTCGAGGAACGATCTTAGTCGTGGCGCCCGATCGAGACTGTTCTCTTTTGGACACTTGGGCAAACATCTTTTGCGTACCGCAACTTCTAGGAGAAGAGCATGGCATCCGGCCGTTTGTTTTTGCACCACTTCATACTGGACAGACAGTCCTGCTCAATATCGTTTGATCATGTCTCAATTCGATGAAACGCATGGCGGCCATGTCCCTTGCGGAGTGACTGCACACGGTCGCGTAGCGCTCGGCACGGCAAAGACGATCTGCTTCCGCATCGAGCAGGGCGTTCAGCGTCTGTTTCACCGTGCTCCGCACCACTCCTCGCAGGTGTGCCTGAATCTTCCTCTCATCGATCTGAATCACCTGGCTCAGCTTCGCTACTTCCATGCCTGCTTCCCCTTGTTTGGTCGGCTCCATCACCCCTCCTCTCGGGCCTTCCTTAGACCCTCTGTTCTACCAACCAGACCTGCCCCGCTTCAAATGTGCGAAAAATAGCGTACGTTATCGGTCTCGTAATTGCTGATTCGACTTAAGCCAAAATCTGTGCTTGGGAAGACGCGAATGAAGACCGCATGGGATCTGAACCGAGGTTGAAACGATTGATCCGCATTTCGGTGTAATCATCGGTCGGCCGGGAAGTCAAAACGCGAATCCAGTTCTAGTACTTGTTCCAAATGGAACAGACGCCCTCTTTGCCATTTTCTAAGATGTCATTTCTCGGCGAACGCGTCCCCGCGGGTGGAGTGAGTGAGACGTAACAGAAAGTGGGGAGAAAAAAATGAGATTGCCTACTTTTTTCTTGGCCGTTCTAGTGTTGGTTCTGTCGTTGTTCGTAGTCAGTGCCCGCGCCGATACCACCGTTCTCGGATCTGCAGCTAGTTTTGCGGTCCTGGGTGGCTCGGCGGTGACGAATACCCCTACAAGCGTCATCACCGGAGATGTAGGTATCTACTCAGGTACCGCGATTAGTGGCTTTAACTCCACGGCCGGCATGTCGACGTCCGACCCGCAGGTGAGTGGGACGGTAGAAAATGATACCGCAGTTGCGGAGGCAGCTCAGGCTTCCCTCTACACAGCAATCATTGGTCTAAATGCCCTATCGAGCTATACCTTGAGCTCGACAACCCTCGGGGCCGTAACATTCACCCCGGGCGTCTATTCTATTTCCGCTCTTACCCTGAACGGAACAGTCACTCTCAACGCCGGGGGCCAAAACAATGTGGACTTCATTTTCCTGGTAGGGGCGCTCACGGATAATGCGAATGTCGTGCTAGAAGATCCCGGTTCAAACGACGGCGTGTATTGGGTGGAGGGGAGTTCGGCGACTGTTGATGGCTCCACGTTCGTAGGAAATGTTCTCGCTTATACGAGCATTACGATTGGTCCGGACGTAACAATAACCTGCGGTAGCGCCTTGGCGAATACTACCGCGGTGACACTGGATGGTGATGACACCATCACTACTGGCTGCAACGGCAGCCCTGATATCTCAACCAGTGGTGTAGTGGAGGGGGCCCCCGGACCTGGGAGCGCGCCCGTCTCCACCACTCCGGAACCCGGCACGTTTGCGTTGTTCCTATCCGGACTACTCGCGGTTGGTCTTCTGACGTTCCGCAAGTCGCGTGTAAGTTCGCCAAGCTGCTAAAGTATTAGACTGCTAAACTGAGCGATCGAAAAACTCGCGTAAAAGCGGCGCAAGCGGGTGAGACCGCATTTTTACAATGCGAACTGCAGGTGCCCAGTACGCCCATTCTAACCTTCGCTGCGCCGCCCTCCAGGAACTGATCCCGCCAGCCGGACAGCGTCACGGCGGTCACGCCCAACTGGCGCGCAAGTGTTTCCAGGTCTTCCCCGCGCAGCAGCCGGAGAACCGCTACAAACTTGCGTTTGGCCGACCAGCGGCCCCGACCGTCGCGCCGCTCTTCGGGAGTCTCTCCGGTCGCCCTGCGGGCTCCCTCCGTGGCTCCCGAAGCTGGTTCTCTCTCTTTGCTCATAGACACCTCCTCGTGATGTCTTACTCATTTTCATCACAATTCGGTGTCCACAAAATCCTAGGGCGCGGGATTTTCGACTTTTTCGGGTTGGCGGGGTGACATAGCGGGACTCCACTTAATTGTTCGATCCGCACTCCGTACCTTCATTTTGGAAGTCGCTACACAATTACTATTTGGCACAGGAACCACGAGAAATGGACCCGCAACCTTCTCTTTGTTTGAGATAGTCGGCAACGAAGATTAGAGAGATGCGGTAAAGCCCTAACGGCCCGCTGTGGAATCGAGCCCAGCTAAGGATTAAAGATCGAGCTACTAAAGCTAGGCCCAAACCTTGCGACGGATGGCCCCGGCCAAGGCGAGCACGCCAGTGCCGAAAAGCAAAAAAGAGGCCGGCTCGGGCGTGACGCCCGTTTCGCCCGTGACCGTCGCATCGACGTTCACGCCTTCCAGATAGTCATCAGTGGACGTAATGTCCACGGTGAGCGTGTTGGACCCTTGGTTGATGCAGCCCGGGTTGGAAGTTGTTGTGATCGAGAAAGCGTTCAGGCTGGTCCAGTTTCCATTGCCCAATGAACCAATCTCGCAGCTATTCAGCCACAGGCTTCCGGAGTCATCAAGCGTCCAGCCACCCGCGATGGTAATGGTGCTCAGATTATCTCCCGTTAAATTAAATGTCACGGAGTAGTCCCCCAAACCGTTCGCGGTGTACCCTGAGTTGACTGCGACCCAGTTCGAACCAGTGGTAGAGCAACTCGTGGAAGTGGAAAGGGAAGTGCAACCGTTCGCAGTCGAAGTGCCGTCCGCCACCCAGCCGCCGTACCAATCGTTGTCGGTGGAGAACACCATCTGGGCGGGGTTTGGAGACCCGCTGCAACCGTAAGGCGTGCCGTTCGACGGATTCTCATTCACTGCGGTCCATTGCGCATCGCAGGCGCCGACAGTCGTCGAAAGCGTCCCTAGGGGACTCTGGCCCGTGGACAGATTGATTGATACTGATGAAGCTGGGGTCGAGACCGCGGCAAATACGAGACACAAGACCGCCGTCATCACATAGATTGCTCGCTTCATCATGGTTCATCTCCTGATTCGATCTAAAAGCATGTAGCCTGGTTGCTTACACAGACGCCTGAGGGCGTCTTCGGGACACCGGATGCCCGGCCACACCGTCAATACTTCCCCGTCAATCGCTTGTCAAGTACTGATCTTTCTATAGGACTCATAGAACCATGCGTATTCGTTCCGCTCGGCCCACGTCGTCGATCCGATGAGAGTCTCTCATCCCGTGTACCGTAATGTCGGAACTGGTACCCGCCGTAGAAAGATCCGGACAACTCGATTGCACAATGTGTGCAACCGTTTGGACCGACCGACTTGCTACCGTTCCGGCACGAAGGTGCGGGGAGTTGGAAACCGCGCAGCACTACATTGATGACTTAATTCGTGCCTCTCCCTGATCGAAAGTCCCATACTACGACAAATCATGGTTTCGGCCAGCGCGGAGCAACCAGGCCGGATTCGGCGCATTCTCCGGCCGTCACGGCGGCGTGCAAAATAAACAGCTGATGTATTCCTCAATCGTGCAATCCCTTGCACTTACGGGTGCGTCAGAAGCCACAAGTCTTTTAATTTCAGCGTACTGAGATTGGTATCTGAGGTGCTTTCGAAAAGTCGGGAGCTTTCTGCACATCAAGCTTTCTGGCGGAGGTCGGATGCGAAAGTCCTTATGGATACTGGTATTACTGGCTGGGGTGGTCGTCGCCCCCAATGCCCATGGGCAGACAGACGCCGATGTCAGTTTCACATGCGCGACCGCCTGTGTGTCCATGCCGACCGACCCCTTAGTGACATTCCCTTCACCAACTATTCCTATAACGTTCTTTTCCGAAACATTTAGCATGACGCTAGACCCGTCGGATAAGCCCACTGACACCTACACATGGGACGTAGGGTCGAGCGGGTCAAGTTGGTATTTCGAGATCGACGATGATACCGATGGTATCTTCGACAGAGGCCCATGGTATGAGATTGGCGGATTCGGTGCGCCCTACGGGAACGGAGACGTAGACTTTACGTGCCTTCCCACGCCCGAGCCGAGTTCCGGCAGCCTTATGCTGCTCGGTGTTGGGATAGCGTTCCTCGCGTGGAAATTTATGGGTCGCAGCCGTCCGCAGGCCACTTGAAGGCCAACTCATCGTCACGTTCTGCATACTACTTAGCACCAGCAGCTTCGAGCGCGGAACGTATCACTCAAGTTGCGAAAGCGCTTCCTGATAAGCCGCATTCTCGAAAGTGTGGTTGACTCCGGATTCGAAAACCTCATTTTGCGGGCACCGGCAACTCACCAATCCAGGTGCGCGGAATTTGGGTGGAATCCTGAATTTAACAGCGCGGAAACCAGGCTGGTTCATCGGCGCTACACATCGGAAGGCCAATGCCCGGGCTGGTGGGACTCGCCGCCTGGCGTTGTTGCGCGAGAAGTCGAAGCACGGCGGATATCCCGACTCCGGCTTGAGCCGCGACGCGGCCCTACCACCATCGGCTGGCCGGCCCCTGCTACAACTTGGGCAGCCCGAGCTGGCTTACACAATGCGTGCAACCGTTTGCATTGGCGACTTGCTGCCGCTCCGGCAAAGCTTGCCGTGAGTTGGAAATCGCTGAATTCGTTGCCTCTCCCTGATCGAAAAGCCTGTAAAACGACAGACTCTTTAAACGTCAACTTGCGAAAACCAGAAGACTTAGCTGAGTTCGTTTTGTAATCTTCGATTTTTTCGTGTTGAGAGGATGACAGGATATCTGCAGTCCGTGGGGACATCGTACTTCGATCCGTACGCTGCGCCTTCCTAGGAGCTGAACGGTGCAATTCCCGGAACATAAGCTATGTTGAGACGTTTACGTTGAGTGTCGGTGGCGCAGGCTGGCCCCGGCGCATCCTTTGCACGCGCTCGAGTTGGTTCAGGATCCGATCGAACTCGCGGGTCAGATGAGCTTCATAACCTGCTGTCAAATCAATAAGGCGGGAAGGTTATGCAATGGGCTCGATTATCTTGGCGCACCAGGACGTACCTAGATCCATATTGACGTGAGAGGATTCGGCCATTATAATCAGCCCAAGTTGTGAAGGAGACGCCACTATGGCAAGGGAAGCTAGAAAGCAAATTGGACTCAACATGCGGGCCACTCTCTATGATGACCTGACCAAACTGGCGAAGGACAATGGCCAGACGACAACGTATGTTTTGGAACAAGCGGCAGAACACTACATCCAATTCGTTGCTCCAACTCAGAGCGTTGTGCGCCCCGAAATTATGGCGCATGTGCGCCGGTCCGTGGATAAGAACCGAAAGTTACTTCAGCTTTTGGCTCAGTAGATGCCCTTCCGCATTTACCCGACTGTAGCTGAAACCATCGAAACTCACCGTTTGCTCATCGAGGAATTCGGCGGACGCCACGGTATTCGCGATATGGGATTACTGGAGTCCGCTGTTTTCCGCCCACGAAACGGCTACTACGGCGGCCTTATCGAAGAAGCATCTGCTTTGATGGAATCGCTGGCAAATAATCACGCTTTCATTGACGGGAACAAACGAGTCAGCTTCGTCATGACGGACGCCATGCTCCGAGCGAACGGATATTTCTTGGATGTAGAGCCATTGGAAGCCCACAAATTAATTACCCAAGCGATGGAGAGAAAGGAATTTCGCTTCCCGATGATTCGCGACTGGATAACGTCAATCATAAAAGTGCTTATCAGCGAGTAAAAGAGGGCGCCAAAAAAATAGAAGATGCCCCGCCAATAATTGAAACGTGCCCTACAAACGTCCTCCTGCGCCTGCCACAGACGAGCGTAGTGCGTGCCTGGCCGTGTGCACTGGGCCGACTTGCTGTGCTTCCGGCACGCGGGTGCCGGGGGTTGGAAATCGAGCAGCACTACATCGACGGCCTAATTCGTGCCTCTCCCTGATCGAAAAGCCCGCAAAACGACAAACCGTTAAACGGTCAACTTGCGAAAGCTAGAAGATTTAGCTCAGTTCGTTTTGTAATTTAGCGAGTACGACCGGATAAGCCGACACAACTACAACGCCACCACTACCGCGCTAGCGGTTTAGTCCAAACGGCTCTATCGAACGCGCGCGGAGCACCTCGCCTCACATCGGTCATTCCTGAAAACGCGCCTCCGATAGATCACTAGCGTTAATCAGGACTTAACGGACTGCAAGACGACCGTGGCCGCTCTCGCCAGGTCAAGTCTAAATCTCACGCATGCAAAGGTCCTTCTGATATGATTTGCCATAGAAGGTGAATGGGAAGGAGAACTTCCCATGCCGAACCAGGCCGAATCCCTTGATTCCCTCATTGGGCTTGAGTTTTCCCACTACCGCATCGCATCAATCACGAACTATCGTGGTCGCTCAGCTGCCTGGAGTAATCACATACACGGCCTGCGCGCGCTCCTTTACGTAGTCGGTATCCATGTAAAAGTATCCACCGTCTCCCGTGCACGGTCCCCAGCTATTCTTGAGAATGAAGTAGCCCGTTCCCTGTGCAGGACCGGGGCCGACAGGGGGAATTTTTGCGGCGATGTCCGCGTTATCGATGTAACCGATAACATGAATATTGTGGCCGCCGGCATCCGCCCACTGGTCCCCTGGTAGGCCGGAGCCGCAGCAAGGGGTGTAATACGCCTCGCTAAAACCATCGGTTTCCTCGAACCCCAAGATGACCGAATTACCCATCGCCAGCGCCAGGATCATCTGGTTCACCGTGAGGTTCGGATGCTTGCCGGTTCCATAGGCGGGCGGGCATCCGGAACATGGTGAAAGTGGCACTCCCGAGGCAATCCAGATATCCGTTATCGAACCTACGACCGAGCTTGCACTGCTTGCCATCGCCTGGTCGGTTGCAAAAAACGATCCTGGACCTATCGAATACGGCGCACGGAGGGAAAGAACCGCAGTAGTGAATCCGCACCTATGGGGAAGCGGCGAAAACCTGCTCGTGCAATATTCCACCGCCTGCGGGGAACTGACCGAACAAGCCGGTTCGAGCAAAGGATAGCTTTCACAGGTGTTCACATATTCATAAACCGGAGGTGCAGGCGGAGGCGGCTGGGTAGGCTGAAACCACGACGGATTGTAATCCCACTGATTCTCATAAGCGAACTGATAGTTTTTAACTAGGGCTTCGCTAAGGGCGTTTCCCGCGTCGTATCCATCGGAAAAAAGTTGGGGCGGGCTGGTATAGTTCAGCGTTAGGTTCTCCCAGAAGTCCTGCTCGGAAAGGTTCACATGGGTTCCCGTGTTGATCGCAATCAGCTCTTCGACCGCGGAGGTCGCGGCAAAAACGCCGCAGGTTCCACGATAGCCCTGGTTTTTGACGCAACTGACCGCATTTTTATTTATGAAGTTGAAATTGAGGTAAAGGCCGAACGCCTCGGGTGCTCTGCAAACAGGCGGCGGGTACACCGGAACCGCAAGCGGCGCTCCCGGCGTCTCATCGCCATAGTAGACCTCGCCATCCACTGAACTTACCATTGGATTTACGCCAACCTCCTCGCTGCAGGACACCGCGCTGATTATGGGGGACGGTGGGAACAGCGGGATGATGGTGCGCCACTGGGAGGCAAGCGAGTCGAGGGCATCTAGGATAGTGTCCAGGGGCGCGCCTTGTAGCTGGGAGGGCTGAATGGGCCGAGTATATGCCGCGCCCTCCGGTATATTCACCCCGTTGAGAAAATCTGCCGGAAGCTGATTGTACAGATTGGTGTAGATCCCTAGCTGCACGACAGGATCGGTGGCGGTCCGGATGGAAGCGGCCAATTGTCGCATCTTCGTTCTACGCCCATAGTTCTTCACCGTGCCGACGGGGACCGGTGCATTTCCGTCCGGGAGATATGTCCCCTGGGAAAAGGAGCCGACGGAATTGAAGATGGTCACGTCGTAAGTCCCATTCGCGTTCCGCCGGACATAGGGATCGTTTGGGTCAGGCGTGGACTCAACCAGAGCGGCCAGATCCGTCAGCTCAGGGTGTTGGCGGAGGTAGTGCTGGATGTAAGCCTCATCCTGCAGGTACTCAAATAGGCCACCTAGCTCCACTTCTGCACAGAACTCCGGGGTGACCGGAACTAACGTTCCCCCTCTAACCATCTGGTCGAACTCAGCGTCGCCGACATATTGCACAGGGCTGTTAGGCGTTGGCGGAAGGCCACAAATGTCTTGGGCGTGGCTGCCGATGGCTACAACAGCGAAAAACAAGCCGATCGCAAAAACCTTGGATATAAGCCTCATGGTAATTTCCTTTCGTCCCGTTAACTCTGATTCAATCGGACTTTCCGATTTCAACTTTATCTCTGTGCGAAAACCATATGTCTGCTGTGCTCGGTTCACGCATGAACACAGGCGATGCATATCTTCTACACTCTTCTCGCCGAGTTTCAAATCGGAAATCCGGGTTTAGACCTTTTTCGTGTTGAGAGGATGACAGGATATCTGCAGTCCGTGGGGACATCGTACTTCGATCCGTACGCTGCGCCTTCCTAGGAGCTGAACGGTGCAATTCCCGGAACACAAGCTATGTTGAGACGTTTACGTTGAGTGTCGGTGGCGCAGGCTGGCCCCGGCGCATCCTTTGCACGCGCTCGAGTTGGTTCAGGATCCGATCGAACTCGCGGCCCAAGTGAGCTTCGTAGCGGACCAAGCGGTCCATCGCATCTTGGGGCGGAACCAATGCAGCGAGACGTCCGTATACCTCCTTTTTATCATCCTGAGTCTGCTGCATTTCCTCCCGAGCCGTAAGCCATTCTATTTCTCGATCAAGGATTCGCATCATCTCTTTCCTTGGCTCATCAGCAGAGTCGGGACCGTCATTTCTATCCAGAGACTCCTTAGCCTCCCTTAGAAGAACTTGGTACGTGCTTGGAACGCCGTATGGTGTGCTTCCATCTCGGTCAAAGCCATAAAGTTTTCTGAGTAGCCTCGGTTCCGGGCCCTCTTGAAAGCCGAATTTCTTTATTTGCTCACGAAACACTCTCAGCAGGAGTATGGCTCCTTGAACCACGAGACGATTCGAACTGGGTCTGAGCATACCGCCTGCAGTTTCTCCCTGGCGGGAGCGGTCCCAGAGTTCCTGGAGCTGTGTGTCAATGAGATCAACGTCTTGGAATTCGGCCGCTTTCGCGATCTCGGCATTTTCAGCCCGGAGAAGTCGTGCCTTCCGCCAGAGAATCATAACGAGACTTTCGACGAGCGCAGTCTCTAGGGTCCCCTCCGGTTGAAGATCATTTAGCAAACCACGCCGAAGTGCTCCAAAGTCGGCCCGTGATTCTGATTTCAAGATAAGAAACTTTGAGAAGATCCCGTTCTTGAGCGCGTTGCGGCTACTCTTCTGCTTGCCTGCCGCCGTTCGCGGCCCGGTGGACTGGTGGACAACCGCGAGCGAGCTTTGCTTGCTTCCGACCGTTGCCCTCGGTTCGGATCGTGGGACACTCACCGATTGACGTGCATTAGCAGCTGCTGAACTTGCGATATCTTTCGAAGGATGGGTTGGTGTTTTTCTGGCTTCTTTGTTTTGTAGTCGTTCTTGATGCATTAAGGGGCCTCCTTATTTTGCCTGCCACAGAAAGTCTCTACTTGACTCCGGTGTGAGCCTAAACTACTTTCAGTGCGCTTGATATATTAACCAAGCATAACCACAAGCAGGAGTCTCTCATGAGCCGCAGAAAACTTCGAGATCGATTGTGGGTTAGACACCGGGCTGTCTGGGCGAGGGCCTCAAGCTATCAAGCACCAAGTTGGGACAAATCAGCGGACTGGTTCATTGTGGGGCTAGAGAGATTCGTAAACACCCACGATTCGTTAGAAAACTATCAGGCGCTCGCCAAGTCGTTCCCATCCTTTTGGCCTCTGCCGATTGAAGATGGCAGTGGTCGCGATCTGTCATGGATCCCTGAAGCTCATCATTTGTTCTTGTTCTATAGAAACCTCGTGCGCCGGTTCTGGACACGGGAACCCGGAATATTGAAAGACGGATTCGCCACTCAGCTCCTGTTCGGCACCGTGACTTACGACGAAATGCGGAATATTTTCGCAGGCGAGGTACATGCGAATTGGGCTCTGGAAACGGCGCTTGCGCCCCTTCTCAATTCGTATTCGAAGGTGCGCATTCCTGCTGGCCTGGTACCTCTCGCTCAGTTCTTTCCGGAGTGGTCTGCTCGAACCGTTGACTATATTTCACAACTAGATTTCCAACGGGCCGTCTGGCTTTTTTTCCGCGAATCATGGCGGGCGAAGGTGTGTCCCAAGTGCTCCACATATTTTTTCGTGCAGAAGTCGGCGCAGCTATATTGCAGCGTCGGTTGCAGCAATGCCGCTCACAACGCCAGTTCGCTTAGATGGTGGAACGAAGAAGGATCTCGAAGACGTGCCGCCGGGAGAAAGACAAAACACAGGGGGAATCGTCACTGATTTAGGAGCGCGGGAAGAACTATCGGTGCACATTCATGTAGCAGGCCGGTATACGGGCCCCGAGAGTGTCGGCTACCCTCGATTCAGAACTGATTTCAACTAGATCTATTCCTCGCCCGTGAGTAGCCATTCAAGCGACTTACCAGATTCTCGACTGATCGCGAGTAGAACTTCCGCTCCAATTTCATTGCGCCCGCGCTCGACTGCAGACAAATAACTCTGGCTCACCCCAATCCGACTTGCAAAGTCTGCCTGCGTCATCTCAAAACCTCGCAGGCCCCTGATTCTTCGACCAACCGCAGTCCAGTCGATCGCGTAGGCTTTTGGCCTCAAGTGTTTGCTTGACATAATAGCTGTATACAACTAAAATAGAAGTATGCAGGTAAGCGGTGTCCCGTCTCAAAAGCTTCGGTTTCTCACCCTGTCTCTTGTAGCTCGGTTGGGCGCCGGAAGGCAATCGAAGAAACGGGATTCGAACCCCTTTTCATTAATGAACAGCATTCACTTTAGATGCGCAACCAAGGAGGATTCATGAAGAGGAATGTTGTTAGTTTTCGCTCCAATGCAAAGCTCGCGCGTCAATTGTGGGGCGAGCCTTCGCGTGTAGCCCTTCGCGGTCTTCGAGAGCTTACTGCCAGGTACTCTCTCTCAGTAGCTGCGGGCGATCTGCAGTTCTTGGATGGTCGATGGTATGTGACTCACTCCGGACTTCTGCAGCTTGCTACCCGGAGAGGGTGTCGTGGAATCAAGACAATCCTACAGGACCGGTTCTCCGATCTCACGGCCGGTCGTTGGGTCTTCAAAGCTACCGTGTATAAGAGCGGTCTCTCTAAGGGGTTTGTCGGTTACGGCGACGCCGATCCTTCGAACGTTTCTTCTCTGGTGCGGGGCGCCGAAATGCGGGTGGCCGAAACTCGCGCCGTGAATCGCGCATTGCGCAAGGCGTACGGAATCGGCCTCTGTTCTGTCGAAGAGCTGGGGTCGTTCACTACTCCACCCAAGCCGGTCGTATCCTCGCCTCATCCCAACCGGTACCACGGTTCGAACGGGTCGAGCAATGGCCACCCTCCTCGCCTCCGGGACCAGCTCTGTCTTCTGATACGAAAGTATGAGCTCGACCCCGCCCAAGTAAAACGTTACGCCGCCGATTTCTGTGGCACTCGGGAAATCCGGGAAGCCACTCGGGATCTAGTCGAGTCCTTCATCACAACTTTGGCCGACCAAGCGGCCACTGACCGTGAGGGCCTCATTTGCAAACTGAACAGCTATGGCCACGCTGAGGCGGTGAAATCATGAAGCGACATATTCCAGGCCTCAATACAGGGGCCAAAAGCGCTGACGATTTTCTCGAAGGGTTGTTTCTGGTTCGCGTAGATCGCGTTAATTACCGGTGGCATCCACAAAAGCCGTGCTTCTTGATCCGCTTTGCCATTCTCGAACCAGAGGAACTTCGCTCCCGCTACATTTCAGGAAGAATCTATTGCACCCCGAAGGCGCTATGGAGGCTCAACTGGTTCCTTCGTGACTTCGAATACGACAGGGACCTGCTCGGCCGAGACGAGGTGGATGAGAAAGCTCTGCTTGGACTCAAAGGCATAATCCGTACTTCGCGCAAGACGTTGGCCGGCCGGAGTTTTCAGAATCTCGACGGGTTTGCTCCGATCACCGAGTGGGAACATCTGTCGCGCGATGCCGGTGGAAGAGTTCGGAAGGAGCCGGTCTCAGATGACCTACAGCTACACGCAGATTAGTCAGTATCTTCGCTGCCCGCGTAGTTACCGCTATCGGTACCTCGACGGCTGGCGGGAAAAAGACACGCGTGCGGCAATGATTTTCGGTCGGTGCTTTGAAACCGCGCTCGGCGCTTACTTCCGCCGCGAGGACCCGACCGCAGCGCTCTTCAAAGAATGGGAGGCGTTTCGGGATGCTCCCTTCGAATATAGGAAAGGTGATTCCTGGGACAAGATCCTGCATCAGGGAGTCCATTTGCTTGAAATGTTTGCGCGAGATAATCGAATTTGTATCCCACGGCCGAAGGAGAACCTCCAGATCAAAATTACTCGCACGCTCGCGGGAAATAACGAATTCGTTGCCTATGTAGACGCGATCGGGGAACTCGATGGTAGCGCTTGCCTGATGGATTGGAAAACTACGACCGGTCGGTACGCGGCGGAGCCTGAAGGCCTGCTTTCGCTTGATCCTCAGCTGATTTGCTACTCCTGGGTCAGTGGGATTTCCGACGTAGCCCTGGTCGTATTCGTACGAAAACATTCGCCCGAGATCCAATACCTAAGAGCCACGATCTCAGAGGAGCAGCGCACGGAATATGGGCGCCTGGTCGAAGCAACCACCGCTCGGATCGAGGCGGGCCAGTTTGCTAGTCACAGCGGCATTCGCTTCCCTCAGAACGGCTGCGTCAGCTGCTCTCACTTGGGCCTCTGCCTTAACAACCAGCCGTTGATCGAGACGAACCTCATCCGTCGGCCAGGAGCGAACGACCTTGATTGGCTTGACGAGCTTGTGGATTAACAGGGAACTGATGGTCACTCCGGAAATCAATCGCCGGCGGGGCGTGTTCGTGCTCGGGAGAATCGATGAAATTCTGTCCTGGGAGAGAACCAAGGAACAGGAAAAGGACGTGCGCTTCGTCGAGTTGGGGGAATACCTGTGCGAGGTGCGCGCCAAGCAGTATTGGCGCCTGGAGAAATTGAAGTCGTTTGATGAATTTCTGGAGAAACGATTTGTGGATTCGCGGCGGAAGGCCTATTACCTCATGACAATCCACGAACATCTCACCCGAGTACCTAAACCACAGCTTCGAGAGATGGGTTGGACAAAGGCGAGGGAGCTCGTCAAGGTGGCGCGTAAAGATGGAGCCGAGTTCGCTTGTGCACCCTGGGTGCACAAGGCAAAGGAACTCCCGAGGGAGGAATTCAAAAGGGAAGTCGAGCGGCACCTGACGGGGAAGGAAACGGAAGCGTGGGAGATCATCTACTTCAAGCTTTACAAGAGTCAGTTGCCAGTCGTTGAGAAAGCCCTTGAAACAGCTGCTCTTATGCTGGGAACGGACAAATCACGAGGATATTGCTTGGAGATGATCTGTGCCGATTATCTAGCAGGGGCCGCTCTTGAGAAAAGTGTGTCCCAACTTCCTTCACCCACGACGAGCGGCGGAACTTGTGAACAAGTGCCCTACAAAAACCTGACCGAAGTTGACCGGGAGAATCTATAAACAAATTGCGAAATCGAATGCTACGATTAAAGCTTCCAGTGCAAGAATATGCAATGCTCCGGACTCGAGTTCTCGAAAGAGACGGATGGCGTTGCCAGATGTGCGGCTCTTCGACCAACTTGCAGGTCCATCATTTGAAATCACGCAGCAAACTAGGAGACGACGCGTTGCAAAACTTAATTTCGTTGTGTGTCACCTGCCACGGGAAACAGCACCATGATGCCAGCTGAGACGCTGAAGAAGGACGGAGGCACCGACGACTGGGAAGAACTGCTGTTGCTGGAGACTGAGCGGCGACAGGGTTCCCGAAAACCCAGAACTGGCCTCTTTCGGGGCCGCTGCCGGACACGGTACATGTGCTCGTTCAGAATGATTGGTGACACTCGGCAGAATCACACGATGAAAGCATCAAGATGGGATGAGCTTCCCGGGACTCGCCGGCTGGCGAGCCTCGGGAAAGGGAGCCGAGCACCACAACGCCTATGCCTCAACAAAAGTGCGAAAAACTGTGGACACCACCCCATGGTTTTGGCCTACCCTCCGTCCGGGCCCGTTTCCGTATCTCCCGGACTGGCTCACGCTTGAGAACCTGCCCCTATAACGTCTGACCTTCAGTCCAGTGATCGATATTCCTGCATTCATCTTCCTACTGGACCGTCACAGTCAAATTGGTAGGTGGTTGTGGCAGCAGATCCCCACTCATTGCACATCCAGGACTGGGAACGAATGTTCCAGCCAGAGCGGCCGCTGAATCGTTGTTCAGGCAAGTCCAATCCCACACGCCGATGTCCTTGCCGTCGGTTCCCGCGTTGTGATATGCGCTGCCGCTGGTGAGTTGGAAATTGCCTGAATAATTCGGGGAGGTTCCGCTTATGCTAGTGAAATTCACGCCTGCCAACGTACTCCAGAGTGTGCGGGAAGGATATGTGCCAGAAGAACTACCAGTGGGCGTAATGAAAACCGTGTCGTTCCAGACATAGCTGGAAACGTAAGAAGAAGTTAGTGATGGAGTTCCCTCCGCCGTGCCGATTGCGCCAACTCCACCGATTGAGCCGTGCTGGAATATGTCATTGGTAATTTGCAGGTTCTGAACCGTTCCCGCATCCCCTATATATATATCAATCTGATCAACAAACCCAGTGTTATGGTCAATCACGATGTTATTGAGAGGCGGAGCATAATCGTTGTCTATCGCAATATAAAACAACCAACCGTGTCCGCCTCCCCACTTGGCTTCACTGAAGTCATTTAAGACATTGTTCTGCACCAAAATCCTCTGGGTAGTTTGAGCCACAGTCCCAGTATCCGGGTTGGCTATGGATATCGCTGTCGGCCCATGCTGGATGAGATTGTGCGTAAGAGTGACATCCTGAACCACGCACCAAGTGCAATTCCCGCCTTGGTTAACGCCTCTGAGCAGGATAGCGTTAGATTGTCCCGCAGCCCATGTATATTGAATGACGTTGCCATCCAAAAGGACTCGCTGGGCATTTTTCAGTTCAAAGAGATTTTTAACATCGCTAATTACGCCCATCCATGCTGCCACGTTCTTCTGAATCGTATTTCCAATGATCGTGATGTCTGACGGAACTAAATTGGAGATGGAGGGGTCAGCCCCACCAAACATGATGTTTTCGCCCGTGGCCTGAAGAAAATTGTTCTGAATTAAAAATGGGCCGGGACCGTTGTATGCAAGGAGGCATTGCGCGTCTGCACCGCTATCCACGATCTCGTCGCAGTAGCTATCAACTATACCGATAGATGCTCCATCCATTCCAATGCCGTGCTCGGTCGAGGCTGTCGTGGAACCATAAATATATGTGCGGTCAAAGATGATGTAAGAGGGTAACTGCGATAGGCTGGTAATCGACTCCCCCATTGCCACAAGGTAATAAACCGTATCTCCAGAATTTGAGTCGGAAGTAGTTATCTCAAGCCCCATCAAGCGCCAATGATTCGAGTTGGCGTTGAACTGAATCGCTGGAGAAGTATTGGACGTCGAAATCGTTGCCATATTAGATACATTGGAAGGACCAACCCTGGTTCCGCTGGCTGGCAGACTGGCCAAAGCGCTAGACTTAATCTCAATCCATCCCGAGCAAGAGGTCGAGGGGATTGCAAAATTCCCGCTGTAGGTTGAACCCGCGACGAGAACAATCGTGTCGCCACAAGTCGAGGCGTTGATAGCCTGCTGAAAACTCGTGGCATTCCCGGACGGTACATTGCGAATACAGTTAGAACCGGTTGTCAATGTCGGACAGGCTGAGGTTCCCTGTGCAGGCAGGGTGAGATTTACGGTCTTCTGCGGCAATGTCGGTTGAGTTGGAGCCTGCGCGTAGACGTTTCCCATAGCGGTGAACAGGAAGATCATCAGTACTTTTGCTGGTTTTCTCAGTGCGAATCCCTTTCTTTGTTTCATACGTTAGCCCGAGCTCGTAATCTGCCAAAGTCAAGCTGTTGTCGGACTCCCTGTCAGGTTCTGCGAGAACCCAGCAGCCGCCACCCATCCGCGCTTACCTCGAGAGGTTCTTGAGTGCTAATGGCTACAGAGGTCCCCGTTCTCTCAGCCGGGAAGCGCATGTGCCTTGATGATTTAGCTTACGCTACGACATTGGGTGGGTTCAACTGGCTGATGTGACAGGAAAAGAACAGGTTAGGGTACAGGTTAATGACATCTCAAATGGGTTTATGGGCAACAAGAGAGTTCATTCTCAGTCATCTTCTAACCCGTGGAATGAACTCCCTGCACGTTGGCACGGATCGTATGCCGATTGGAGCGCTCTAGATAAAAATCCTTTCAAAGCGCCACCAACAACCGAGGCGGGTGTACTATGGTGCCGTTTTCGAAATCAAAAAGGTAATTCCGGATGAACAATAGCCTTGCCATGTCCGACCGTGTGGGTTGGGCCATGGTCCTGTCTGCTTGCGTGTTGCAGATCGTGCTAGGAACCGCGTTGGCGTGGACCCGCCTTCCGCTTTGCGACGAGGGTTTCTATGGCGTACCGGCGCACGTCTTAAGCGTCACGGGCGCTCTGAGAAATCCGGTCCTGGAGTCCGCCGGGATCAAGGACCTACGCGGCATCGACCAGACCTTTTACTGGGTGGCGCCGATGGGTATGGTGCTGCAGGCAGGCGTGTTCAAGGTGTTTGGTTTCGGACTTCTAGTTCAGCGAGAACTGTCTGTCGTCTGCGGTTTGGGTGCAGTTCTGTTGTGGTACCTGGCTCTGCGGCGCCTAGTGGCGGATCGGGTTGCGGCCCTGGCGGCGGTTCTACTGTCGGTCGATTTTGTCTTTCTCTTGCTGTCGTCCCTCGGGAGATCGGATATGATCAGTCTTTTCTTCGCGATGGCCGCGTTGGCGGGGTACATGCACTGGCGTGAGCGGTCCCTAGCGCTGGCTCTTGCCGTTGGGAATACTGCTTGCGCATTGAGCGGGATGGTTCACCCCAACGGCGGCATTGCGGCGGTGGCCTCGTTGGTAGTTTTGACTTTGTACCTGGACCGAACGCGGCTGCGATGGCGTCATTTAGCTGTCGTGGCGGTCTGTTACGGAGTGCTGGGTCTGGGCTGGGGGTTGTACATCGCTAAAGCTCCGGATCTATTCGTGGCGCAGTTTTTTGGAAATGTAGCAGGCCGGCTTGGAGGCCCAATGACTTTGACTCGGATGATCAAGGGCGAGGTGGCGCGGTATCTGTCTGCTTACGGCGTGGAGAATGCGCGCGGAGTAAGGCGGGTGCGGTATCTGCTTCCGATGTCATACCTGGCTGCGATTCTGTTCTGCACATTCTCTAAGGATCTTCGCCGTCGATCAGGGGTCTTGCTCCTGATGTTTGTCGCCGTCTCGCTCACTCTCCTCTTTCTGGAAGGTGCCAAGCAGGGCTGGTATTTGGTACACCTGAGTCCCTTATTCGCCGCGTTCCTCGCGATTTCCATGAATCGCTTGTGGGAGAGCGGCAACATCCTGGCGCGGATGATTACTGTTGTGCAGGCGGTTATCGTTCTGCTCGGAGTCGCGAGCCTTGTCTATGTGGCCTACAACCGCAATCTCCAACGGCTCTATCAGCCAACGGTCGCGTTTCTCAATGCCCACGTCGGGCCACAGGATGTGGTGTTTGCGCGATCGGAGTTCTACTTTGGGCTACAGTGCCGGACTTGCCTACGGGACGACGCGAATCTCGGCGCTTTCTCCGGTTTGCGCGCGAAGTACGTCGTGCTCGACCCGGATTATAACAGCTACCTGATGGGATTGCGGGAGAAGAGTCCAGCGACCTATAGCGATATCGAACAGCGCCTGAGCCTGGAGTACCGGGAAGTGTTCCGCAATCCCATTTATCAGGTCATGCAGAGAACCGCGGCCGATTTCTGAAAAACGCCGGATGGCGACAAATTCTGCCGTGGTGGCCAGGGTAGACGCGATCTTCGCCAAATCCCAGTGACTATCTAAACGCATTTCCGCGAGTGTGAGTTAGCTATCAAGGGAAAGTTCTGTTCCAAGCATTCGTTAGTTTGGTCTTCAGTGTTGTCCAATCTCACACGCCGATGTCCTTGCCGTCCGTTTCCGCGTTGTGGTAACGGAGTTAGCCTGGCCTCGCAATCGGCCAAATTCAAAGTGTTGTCGGACTCACTCCCAGGTTCTACGAGAACCCGGCGGCCACGGCCGCCGGGAAAGACTGTTCTCGCGTAAACGAAAATCGGAATGGTACCTCTGAGACCATAGTTCCACGTCAGACCAACGGACATTATTACCGGCAAAAGCTATCGCGGAGCGCTAATTCTTCAAGTGGCTTGCCCCCGCAAATTCTTGATCAATCCGAGAAAAGCGCCCAGACGTTTGCGATGCATCAAAAACAAGGCCAGCGCGTACACGATCCCGCCGATCAGAATTTCCAATGCAAGATCGAGATCGAGAGGCCACGTGGGATTGCGCGAGCGCTTGAATAGTTCGACGGCTATCGCCATCAGGATGCAGCCGCTTATCGCTGGCCAGAGCGCGCCCATGTATTCGCCGACTGGCATTTTGATCTTTCGGAAGAGACGCCAGAAAAACGGCAGGGCGAGAAGGGGATATACAAACACCCACATGGCGGCGATGCCTCCCGTTCCCCAATGACTGCCTATATAGAATGAGGGTATGAGTACCACCAGCATAAGAATAGAGTTCCACATATTGAAGCGCTCCTCGCCCACGACGTTCAGCAAAGGAGTCAACAAAATCACATTCGAGCGAAACAGGGCGTGGATCGTCAGCAACTCCAGTGGGAGAACAACTCCGATCCATTTCTGGCCAAGTGCGACATGCACAAAATCATTCGCAACCAGCGTCATCCCCAAGACAGCGGGAAATATGGCCAGGGAAAGCGCCCCGCTTATGTTCCGCAGGTAGCGGCGCAAGGCGACGTAGTCCGTTTGTACGGCAGCGAAAATCGAAGGAGTAATCCGGTTGACCAGATTAGTAAGTTTTTCAAGCGGGGCATGCGCCAGAGTCCAGGCCATACTGTAATTGCCGAGTGGCCCTTCCCCAAGAACGCGCCCCGCGATGATGAAATCACTGAAGTCGTGAATCCCAACACTCAATTGCCCGCCGACAATGTGCCGGCTATAGATGAGAACACTTCGAATCATGGACAAGCGAGGCCATGCGAATCGCTGCCGTTTCCAGAGAAGCGTAAGGATCGTCACCGAAACGCTAAACGAAAGATTTCCGAAAACAAGCGCCCAGTAACCGAAACCGAGGAAGGCAAAAATCAGAGTCAAAATGGCCTGGGCCAAGCCTTGCATTCCTTCGATAATGGCAAGAATCTTGAAGCGCATTTCTTTTCTCAGCAGGGCATTGGGCACGATGGAGAATGCAGAGATGAGGAATGCCGTGCTCATTACAACGATTACCAGGCGTAGCTGTGGCGCCCGAAAAAACTTGGCAATGGGGATTGCTAGTGCACAGGAGGCTGCGAAGCCGGCGAGTCCCGTTAGTAATGAAACGCTGTTGAGCTGTGATAGTTGATCGTCACTCAGATCCTGCATCGTGATCACGGCTGTTCCCAGCCCGAATTCGCTGAAGAGTTGCACAAAAAAAAGGTAAATCGCGGCCATCCCGATCAGGCCGTAGTCCGAGGGCTTCAGTAGCCGCGCGACGACGAGCGTCGTCGCCCAGGTGAAAACCTGGCAGATCCACTTCACCCCTGCGGTCCATGTGACTCCACCGACAAGTGCCTTGTCGAGTCTCTTTTGGCTGCTTGATTCTTCGCGGGCAAGAATGACTTCGCGTGGATCGGTTGGTTCGATTTCAGCCTCTCCAGGCTGTCCCATGTTGTTGGGTTCACGCACGATTTTCAGTATTTCTCATTCACGTCGTCAGCCGAAGGTCCTGCGGGTGAATCGGTCGCAAATGCGGGTCGACCGCCTCTCCAAGGAACATTTCAAGATCCGAAACGGGCTTCCAGCCCAAATACGTCTTAGCGGCCGAGCAATCAAGCTGGGTACGGACCTGCTCGCATTTGAGGGCGTGCCAGCTGGGCCGGCCGTCCTTCCTGCCTACCGCAACCTTGATCATGTACTTGAACCACCAAATCGCAAACAGCTTATAAAGGTTCTGGGGATATGCACTAAAATTCCGGCGAGACCGTTCGCGCATATAGTGAATCATTTCAAGCGCAGACGGCCGGACATCGCCAGCCAGATTAAATGTACGTCCCTCGACATCGGGAGCGTCCATCGCGGCAAAAAACGCCGCAGCGACGTCCTGCACCAACACAAAAGCCAGTGGGTGCCTGCCCTTCCCGACAATGGTGCAGCAGATATCGTCTCGCCATGCGCCGATGCCAGAATGACAGAGCTTTCCGCCGCGACCGACAATGATCGCGGGGCGGAAGATGACGACGGGCAACCCCGATTTCGCGTGCAAGTCGTTTAGGAGAGTCTCGGCAGCAATTTTGGCAAGGTGATAGAAACCTGGCCGGATGTGGGCCTTCTTGTCGGTTCCCGCAGTCTCGTCGATGGTCCGGGTCAGCCCCCAATCTAAGGTCGCCGTTGAACTGGCGTACACCAACCGCCGGACCCCATGTTGGAGACAGGCCTCGGCGACGTTGCGGGCGCCATCGACATAAGCGCGGCGCATTTCTTCCCAGGTGCCGACTGGGTTTGCAGCCAGATCGTAGACGACCTTCACGCCTCTAACGGCGTCGGAGATTGCGTGGGTGTCGCTGATGGACCCGGCGATGTAACGAATTCCTTGCTCGGGCCCTTGCCCCTCACCTGCGCTACGGCTGAATATACGAACGGGGTTCCCGTTTTCACGAAGCATTCGCACCAGGTGACCACCTAGGAAACCTGACCCCCCAATCACCAAAACTTCATCCATGCGACACCGCCTTCTGGGAGGGGACCCTTGGTTCTCGAAACTGTGCAACGGCCATTTCACAGGCATGCACGACCGCTGCCCCCTCGGGTAAACTCACCGGCGGATTGACGCCCTGGCGCAGAGCGTCGTAAAACGCGCGAATGCTGGCATCCATCGACGCATATTGGGTCGGATAAGGGACTTTTTGCTTGAGGCAGGAAAAGATGTAATTCTTGTAGTGGCGCACCCCGTCACGAGCGATCCCAAAAGCCGCCCGAAGCGCGTCGCGCAAATCGTCGTTGGGCCGCAAGGCTGGGCTTTTTTCACTCAGGAAAACCGTGTTGCGTCGAAGATCGGCGTGACAGATGCCATCCTCACCTTGAATGTGAAGCCACATATCATGGAATCCGGCCGCAAACGAAAGCAGCACGTTAGCCGTGCCGCGCTCGCATCGCATTGAGAGCTGCCAGGTGGTGTAGAACCGAACACCCGAGGGTAGGACCTTCTCGCCGGAGCAAAGTGTCTGCATCTCCAACACACGCCCGAACAGCCGGTGAACTATAGAAAGCGGGTGTACCCCAGTCTCGAAGACAATATTTTCGCTGCTCTGAAAAAGCCAATGACTGTATGGTCCCCACTGAAGCTCTGGCATAGGAATGTTGAAGGCGATCGTCGCATGTTCGATGCCGCCGACTCTGCCATCTCGAATTGCGTTCAGCGCTCGAGTCACCGCCGGGTGAAAAACCATATTATGGTTGACGCCCACCTTCGCCTTTAAACCAGCGGCGGCGGCTACACGGTGGCACTCCTCGCTGGAAAGACAAAACGGCTTTTCGACAAACACGTGAGCACCCGCCTCAAGACAGGTCAATGCCGTGGCCGCGTGCGCTCGGGGAGAAACAGCAAGATGCATCACCTGCGGCTGAACCTCCGCGAGCATCGTCTCCAAGCTGGAATACGCTGCCGGGAGGCCCATCTTGTCGCGAAAGGCCTCCGCTTTAGAAAACTGCATATCGCAGATGGCGGCACGCTCAATGCCGGGAATGCCCGCGAGAACTTCAGCGTGGGTCTCGGCGATCGTTCCGGCCCCCAGAATAGCGACACGCAACCTACCTCCGCTGTTTTTGGGTGTGTTCATGCTTATATAGTCCAAGCTACTTCATGAAAACGAACTCGTTGCATCCCAGATCGCCCGCCTGCGTTGTCATGCGGACCAAGCAAAATCCGCGCTTGTAATAGAAATCGAAGATTTGTTCCGGCCTGGCCACTTCGAAGGGATAGCCGCCGACCCAATCGACAACGTCATGCCACAATGACATTCCCCGGAGGGCCTTGTAACTCCGAAAGGAATGGAGCGGCCGGCCCGCGAGCGCGTCCTTGAGCAGGCGTTTCCACCACATTTGCAGGAATGCCGGCCAAAGAACCAGAAAGCGAAGATTTGCAGGAAGGCTATTATAGGCCTTCTTGACCGATCGCCACCGGCGGCTTCGCTTCCCCTGGTCGTTATAGATGGCGATAAAGAGGGCGCCTCCTGGTTTGACGATCGGCGCGACATTTTCAAGAGCCTGCCACATGGACCCGGTATGGTGCAGGACGCCCCAGGAATAGACGATGTCGAACTGCCCCAGGTTCTCCAAGTATGCTTTGTCGAGCACCGATCCTTGCTCTACCTGCCATTCCACATCTTCGGGGAAATAGCGGCGCCGCAGTTCGGCGGTCGAGGCGAACGAATAGGGGTCGTAATCGAAAGAATGGACGCGCGCGCCTAGCCGGCGCGCGGCGAGACTGAACAATCCGCTTCCTGAACCAATGTCAATAAACGACCTGCCGCGCAACGATTCGACATTGAGCATTTGTTTGAGGGATTCTTCGGCCCGGCCAATCTGCTCCTCGGTGAGCGATTTTAGAAACTCGCTCCAATTGCGGCCAAATTGAAATCGTTCCCCCGAATCGACTTCGTGCGCGTGGGCCTCTGTCAGAGAATTATTCCGATGCATAAATTGCTCTCGACACCATGGCTCCGACACTGCCGGAAACGGACGATGGCCGCCCGGCGTCACGCAGTGACTTTTACGGTCTCACCGCCGGCCACCGGAATTCCCGAGACCTGCCGAAGAACGATCTCGAATCGATCCGCTATGACGGACCAGTCGTATTTACTAGCGGTCCGAATGGCGGCTCCGCCCAGCCGTTCGCGCGCCGCTGCATCGCGGAGAAGGCGGATGATCTGCCGCGCGAAGTCCTCCGGCCCTTCAGAGAGGACAATGTCCTCGCCGTCGTGTACGTCCAGACCCTCAGCACCGATCGTCGTCGACACAATGGCCTTCCCCATAGCCATCGCTTCGTAGATCTTCAATCGCGTTCCACCGCCGATCCGCAATGGCACCACGACTACGGTCGCAGTTTTTAGGTAGTCGATGACGGAGCGTACCGTTCCCGTTACTTCCACGGAATCGGATGTCAGCTTCTTAACGCTCGGATGAGGATTGCGCCCGACGATCCGGAATTTCGCATCCGGAATATTTGAAAGTACTCGCGGCCAAATCTTTTCGCAAAAATGAGTGACCGCATCCACATTCGCCTCCCAATCCATCGATCCGAGGAACATCACCTCATGACTCAAGGCCGGAGAATTGTCCTCCGCTCGAAATTGCTGCAGGTCCACCCCGGTAGGCACAACGGTAATACTCTGCGGGTCCAAGCCAGTCATGAGCTTTCTATCTATTTCCGACACGGCGACTACATGATGAAATCGTTTTATCGTCGCCGTTTCATATCGCCGCATCTTAGCCGCTTCCATGGTGAACACTACTTTCTTGAGCCAGTGTTTCTCGCACTCAGCTTGCCGCAGCCATATGGACGCTTCCACGTTATGTTGGAACAATACGGTTGGAGTGTTAAGTTGCTTGGGGAAATTGAGCGAGGCTGCCAGAAAATCACAAACGGCTACGTCAAATTCGCCGGTGTCCAGTTGTCGCTTGACGATCTGCTGAACTTCTCGAGTAGTGAACTTCGAAACAGCGTATGGAACAGACGAGCCTGCCCTGGCAATGTAATGGACTCCTTGTTTAAAGATCCCATCGGAGTCTTCCGGCGCGCCAGTCCAAACAAGAATCGATTTGGGAAAATGCTGTCGCAGTTCGTTTTCATATTCCGGAGTTTGCTCCCCGCTGTAAGACGAGATTAAGGTCACATCGTGTCGCGAGGCAAGATGCCGGAGGATGTTGTAGGTTCGTATTTTGCCGCCTGCGTCGACGGGCAGGAGCTTCCCATGTTTCACCCAGAGGATTTTCATCGGATATGACCGGTTACCAGCAAATGCCCTCGTAAGCCGCGTGTCCATCGACTCGACGCGCCTTCTCGATGTTTACGAGATCAACGACGTGTTGTTCGGGCTGCAGGTGTGACCGCAGGGTTTCTTTATCGATAGCGCGCGTGCCAATCACCACCACTTCAGCCCCGCGCAACGCATCAGCCAGCTCAGGCGTCAGCAAAGTGCCGATGTGCGGAATTACTTCCTCGATGAATTGGCGATTCGAACCAACTAGGCGGCCGAGCGCCACATCGCGATCCCAGATCCGAACCTGACAGCCCTCGCCCAGAAGCCGCTTAATGACCATGACTAGAGGGCTTTCCCGGAGATCGTCGGTGCCGGTTTTGAAGCTCAGGCCCAAAATGCCAATTTTCTTTTTGCCAATGCGAAGAACTTCTTCGACGGCGCGTTCGATATGGTCGTGGTTGCTCGTCATAATCGACTCAATCACCGGCAAACGGAGGTCCAGTTGACGTGCGCCCTGAGATACCGCGCGAAGGTCTTTGGGCAAGCACGAACCGCCAAATGCAAAACCGGGCGTCAGATACGCTGCGGATGCATTCAGCCGCGTGTCCGCCTTGAAGATATCAAATACTGCTTCCGTATCAATCCCCATCCGTTTGCAGAGGGTACCGACCTCATTGGCGAATACAACCTTCAGCGCATGAAATACATTACAGATGGATTTGACCGTTTCCGCAGTCGACAACGAAGTTTCAAAAATCTTGCCGGGGACCCACGCATAAATTTCCCGGATTTCTCGGAGATGATCGGGTGTCGCCGCTCCCAAGACGGTAATCGTTGGCTTGAGGAAGTCCGAAACTGCACTTCCTTCGCGCAAAAATTCAGGGTTATAGCAAACTCCAAAACCCTCACCAGCACGCTTCCCGCTTGCCTCTTCGAGCTTCGGGATCACGACAGATTCGGTCGTGCCTGGCATCACCGTGCTGCGCAAAACCACTGTGTGAAAGCCGTCCTTCCGGCGCAAGGCTGCCCCAATTTCCGAGATCACACGTTCTATTTGTCGTAAGTCATGCTCGCCGTTCCGGAGGTTCGGTGTACCTACGCATATAAACGAAGCGTCGGAGTCCGCCACTGCTTCTGCGACGCTTGTTGTCGCAAGCAGTCGGCATGCGCGACTTGATTCCGCCACAATTTCGTCTATACCTTCTTCCAAGACAGGCGATCGGCCCGCTTGTACGGTCTGAACCTTGGCTGGATTTACATCGACACCTATGACTCGATTCCCTTTGTGAGCAAGACAGGCGGCTGTCACTGAACCGACATATCCGAGCCCAAAAACGCTAAGAGTTCGCGACATACTCTCCCATTTCGACTGCAAGTCAGTTTACGAAAAAATCTCCTTGGCCGTCACGCTGTTTCACCCATCGGCGAGCAATTACCTTTCTGAATGGTCACTGGACGCAAGCAGAAGAACCACAACTCTTTAAGCATCAAATGGATGGCTCTGTCGTGTGGTAACTTTACAATCATAAACGTCGGAATGAGGGCAAAAGTGAAAATTGTTTCCACTTTGCGCCGGATCGATCGAAACACCGGGCATCCGAAACACCCGTCGCAGGATGCCGGATTTATATCTCCAACTAACCGACTGATAATGATCTACTTAATCAGATAGGCGAACCTCGGATTCACCGGGCCGGGACTATTCCGGGAGGCGGAAATGCATATTGAATTCTGCCGCAGCGCAGGGACAAATCGCGGTATTGTCGGTCTGAAATAGCCGATCATGGTTTCGCCGCTTAACCAACCAGCGGGGCTCCAATAACCGCGGCAACGAATTACAAATTGAAGCGACGGTTTTTGTGGACGGAGTGCAGAAAGGCAAGGCAGTTTTGAAACGATTGCGTTCATTTGCTTGGGATGAATTACGAATCCGGGGCCAGCAAGAACTCAATAAGCGCTGGGACCTGCTGCGCTATCGGCTCGATCCTGAATCCAGGACTGCACTTGGCTCTTCTCCCCTCATCTCCGGTGCATCACACTTTTTCTTTTCCCCGGCCGACCTTCCGAGATTGATCGCCGAACTGAAGAAACGCTTCCCCTCGGAGGCCGCTGCTGCCATTCGTTACGCGGAACAAATCTGTAAACATGAGTTCAATCTTCTGGGATTTGAGCGGCTCGCTTACGGGCCGACGATTGACTGGCATCTAGATGCCGTCCATGGGAAAAGAGCGCCGCAAAAACCTTGGTTTCATGTTCGCTATTTGAACTTTGAAGAGGTAGGCGACTCGAAGATTACGTGGGAACTCAATCGCCACCAACACCTGGTCACGCTCGCGAAAGCCTATCGCCTCACGGGCAGAGAACAATTCGCCGCGGAACTTTTCAGCCAGTGGTTCGATTGGCAGCGCCAAAATCCTTATCCAATCGGGATTAACTGGGCCAGCAGCTTGGAAGTGGCCTTTCGCACAATCTCCTGGCTTTGGGTTTGGAATTTACTGGCTGATTCTTCGGTTGTTCCTCCGAATTTTTCTCGCGATTTGTTCCAGCAACTGGCTGTTAGCGGACGCCATATCGAGAAGTATCTGTCCACTTATTTTTCACCGAATACTCACCTGCTTGGCGAAGGCCTGGCCCTGTTTTTCCTGGGAACGTTGTGCCCGAATCTTCCTGCAGCCGGCCGCTGGCAATCGAAAGGTTGGAATATTCTTCTTCAAGGAGCTAAACATCAAGTGCGCTCAGACGGAATGTATTTCGAGCAGTCAACGTATTATCACGTCTACGCGCTTGACTTCTTCCTTCACGCACGGATTCTGGCGGCTGCAAACGGCCTGCTCATTCCACACGAATTCGATCAGAAAATCGAAGGAATGCTGGACTTCCTTGCAACTCTGGCACAAGCCGGGATTCCACCTCGCCTGGGAGACGACGATGGAGGTCGGCTTTTTGACCCTCTCCGTAACCGCTCAGAGCATCTACTGGACCCATTGGCGACTGGCGCCGTCCTGTTCAAGCGGCCGGATTGGAAGGGAGCGGCAGCAGGAGCGCGAGAGGAAACTCTTTGGTTAGTGGGACTTCAGGGCCTGGCTGAATTTGATTCGTTGGCCGAAAAGCCATATTCACCTCGATCCACAGCGTTCGTAGAAAGCGGCATATATCTGATGGCTGATCCTGCACCAGCGAAGGCGCAACTCGTGATTGACGCGGGACCGCACGGGTCGCTTTCGGGCGGTCATGGACACGCCGATGCATTGAGCATTCACCTCGCCGCCGAAGGACGCGAGCTGCTTCTCGATCCGGGTACTTGCTGCTACGTCTCGGCGGACAATTCGCGTGACGAATTTAGAGGGACAGCGGCACACAATACGCTACGGGTTGCAAAATCAGATCAGGCCAGGCCTGAAAGCCCATTCTCATGGGAAGCATTGGTTGATACCAAGGTGGAATCCTGGATAACCGGAACGAGCTTCGAACTATTCAGCGGCTCCCACTCCGGCTATGCTCGATTAGCGCAGCCCATCGTCCATCGCCGATGGGTATTTCATTTGAGGTCTCAATTCTGGCTCGTGCGCGACGTCGCCCTGGGAGAAGGCGAGCATTGGCTCGACCTTTTTTGGCATATCGCTCCCGGCTTCTTGCTGCGCCAGGAAAGTTCAGGCTCCATCCTGTTCGAGGATGTCGCCGGATCAAGGTTCGCCTTGCTTACAGACGATCGCTCGGGCTGGATGGTAAAACTCGAGGACGGCTGGTGGTCCCCGGCATATGGGAAAAAAGAACCCGCTCCAGTCGTTCATTTTCAGCGGCAATCAGTGCTCCCGACTGAATATTATTCATTGCTCCTTTTACCGCGCAGCGCGACTAAGGCGCTGGGCCGATTTGTCTCGACTAAGAATGATTCGTCTATGCCCTCCATCAGCGCCTGTACTTACGAAATCGACTCTCAAACTCATGAAATGGTCTTTTCTGAAAGCAAACAGAACTGGCGTGCTGGTCGTATCGAAAGCGATGCACGGTTTCTCTACTGCCTGTTTGACGCAAAAAAGCAAATTCGGCATTTCATACTTTGCGACGGAAGCTTCATGAAGTTGGCCGGGCAACTGGTTTTTGCCACAGAGCATGCTGTAGCGTCCCACGAATGGTACGCTGAGATGGATCAATCAAGAGTGCCCGCACGGGAGGAGTCCGCCGTCTCCGGTGGTATTCCTGGGGTATCTAAAACTCATCAGCTCAAGAGAATCGATTAACGATGTGTGGAATCTGCGGCATTCTCAACTTCAATCGCAACCGGGCAGTCGAACGCGGCGTTCTCGAGGAAATGAATCGCCAGATCATTCACCGTGGGCCCGATGACGCCGGCTTCTATCTTTCAGGCAACATCGGCATGGCAATGCGCCGGTTGAGCATCATTGATGTGCAATCGGGCCATCAGCCAATGACAAATGAAGATGATTCTGTCTCGTTGGTCTTCAACGGTGAGATCTACAATCATCAGGAACTCCGCCAGCAGTTGGAAAAACGCGGCCATCGCTACCGCAGCCATAGCGATACAGAAACGATTGTCCATCTTTATGAAGAATATGGACAAGACTGCGTAACGCATCTCCGAGGCATGTTCGCATTCGCTATTTGGGATTCGCGCAGGTCCACATTATTTGTCGCTCGCGATCGTTTGGGAATCAAGCCGCTGTATTTCCTACGCACCAATGAGCATTTTCTATTCGCGTCGGAGATCAAAGCGCTACTGGCTCATCCGAGGGTGCGGGGGGAATGTCATCGCGACGTTCTCCCTGAGTATCTCGCCTTCGGCTACCTCTCCGGCCCGCGCACCATGTTCACGGGAATCGACAAATTGCTCCCCGGTCATACAATCGAAATCAAGGAAAGCGGCGACATTCGTATCCAACAGTATTGGGATTTGCCCCAGAATGCAAAACAACAGAGCAATCCCGAAAAATATTACGTCGATACATACCGTGAACTCTTAGAAGGATCCGTCGCAAGTCATCTGATGAGTGACGTGCCGCTAGGAATGTTTCTGAGTGGTGGTCTCGACTCGAGCGCTATCGCGGCCCTGATGTCGAAAATTCGGAAAGAGCCCATCGAAACATTTGCGGTGGGCTACGATGAAGAAGCTTACAGCGAGCTTCGCTACGCGCGGACCGTCGCTGAGCACATTGGTTCCATCCATCATGAGGTTCGCGTTAGTCGCGAAGACTTTTTCGGGGCCCTTCCGAAACTTATCTGGCACGAAGATGAGCCTCTCGCCTGGCCTTCGAGCGTCTCGCTCTACTTTGTCGCGCGGCTTGCCAGTGAACGAGTCAAAGTGGTTTTAACTGGAGAGGGCAGCGATGAGACCCTTGCCGGCTATGCCCGCTATCCCTGGACGGTGTGGAATACCCGCCTGGATCGCATGTACCGCGCAGTCATGCCGCCAGGTTTGCGACGGCTGATTCGCGAACAAATTGTCTCCTCGAACCACCTTGGCGCTACAATGCGCCGGCGGCTCCAGCATACATTTCTCGGACGTGATGCCGAATCGTGGAGCGCTTTCTACTTCGACAATTTTTATTGCGCGTTTTCCGAAGCCGACCAAACCAATTTGCTCGTAATCAATGGCCAGTCCAAGCCCGGTGCGGCTTACCGCGACGTGCTGTCTTACTGGGACAATTCCAAAGGTGGCCTGCTGGATCGCTTGCTCTATACGGACATTAAGACCTATCTCGTTGAGCTCTGCATGAAGCAGGACCAGATGAGCATGGCGGCCTCGATCGAGAGCCGCGTACCTTTTCTCGATCATGTCCTCGTCGAATTCGCAGCATCCATACCCGCGCGATTCAAAACGAGAAGGATGTCCGGAAAGCTTATCCTCAAATCAGCGGTGAAAGATTTGCTGCCCGAGTCCATCATTCATCGGCGCAAGATGGGCTTTCCAACTCCGCTGGCGACGTGGATTCTGGGTCCGCAATTGACGACTCTTGAACAAATGCTACTAAGTCCGCGTAGCGTGAGCCGGGGGTTTTTCCGGCCGGAAGCTGTACGGCGGCTGTTCGCTGAACACCGCGCAAAACATCGCGATCATTCCGACCGCATCTGGCGCCTTTTGAATTTTGAAATCTGGCAGCGCGTCTTTTTCGACCGCGATCCCGCCCCCATGGAACCGGTGACACCCTCAGTCTCTTCCATTCGAGAATAATTGCGAAGCTCGATGCCCGTCACCTGCATTACACTCAAAGTTTCAATGTCTCACCTGGATCCTAATTTCGCATGAAGCATCCGGTACTTCTGCTCGCGCGCGAGCTCCATCAAGGGGGGAGTGAACGCCAGATGACCGAGGTCGCGCTGGGCCTGGACCGAGCGCGCTTCGAGCCGCACGTGGGAACTTTTCGCCCGCAAGGAATCCGTGGAGACGAGCTTCGCACGGCAGGAGTGCCGGTAGTCCACTTCCCGGTTTACTCATTTCAGTCACCTGCAGTTCTTGCGGGCGCCTGGCAGCTAACGCGTTACATTCGTCGTCACAATATTCACCTCGTGCACAGCTTCGACGCCCCGCTTACCGTCTACGCAATGCCAGTCGCCAGGTACTTCACATCGGCAGTCGCCGTTTCCAGCCAGCGAGGACATCGAGATCTCACACCCAAGCTCCGTAGGCTCGTTCGATGGACCGATTGCATGGTTGATGGCATCGTCGTGAATTGTGAATACCTGAAATTGCATCTGATCCAGGATGAACACGTGGCGGAGCGGCTGGTGCACGTCTGCTATAACGGCATCGATCTTCAACAATTCTGTCCGGCGCCTTCGATTCGGCCACCTTCGTTGCCTGAAGACGCACTGGTCATCGGTGTTGTCTGCGCTCTGCGGCCGGAAAAGGGATTATTCACGCTCGTGGAGGCCTTCGCGCGTGTCCGTCCCCTTCGACAGCAGATGAAGCTCGTCTTTGTGGGTAGCGGACCTGTCTTGCCGGAGCTCCAAACGCGAGCGAAGGAAGGCGGCATATCCGCGGATTGCGTTTGGGAACCTGCAACGGTGGAAGTCGCGAAATGGTTGCGCACTTTCGATATTTTCGTTCTTCCGTCGCTCGCTGAAGCTCTGTCGAACTCGCTAATGGAAGCGATGGCGTGCGGCTGTCCGGTAATTGCTTCTCGCGTTGGCGGGAATCCGGAACTCGTGCGTGACGGAGAACGCGGGCTCCTTTTTGAGCCGCAAAACGTCGGCGCGCTGGCAGAAGCGTTGCGCCGGCTGATTGAAGATCCGTCGCTGCGGAATACGCTCGGCAGCCACGGAGAACGGTTTGTACGACATGGATTTTCGCGGGCGGCTTCGGCCAATCGAATGGCTGAGATCTACGAAGAGCTGCTTGCCAGACGCCGCCGGTAAATCTCTGCCAGGCGCTCGGTATTCCGCTCAAGATCGTATTTTTCTTGCACCCGGATGCGCGCCGATCGGCCCAACTTCCTCCGGAGTTCGGGGTCGTCCATCAATTTCGCGATGGCGTCGGCGAGTTGCTCTTCATCGGCAGGCGGGACCAACCATCCGTCGATTCCATGGCGAATGAGTTCCGGAATTCCGGTGATCCAGGTGGCAACACACGGTAATTCCATTGCCATCGCTTCCATCAAAACTACCGGAATACCCTCGGCGAAGCTGGCAAGAACAAACAAATCCGTTTCCCGATAGAATGCTTGTACGCGGTCCTGATTGCAGTTCCCTTCGAGCGTTACGTGACCCTCTAGACCGCGCGTAACGATCGTACTTTCCAGGTCTTGCCGATCTGGACCGTCTCCGACGAGACGAAGATGCATGGATCGTCCTTGGCGCACCAAGCGGTCGACCGCGTTAATCAATAACGGCAATCCCTTGGAGGGCATTAAAGTCCCTACGCAAAGAACTTCAAACGGACTGTGGTCCCGGCGATGTGGCGGCGGTAAAAACCGAGCGCAGTCGACTCCGAGCGGATTCACCTCGAGCTTGTCCCAATACCGGGGTTCGGAGGCTTTCATTAATTGGCTTCGTCCGTAAAAGCTGATCGCACAAACAAATCGAGCCCGGGCTACTTTGTGGGCCAGATAGGACCCGCGTACATCATCGAACTCAGCGGAGCCGTGAATAGTGACGGAATATGTTATTGGGAATATGCGAGCCACAAACAACGCCGGTGTGGAAGCATAGTGGCAATGCAGATGACGTAAGCCGAGACGCAGCAATCGATGCCCGATGACCACTGCCTCGCCAAAGTAAACTATGTTCGATATCGCTTTTCGTGGGTCGCCGCCTGAGAGCCGAAGGGCCTCCCAGAGTCCAGCCAGGTAAGCCAGAGGACGTTTTACGAAAGTCAGAACATGCGCCGTTAAAATCGCGCCAGAGCCCGCCGTCAAGACAGCGTACGTTTCGCGCAACTCCTCCAATTCTTCGGCACTTAGTTTTTCCGGCAGCCGATCGGGCGGGCGAACTGAGATGACATCTATATCGAAGCCAATGGCCCGCAACGTGCGGATTTCCCGCAGGATGTACGTGTGATTGATGGCGGGGTATTGGCTGACAAGATATGCTAGGCGCATGGGTGTCCAGCCAGCCAAGCGTTAAACGCGCGCGAATTCTTGATCTCGGCGAATTTATGGCGCGCTGGCTGCGAATTCATCTTGTTCCGATCACGCAACAGAATTCACGGTCGTGCTGCAAGTGTTTGAAGGGAGGCGTTCGAGGAAGTTTCTATGCCAAAGCTCAAAAATCAGAAGAAGCCACAAAGTGGCCGATTGATCTCGGCGTCCCCGAAAGTGCTCATGTAGCAGAGTCTCGATACCCTGCCGGTTAAAATAGCCTCTTTGCAATGTTCGTGGTTCCAACAACACTCGAGCCATTTCTTCTCGCAACTCATTTCGCATCCAATGAACAAGCGGCAAGGCAAAGCCTTGCTTTGGTCGATGAAGAACCGCTGCTGGAATACCCACTCTCTCCGCCAATTTCTTGAAAATGAATTTTCGGTGATGGTCGCGCCACTTCCAGCTTATCGGCAAGCCCGTAACCCACTCCACAAATAAGTGGTCTAGGATCGGGACGCGGACCTCAAGCGAGGCCGCCATGCTCATGCGATCGACTTTGGTCAGAATGTCGCCGGCAAGATACGTCTTCATGTCCAGATAAAGAATACGGCTCAGATTATCTTCTGCTGAAGCTTGCTGGAGATAAGAGCGAAATGAGTTCAATGGATCGTTTCGACCTCCGCCTTGGAAATCCGAAGAAAGCAAATGGGAATAGTGTTCGACACCTGAAATGAAGGAAATGTAATCAAGATATCGCTCATCCCAGGAAAGCGTCGCATTGTATGAAAATTTTCGACCTCGCATCGCGAAAGGCAAGAGTGGGTAAACGTGTTTTCGATACCACCGCCCCGCCCACGGCGGAATAGCATCGAAAACGCGGTGCTTCTCGTGCACCGCATAGCGGTCATAGCCCGCGAACAGCTCGTCCCCTCCGTCTCCCGATAGAGCCACCGTCACATGCTGGCGAGCCAGGCAGGACACAAAATACGTCGGCAGCATCGAGGAATCGCCGAACGGCTCTTCGAGCGAACTCGTGAGGCTGGTCAACGTCGCATCCAGATTCGGCTCGACGATGAGTTCGTGGTGATCCGTGTGAAATTTCTGCGCAACAAGTTTGGCGTACTGGCTTTCATTGAACGCAGAATCCTTGAACCCTATCGCGAAAGTCTTTACTGGCTTGGGGCTCGCTCGTGCCATCAGCGCCACGACGATGGATGAATCCGTGCCGCCACTCAGCAAGGCTCCCAAAGGCACATCCGCGATCAAACGAATGCGCACTGCCTCCGCCAGCCGCTCTTCCATTTCCTGAAGACATTCCTCTTCAGAACTCGGCACGTGCGTCCCAAAGGATGGCACATCCCAATACTGGTGGACTCTCGGTTCCGGATGCGCCGCAGAGAATTCGATCAGGTGGCCGGGGGGCAGCTTTCGAATCTCCGTAAACGCAGTGCTAGGATCCGGAATGTATCCGAAATAAAAATACTCGCGCAGGGCTGAGCGATCGATTTCTTTTAGCTCTGGGGCCGCTGCGAGAACCGCTTTGATTTCCGATCCAAAGAGCAGATCTCCGTGGTGCCACGCGTAGTGGAGCGGCTTGATTCCCAGGCGATCCCGCGCTAAGAGAACAGAACGGCGGCGCTCATCATAGATGGCAAAGGCAAACATGCCCCGCAGCTTTTGCACGCATTCGGATCCGAATTCCTCATACAAGTGAACGATGGTTTCTGTATCCGTGTTGGTGTAGAAGCGATGGCCCCGGCTCTCCAGCTCTCTCCTTAAGTCAGGGAAGTTATATATTTCCCCGTTAAAGACAATCCAAACCGTCCTGTCCTCGTTGTGGACCGGTTGGTGGCCGCCTGCGACGTCGATGATGCTCAAGCGGCGCATTCCCAGGCCTACGCCGCCTTCGGTATAGATTCCCTCGTCGTCCGGGCCGCGATGGACGATCGTCTCGCACATCTGGTGGATCAATGGCGAAGTGACTCGGCGCCCTTCTGCCCAGGTTACAATGCCTGCGATTCCGCACATTTTTAGACTTCGATTCTCCTATCCAGGCGCTCGACGTGTTTGGAACTCAGGATTTTGTGACATCTGAGCACGACTCCTTAGTCTTGATGCTCAATTGCCCGACCAAACTGCCTCGGTCCCCGGCAATTCATTCTGGGTCTCTTGCGCTTTGCGTCCGTTCGCCTCTGCTTTATCTCGACTGCGCTTTTCAATCGCTTCACGCGCCGAGATCGTATACAGGGCTGTCGTATAGGCGACGAAGAAGTAGGGGTAGAACAGATAGGCTACGCTCGCGAAGAATGAACCGAAGACAAATGCAACCAGGCTGGCACGAAGTGCGCTGGCCAACATCCTTCTTTCTTCGGCGGACCTGGACAGCCGTTTCGTCGCCGCCAAGTTTGCCAAACCGCGCCAGAGAATCATGATGTACAACACAAATGCAAGCACGCCTCCTTCAGAACTCATCTGCGTGTAAGAATTGTGGGTCACGCGCCAATAACCAGAAACGACTTCGAAGTTGCCGGGTCCAACGCCGAACAACGGATGTTGTGCCGTTACTTTTAAACTCTGAATGAGTAAGTTCCACCTCTGCTGAGCAGAATCGTAGGCGCTCGCCTGTTCTGCATTGGTAGTCTGCGTTGTGGCCTCAAAGCGGGACCTTACTCCCTTCCCTGTATAAACCCAGAATACAATTCCAGTGACCACCGCAACCACGAGCAGGTAACGCCGCCGTCCTCGGACTGCAAATTCCCATAGGCATATCGCAGCCGCCGCTGCTAGTGCAATCAGGCCGCCCCGGGAGGCCGTCAGAAATACCGTGTAGACCATCACCAGGATGGCCAGAGCCCAGATGGCCTTCCCCAACTTGCTCCTACTGCGGAATAGTAAATACAGGCAAAGGGGCACACTGATCGCGATAACGAAGGCCAAATCGTTAGAGTTTGAGTAGATCCCGTTAAGCGCGCCCGCCAGGCGGCCGCCTAGCTGATGTCCCTTCCAAATCGTGGCGACCGCAACCGTGACAACGGAGGCAGTTTGAACCAAAATCAGCCACCGCAGTTTCTTGATCGTGTTCACCACCAAAGCCATCACGATGATGATCGGCAAAACCTTCGTGAAATCGAGCGTGGTGTTGAAAGCTCCGCCCCTCCACACCGGAGACATCGGGACAGTCATCCACAATTGCACAAACAGAAGAATCAAATAAATTACTTCTCGAGGGAGTCGCTGGCGATTGCTACCCAGCGCAAATAAAAGCGCCACGATCGCGAGGCCACCCGTAATCGCGGCGGGCCGAAGATAAGCCACGCCCGGAATCCAGTCTCCTGGCCGGGCGCAAGCCACCACCATAAATAGCAGCAGGCATACGTAGGCAGCCCCGAGCGGTTTTCGGTGTGGAATCATTCGCAGCGCGGCGATGGAATCAGTCGCCATCACTCGCACCAGTTGCCAAACCTCGGCGTGTCGAAGGCCTGCATCGGCCCATCTTCTTTTCCACGGCTGCCTCCGTGCGTACTCGCGGCGGCAAAGAGAAATTTCCAATCGAACTATTCATTCCGGCAATCTCCAGCATCGAGTGTTCGCCCAGAGAGAGTGGTGTTGTGCGCGCACTGCATTTCTATGTACATCCTCAATCAGATTTGACCAAATTCTCCTGAAACAAATTTCTGTGCACCCGCTGGAGGATTGAAACACCGCGCTTACGGCCGTGCACGGAAATCGGCTCGAGTAGAACACGAAGATCCGGCAGCCCACAGCCTTCAAGCCAGCGGAATGCTTCCTCGTACGTATGCTCTGACCAGTATTGAGGTATCAAACTCCGTGAGTGTGCACTGTTCCGCATCTTATTCAACGAAAGCAGTCACAAAAAAATCGCGGCTGATTTTTTGGATCTCGAATCTACGGCATCCACTTTCCTCGAAAATCCGTTTCAACTCTTCTGCCGTGTAAAGAAACAGCTTGCAACGCTTTTTGTAACGCTGCCTTCGCTGCCAGGCCAGGATGCCCCCGTCAGCGGGAAAACTGAAGAACGCTCTGCCCTTGGTAATACTCAAAACCTTCTCGATAACCTTTGCAGGCTGTTCGACATAATCCATGAATCCCATTACCACGGCGTAATCGAACGTACGATTGAAGGGATACGATAGGAAATCGCCGTACACGAATTGGCAACGACTCTCCACAGACGCACGGGCTGCATTTTCATTTGCAATTTCGATCATCCCTGGTGCAAAATCCAACCCAATCGTACTTTGCGCTCCCATCTCCGCGAGACGTACTGAGTAATGACCCGGCCCGCAACCTATGTCAACCACGCTTTTCCCTTCAACCGGCTGGCAGCCGCGCATCGTATACTCGAAACGCAGGCGCATGCTCTTCCGGAAAAGACGATTCACTGGTCCGCTAAAAAGAGAATCCTTGTTTCCGTAGATCGCATTGAATCGATCGGAATACGAGTCGAAGAACTCCGCTACTCCTTTTTTGGCCATGATTCTCAGTTCCTCAATCAACCATAGTTTTCTGCCATCGCGTCTTGAAAGGTAATAAACGAGAACTCGGAAAGAAGACGTCGTATCTTATTTTCCGTCGTTGAGAGATTCACGTAGGATTTGAATTGTCTCGCCACGTTCATGGACAATCGCGGGTGAGACGGGTCAATCTCTCGCGGGTGCACATAAAAAACAACTGGGCGACCTTCCTGGATTACTTTTCGAGTCATACGCCTTATCAAGAAATATGGAAACAGTCTCAGGTAGCCGCCCCCGAAAAAGCAGACTGGCCGCCCGAACACCCCTGCAACCGTGATAGGAAACTCAATCAGCCCGTCGCGATCATCGCTGACCCTGTACGGTGCATACTGCTTCGTCGCTATCCCGCCGTGTCCTCTCGGCGCCGGAAAAACAGAGGAATCGTAATGGTAGCCGGCTTCTATTAGCTTCTCGAAAAACCAAGGTGTTTCCTTGGTTACGGAGAATCCCGACGACCGATAACCCAATACTGGGGACCCGCTCGCGTCTTCCAAGAGTTTTTTAGCTTTCGATGCGTCATCCAGAAATTGTCTTGGAGTCATTCGATACACAAGTTCATGGGAATAACCGTGTGAGGCAATCTCATGACCCCGTGCCTTCGCCTCACGGACCAGGTGGGGAAATTTCTCCGCCACCCACCCCAGAAAAAAGCAAGTGACCCGGACATCCCTTTCGCCAATGATCTCCAGCAGGCGAAGGAAATTGTTCTCGACGCGCGATGGCAACCGACTCCACTCCGACAATGGTGGGGTAGACGGCAGATCAAGGATGTGAAACCAATCTTCCACATCGATCGAGAAAATGCACCGAGGATTCTCTTGGAGTGTTTTCTGGTATTGTCCCATCTAATTCGTCCGTCTGATCCGTTCGAAGTTTAATTTACGCGTTCCCAAGTGTTCTTGTATTCGCCGAAAAAACAGCGCCAGAATCCCACTAAGAAGGCGACGTGTACTGTCAGTAGGAAATATGCCAGCAAGGCAAAACGCACCTTCTTCATCTGCTCGTGAAATATGAACCCTAAGGATCCCCAGAAATAGAAAGCTATCTGAGCTACAAACATTGCTCTATAGAGCGGCGTTCGGAGAAGAAACACGTTGCTAGCCAGCATAGCCACGAGAAGGAAAGGAAGTAACCAACGCAGGAGCTTGTGGGACACAAAGGCAAATCCGGTAAATCCACGCAAGGAGGCAAGCTCCATCCTCCGCAGCGCGCGAAAACTCCCCACGGCCAATCTCGCGCGCCGTGTAAATTCACCTTTCACTGTATCCACAGAAAACTCAGTCGCCACTGCCTCTGGATCTTCAATCACTTTGTAGCCGAATTTGCGCGCGTTCATCGGAATCAGGAAATCATCAATCAAATCACCCGCCTGAAGCGGAACGAAACATTTTCTTCGCAGTGCGTAGATGGCCCCGCTCGCATTAACCGTCGCACCTAAACGTGATTCCATTAATCGCAGAACTCTCTCGAATCTCCAGTACGTTCCCTCCGTTTGTTCAGACTCTTGGCTTCCGATTAGCTGCACCGAGCCGCACACAGCTCCAATTTTCGGATTTGAGAAGTGGCGTGCCAGATTGGAGACTGCATTGGGAGCGAACAGGGTGCTAGCGTCTGAAAACACTAAGATATCGTGCTTGGCATACTCAACGCCGTGATTCAGAGCCATCGGCTTGCCTGAGCGCTGGGGCAAAAGAACGATTTCGACGAAAGATTCGGAAATAGATTTTAGGAGCTCATTTGTCCTGTCGGTAGAACCGTCAGACACAATGATGATTTGGAGTTTCTCGATGGGATATGCAGTTTGACGCAGGTTGGCGATTTTCCCAGGAAGGCAAGCTTCCTCGTTGTATGCGGCGATGATAAATGTGACCCCGGGCAATTCTTGCGAGTCGGCCCCCGAAACACGTCGCTCAAGGCGACCTGCTAAGTACAGGATGTCGCTATACACTTGAACCAAGGCGTAACAGAGGAATAAAAAGATCGGATAAATGAAAAACGTGTAGCAGACTAAACCGAAGGAAATCCAAAAAATAAACGAGGGAATGTTGGCGAATGCGTTCATTGCGACCCTCGTGTAAGCAGCAATATCTTCATAGTCTTGAACAGAATTAATAAATCAAGTCCAACGGAAATATTCTTTATGTAGAAGAGATCGTAGGCCAGCTTGTTTTTGTTGTCTTCCAAGGTGACATTGTAACCGCGATTGATCTGAGCCCATCCCGTCGCGCCCGGCTTGACGGCCCACCTATGACGATAATAGGGAATCTGTTCTACGCACTCCCGTTCCTGATTGGGAACAAATGGCCGTGGTCCGACGAAATTCATATCGCCGCGGAGAATATTGAAGAGCTGTGGCAACTCGTCCACGCGACTGCGGCGAAGCAGCTTTCCCAAGCGCGTAAATCGGCTATCAGATTCCTCTGCGGGGCGATGGTTTTCGTCCTGGTCAGCGCCGTTTTTCATGCTACGAAACTTGAACAGTGTGAAAATCTCCCCATGCAGCCCGACGCGCTTCTGCCGGAAAATAGCTGGGCCATCAGAGTCCAAGCGAATTGCCAATGCAATCAATGCCATTAGAGGGGAAGCCAGAATCAGACCGATCGCAGACCCAATGAGAGACGAAGCGCGCTTATATATCTGCAGAGGGTGCGATACATCCAAGCCAGAAGAAAACAGCAACCAGCTCAAGCGGAGAGATTCGATCGGAAGCTTTCCGGTTGCTGCCTCGTACAATTCGGCCCCGTCCTGAATAGTTATTCCCCGACTCTTCAACTGAAGTAAAGCTTGCACGGGCAAATTTCCTCTTCGTTCGTTCATCGCCACAACGATTCTCTTCGCGTTGTAGGCCTCAATTAGGTCTGGAAACTGATGGTCCGGATTCTCGCCAGAGTTTAAGTTTGGGTTCTCGGTCGCGTTCTCGAGGCTCTTCACTTGGCCCACGACGCGAAGACCCAATTCCGGCCGAGCACGTAACTCTGCCACGAGCGACTCAGCTAGGGGGCCGTCCCCCAAAATCAGCACACGTTCGGCAAATTGGGGGAGACTATTGACTGCCAGAAACAGCCTCCGCCAAAGCAGCAGGATTATCGCAACGAACGATAAACCGATCACGGCGATTCCGCGCCCAAGCTGCAACGATGGATACACGTAATAGAGAAGGGCCAGAAGTATGCAAACTGCGCCCAATACCTGAATCAAACGGGTATAAACCTCACGCCGATTGCTTAGTATTGAACTTTGGTAAAGATCAAAATAGTACATACAAGCGAGAACGAGTGCTGACATTAAGAGGATCTTGACGCCACCCTGTTCGTAACTGAGCAGTACGGTGGCGTCATTCGTACCCAACCGCGCAATCGTCGCAGCGACGAATGCAAGCGCGATCAAGCACCCTTCGGAAATTCCCAGCAAGAGGGTGCGTCTTGGAAAGTAGGCATTCAGGAGACGGATCATCGAGTGGGCCTTGATTCCTTCTCTTATTCCGGCTGGTCTTATTTCTTCTTAACGCCGTAATATTGGTCTGAATAGTTCACGCGGTCGAATTCGGAAGCCTCGTTCAGCACGATTCCGAGCCACTTCGGATTATCCAAACCTCTCACGCCCATCTTTAGAGCTTTGATCGGTGCGATGCCTTCGCGGACTACCAGGAGTGTGCCGTCTACGAGTCTGGACCACAGGTTCGCGTCGACAATTGGCGTCATGGGAGTTGAATCGACTACGACCCAGTCAAAACCGCCAACTAGTTGCACGAACGTTTCGGCAAATCGGGCCGATTGCAAAATTTGCGATGGTTGATCGCACGAGGAACCGGCACTAAGAAACCACAGTGGCATATCATCGAGTTTGTAAATATAGGGAGCAATCTCTGCGTCTTCTTCTCGCGTATGCCACCATTGATTGATCCCTTCAAGGTCGGTCAATCCAAGCAACGGCGTGAGGCTTGGTCTGTGCAAGTCCCCTTCGACGAGAAGCACTTTATAGCCGAAGTGCTTCACAAGAGTGACCGCGAGATTTGCGGCGACTAAGCTCTTGCCTTCGTTGATCACGGCGCTCGTGATTTGTAACGACCTCAGCTCGCCCTTCTCACGTAGATTCTCCAGTCGAGCCGCTAAGGCGCGAAATTTCTCGGCCCCCAAACTCTTGGGGTCTGTAAGAGCTACCAAACGCGAAGCCTTGCCAGTTTTGATTTTTACGGTGGGACCGTATGTCATCTCGACGGGCGCTGCCACAATGTTATTGAGCAGTTCGACCGGTTGGTCCGGCTCGGGCGCAGCGGTTCCTGGCCGTCGTTTCTCCCTTTCCATTCTTCGCAACGTGTCGTAGAGCCGGCTCACTCTGATTTCACTCCCGATTGCGATTTACCTTCGTCGAACGCTCCAATCAAATCTTCCACAACCCTTTCCAAGCAAAGATCCTGAGCCACCTCCTGAACGATATCGGGCGTAATCTGGTGCTGATTATGTCCGAGGCCGAGCAGCAGGGAATTCTCACAAAGTGTGTTGACCAAGCGTGGGATGCCTCGCGAAATCTTTTGAATCAAAGCGACGGTGTCGTCGGGGAAGATCGCGGCTGCGTGCGAGTTAGCTCCAGCCAGTTGGAGTCTCCGATGAATGTAATCTTTCATCTCTTTCGTATCCAGGGGCTTCAGATTGCAGCGCAATCCAACCCTTTGCTTCAACTGTCGAAGTTGTTGTGAATCGAGCTTTTGCTCGAGCTCTGGCTGTCCTACGAGGACAATCTGGAGGAGTTTGTGTTTGGTAGTCTCGAGATTCGTAAGCAGGCGGATTTCTTCTAGGAGTTCCCAGCTAAGCAATTGGGCTTCATCGATGACGAGTGCAGTGGTGAGATCGTGACGCGAACGCTCCATCAAATAATTGTTGAGGCGCGCGAGAGCATCGCTTTTGGTGCGAATTTGGGAGGGAAGGAGGCCGAACTCGTTAATCACATGGGTGAAAAATTCCGACACGGAAATCATCGGATTGAACATATACGCGAATGCCACTTTGTTCTTAGTCAGGGCCTCTAAAAGACATCGCACGAGCAAAGTCTTGCCCGTGCCCACTTCTCCCGTGAGCACCACAAAACCCTTTCGGCGAAGCACGCCATAAGCGAGACTCGCCAGTGCCTCGGTGTGACGTGGCGTCGGGCAAAAGAAATAAGGATCCGGGCTGACCTCGAACGGATTGCGCGTCAGCCCATAGAAGTTTTTATACATCGTTCTTAACTTTTGTAGAACGCATAAAGATTTCCAACCACGACCAAAATCGCCATGACCACCACTGCCGCAAACTCCATTCGCCGAAACAGAGCGCGAGTACGGTCCTCACCGGGAGTATCTAAATGAGGAATCCCGATCAACACCTTGATCGGAACTGCATCTTCGAGATCCTTTTCTTGCCGAACCCGAACATCCGTCATTTCAAGGTAAGCCGTTAAACAGGCTCCCACTACAAAACCCAATATCAAGCCTGCGACACTGATGAACAAATGATTCGGAGCCGACGGTCGAGTCGGCAGACTCGGCGGATCGAGGATTCGAAATTGCTCACCCTGCTGGCGCTGTTCAAGACTCGTCGCGAGCTGCGACTCGTTTTGTTTTTGGAGCAGCGAATCGTAATTTGCCTTCGACTCTTCATACCCTCGGGAGATGTCCGCCAGCTCCTGTTCTGTTTCTGGCGTCAAATTCAGACGGGCTTGATAGGAAGCAATATCCGACTCAATTTGCTTCTCGCGCTGCTGATAATTTTGAATCTCCAAACTATTGGCCTTGAGCTGGCTTTGAATCTGCATCATGGGAGAAGTTGACCCGTGCTCTACCGATACCGCCGCGGCAGGGTCAACGTCACTTGTCGTCTTCGCGGGCTTCGCGTTGGCCGCGATTTCGGCGTTAATGTCTTGTTTCAGTTTCTCCATTTTGGCGATTTTGTCCTTCAACTGAACGACGTCGGGATAGTCCTCGGTATATCGCAACCGAGCTTCTTGAAGCTGGCGGCGCAAATCGGTGAGGTCCTTATCCAACGTATCCGGGGACGTGGGCGTTGAGTTTCCGTTGCCTAAGCTCACCTGGATCGCTTGATATTGTTGCTGCAGGGACTCCAGATACAGCTTCTGCTGGTTCGCTCCATCTAAAGCATGCTGGGCACTTTGCAGTTGAGCCTGCAAGCCACTTAGAATTTGAACGTTCGATTCCATCTGGCTAGGCAAATTTCCGAAATGACTGGCCTTGAATGCTCGGACCTTAGCCTCTTGCTCCTCAAGCTTCGTTCGTGCGTCCTCCAACTGGCTTTCGAGAAAGGCTGTCGTGCTCTCGGAAAGCTGCTGTTGGGACTTAAGATTCTCCTCGATGAACAGAGAGGTGAGTTCGCTGTTCACCTGCTGTGCGAGCTGAGGCGTGCCAGCCGAGTATCGAATTTTGAATGCAGTGAGTTGCCCTGGCCGGTCGGGTGCCTCCACCAGCTCGATCTTGATGTCCTTCCGCATTTGTTCAACCGGATCCCCGGTTGGCACAAATGCCGTGCCTTGGCGCGTTTCATAAAGGTGGAAACGGTTGATCGTGGACTCCAGCCGAGTGCGGCTGAGAATCTGTTGGGTCATGCTCTGTAAGCGGTCCTGAAGGCTTACGGTGACATTGGGAACGACATACTGCTCGGGAACTTTTTGCTGTTCTACAAGGATCAGCGCCTCGGACTGGAAGCTTGACGGAACCAGCCAGCTTCCCGCACACGCGATCGCCCAGCAAGCAAACAGAGGCAGCAATATGTACCAGCGCCGCCGGCGGACGATGGCCCAGTATTCGTCTAGGCTGCGAGTAACTAGTCCATCCTCTTCATCATCTAGCATCGCGACTCCCGGTCAACATCGGAACGCACAGGCAGAGACACAAAAACGCTCTAGTCCCTGCGGAGACAATTATCCTTGCACAGGGGATTCCATAAATCAAAGCTATTTAGGGAACGCGAGAAACGACACATCAGGCTTTAAATCAATGAGTTGGGCCAAAACCGCGCAGAGGCTGACATTTGGTCTAGCGCTCATTCTTGGGCGTGCCTAGAAATTGCCCTGGTTTCGGCGAATCCTGAGAAAAAAATTGCTCATATTGGAGGTAATTTTACCCAGGCTCATTTGACAGTAGTTGCTGGCGCTTCAGATAGCGCTTGCCTCTCTTGCCGGACACCGCGGCTACCATCACGGCGCGATGTCCGAAACGGTTTTTGTCGGGGCTTAGCCCGCCGCCGCGGGCCCGGCGCGGATTCAAAGACCGTTTGTGTAGGGGCATAGCATCCTGCGCCCCTACAACACCGCACCATGGCTACTGCGATCGCATTGAATATTCGGACGGGTACCGGTTCGCGCATGGTACCAACATACTAGCCGTGCGGCAGATCGAAGTACCGCTCGAATGTGACTTTCCTCCTGCTGCGCCGCGACCGTCGCGCCGCTATTCTGGCTTGTCACTAAGCTATCCCAAAGGCCGGGGCCAACACAGAATGAGCGATAGGTTCGGACATTTGAAGCCTGGCAAGAACCAGGGCGGAAACATTCCCGTGGATATGGCGGGTGCAAAAGCGAGCGGCCCGCCGCAAAACACGCCGCTCCAAAACGCAGGCGCCGCGGCCGCGAAGGCAATGTCGGACAGCGCGTCCAGTGTGCCGGGCGGCGAGCGTCGCCGTCGGCGGCGCGCGTTGATCTCCGTGCCGGTGCGTGTCCGCGGCTTGGACGTGACCGAGCGCGGCCCCGATGAGGTTTCAAACACCCTCGACGTCTCCCGCAACGGACTTCTCTTCACCACCGGGCAGTCCACTTTCGCCGTGGGCATGATTGTCGGCGTCACGTTTCCCTACACGGAATCGCCTGGGGCGGCTCAAGCCGAGCAGGAGGGCCGCGTCGCGCGCGTCACCGAGATGCTGGACGCCCGATGGTCCGTTGCGGTCGTGCTCGGCGTGGGCGTCGGCAAGGATATCGTGGATGCGGCAGGGTGCAATCTGCTGGCGAAGGCGGCGCCGAGCGCGGCCGAGCAAGCCCCTGAAAGACCGCTGGTCATCGTCGTGGATGGGGACTCGATCATCCGCGATACGCTGGAAATCTATCTGACGAACGACGGCTACGAAGTGATCGCGCTGTGCTACGCGGCCGAGGCGTACCATGCGCTCGACATGTTCACGCCCGCGCTGCTGATCGCAGCAATCGAAGGCGAGGACCGGCCCGGATACGAGCTGTGCGCGCACGTGAAATCGACGCCGCGGCTGAAAACGGTGCCGGTGATGCTGTTGACCAGCTCCGCCTATCCGAGCGATTACGCGAATGCGCACTCGCTGGGCGCGGTCGTCTGCATGGCGAAGCCCTATCGACAGGAGCGCCTCGGGCATGTGGTTCGTCTCCTAGCCCCCACGCAACAGGCCAAGGACAAGACTGCGCCGGTGCGTCCTGCGGACAAATCGCGCCGCGGATGCAGCATTAAGAAGCATTCGCAGGCCTTGAATCCGGTCCAATCCCGCCGCGAATCCAGCTGGCAGTGGTGAGAACGCGAACATGTGTTGGTTCAGCCTGAAATGGAATGAGGGCGCTTTCCGTTAGTGAGTAATCCGCCCCTTGGGGCGAGGTCATTGTAGCTCAGTTTTGTGATTACCAAGCGAGGCGTGACTGGGGTCGCGCCTTCGACATGGCACGCATTTCAAGAACGCGCCCCGCTGGGGAGTTATCCGGCGAAGCGTTGAGATATACGTTCGGCGCTGGAAGCGGTGGCCGTCCTTCGCAGAGTCTAGAACGACGCAGTTCCCCGCAACAGACTGCGAAAGGGCCTGCAAGTCTTCTTGCAAGCCCTTTCGCGTAGCCATATTCGCTGGCCTGACCAGAAGCTAATTGATCGCGCCTGGCTTGAACAGGTCGGACAAGTCGGTCGCATTGACCGCATCGCCCAACCAGGGGTAGCCATGCCAGGGATCGACGCCAAAGATTTCCTGCATGGTTCGCAAATCAGATGAATGAGTATATTGGATGGCGTTCGAATATGGCTTCCCGTCCACGTTCTCGTGCACATCCTTGGAAATGACGATTTCCGGAATCTTGTAGGCAGGAGTGTCTCCCCCTTCGCTTTCATCCCACCAGAGAATGATCACGCCGTGGTCCTTATAGGCCTCTGAAGCCATGATCAAGGGCACGATCCGGGACACCATATTGTCTCCCGCCGCGATGGCGCTTTGGTCGCCCGTTAAACTCCCGTACCCCGCACTGAGCGAGGAGTGCTGTTCGTTATACTGGTCCGGGGTGATCCAGTTGTAGTCGGCCACCGTATTATTCTGAAGATCGAGCGCCAATTGCTGCAATGGCGGGTACTGTGTCGAGGGGGTCCCGGTCGCGGGGCTCCCGGGTACGCAGGGACCAGCGGTATCCGTGAAGAACACCATCGGATTGTGCTTCGCCGCGTAGTTGTATTGCGTCGAGAAGTTGTACTCGTTGATCGCGCCGGCGACGGAGAAAATGCCGCTATGGCTGAACAACGGGACGGTCCAACTGCTCATCGGCAACGGGACGTTGCTCGTCAGATCCACGTTGGCATCTTCCTGATACGACTTCCACGTCTTGTTGGCCTTGTTAAGAAAGGCAGTCAGGTGTGGAACGTTTGAAAGAATCGTTTGCACGGCGCAGGCGGATGTGTAGGGGTCGGCATCAGTCCCAACCGAATTGCCGGGTTGACCGGCCTCGGCCCAAATGTAGTTGGGCTCAGAGGGATGATTGCCAGAGGCCGCATTCAGGTAGTTGGTAGCGTACGCCACCTGTTCGCTAATCCCCGAAGTGCCGTTGACCAAGCTGTTGATAAATGGCGCAGCGGGATTTGAGAAAATTTGTTCGGGGGAAGAAGTCGGACTAGGCTGCACCCAGTTGTGATTCTCCATCGCGATCACGAAGACCTTTTTTATACGCTGATCATGATCATCGTCGCGGCCGTCCGCATGTACCGGGATGACTCCCCATCCCAACGCACCGGCTAGAGCCATTGCACACATAATCCGTTGATATTTCGAATGCGACATCGAAGTTCCTCCTAGTAAGCACCGTTGGCCGGTGCACCTCGGGAGGTTGGCAGGCCGGTATTACAATGCGATGTCGGCGGCATTAAATTAGAGTTTGAAGCGCCGCGTGCCCACCGGAACGAAGTGAATCCGGCGTGATCGGCAAAGCCGTCACTCTCCTGTGAGGGCAACTGCCGATAAATGCGCCATCCGAAGAAGTTTCGCTGGTAAGGAGAAGAGATCGGTTACGCGTCCTTAGAATCGCACGCATGAATTGAATATTGAGGATAGCAAGGTGAAATGAATGCGCGGGATCCCTAGCGCGAGAATCCGGTGCATACTCAGAAACAACAGGCAGGAGGTCACCTTATGAATGGCATGCGAATCGCAACCGCGGCATTGTTGGTGACTTGCGCCTTCGCCGTCGCGGCACGCGCGCAGGAGTTCAGCGCGATAGGGGTCGCGCGCGACACCACCGGCAATGTCGTCAAGAGCAAGGTGTACATGAGCGGCAAAAAGGTGAGGGCGGATCCTGAGAAGACCGGCACTGCCAACGAGGAAGCCTACACCATCCTCGACCTGGCGCAGCGAACCGCTACCGTAGTCAACATGGGCCAAAAGATCTACACGCAGCAATCGCCAGCGCAGGCGCGCCAGAGCCTTCAGTTCTACGCATCCGGTGGTTCTCCTTGTCCTCCGGCGGGCGCCACCTGCAAGGACGACGGCTCCGAGACGCTCAATGGCCGCAACGCGGAGAAATGGGAGATCAGCCAATCCCTGCAGGGGCAAACCCTGCTCACCCGCGTTTGGGTGGACACAAAGCTGCACGTTTGGACCAAGGTGGAAGTCATGGCTGGCGCCACTTTGGTCTTAAGCAATGAGCTGCAAGACATTCACGAGGGCCCCCAGCCTGCGAGCCTGTTCGTCATCCCGGCGGGATTTCGCGAAATGACTGTGCCAAAACGCGGCGGCTAATGCTGGCGATGCGGATGGCACCCCAGTTCATCGCCAAGGACTTCAAGGAGTTCATTCGCATTTCGGGCATGACGCACGTCAGGACTTCACCGTATTACCCTCAATCGAACGGCAAAATCGAACGTTGGCACAAATCACTCAAAGGAGAGTGCATCCGTCCGGGAACGCCGCTGTCGCTGGAGGACGCGCGCCGTCTGGTTAAGGGTTACGTAGAGCATTACAACAACATCCGTTTGAACAGCGCCATCGGCTACATCACGCCGAAAGACATGCTCGCTGGGCATCAGCAGGAGATTCAGGCCGACCGGGATCGGAAATTGGAGGCGGCGGGGGAACAGCGGAAGACATCCCTCATTTGGGGTACACTGCGGTCACGGCGGCGTCACAAACGCACTCACTGTGGCCGATGTATGACTCGAAGGCAATATCGGATGCGGGTTTGGAAGCGCGGCGGGGAGGTGGACCGCGGATTGGATATGGGGCGCCGCTTTTTGTCCGCCAATGTTTGGATTCGTCTCATACTCATGATAATTAGCGCGCTTCCCGACCTATCGTTTTGGGTGCGGTGGGAGGCAACCAGAAAACGGAGGAATTCGTACATGCGAACGTTGCTGAGGGCTCGTCGTCTTGTGTTCTTCGCGTTACTTTTCGCCATACCCGTGGTAGCGCACGCGCAGATTTCCGTCGGTGTCGCGATCCACGTGGGACCGCCGGCTCTGCCGGTGTACGAGCAGCCGCCCTGCCCCACCGAGGGCTTCCTTTGGACGCCCGGCTACTGGGCCTACGGCCCCGCGGGCTACTACTGGGTTCCGGGAGTGTGGGTTGCTCCTCCGCAGCCGGGATTGCTGTGGACGCCCGGCTATTGGGGATTTGTGGGCGGCGCTTACAGCTGGCATGGAGGCTACTGGGGGCCGCACGTCGGATTCTACGGCGGGATTAACTACGGCTTCGGTTACGGCGGCGTCGGTTTCTGGGGCGGACGCTGGGAAGGCGGTGCCTTCCGATACAACACAGCGGCGTGGCACGTGGGGGCTGGCTTCCACGGCGTGTACGAGGATCGCACCTTTATCAACAACACCACCATCAACAACAACCACTACAGCTTCAACGGCGAGGGCGGCGTCCGTGCGACGCCGACGGCCGGGGAACGCGCCGCGATGAACGAACAGCATTTCGGGCGCACGCACGACCAGGTCTCGCACCAGCAATACGCCCGGGTTGACCGCAGCAATTATGTGTCGGTAAACCACGGGACTCCGGCTCACCCGGAGGGGATGGGCGTGAACGCGCGTCAGGATCGCCAACAGAACCGCATCAATCAGGGAGTTCATTCCGGGCAGCTGACGCCGGGTGAAACTGCCCACATCGAAAAAAATGAAACCGCCATCCACAACGAGGTGAAGAGCGATCGCGCAGCGAATGGCGGAAAGCTGACGCCTCAGGAGCACAATCACGTCGAGCATCAGCAGAATAGGGAGAGCCGCCAGATTTACAACGACAAGCACAACGCCAAAACCGATGCGCACCCGAGAGGCGGAGCAAAGGGTGGCGAAAAGAAATAGCTGCGGGCATAACGTCTGAGGCAGACTCCGAAGCTTTTGGGATCGCGTAATGGGCGGTGAGCTCAGTTTCGGGGTTTTTGCCCGGCCGGCGCGAAAGCTCTGAGCGGTGACCTTTTGCCACGCCCGCCGACTCGTCCTCGCGAGGAATATCGATCAGCCGGAGGCTCACACGCCTGACAAACCTGGCAGCAAAATCTAGGTTGATCCCGCTCAGCCGCGACCGAACTGGTCGGGCACGCTCTTCTTCAGCCCTCGCGCAATCTTTTCGATATTCAGCAGTGACACATTTCTGATCCCGCGTTCGACGCCACTGTCGTACGAATGGCGGCCAACGAGCAAGAAGGCCGTTTCGCTGGACCAAAGTATAGTAATCCCCCGCGCACAACAGTTCCATTTTGGATTTGGCACCGATGTCACACAGGAATAGATTCGTAGCTCCGGTCCGCATCCCATTAGTTGGCTCCGGCGCAATTGGGCCCAAGGAGGGTAAATGTGGGGAGAGAAAAAGCAGGAGACTCCCGCTAGGACGCCGGTACCGCAGCGGCCTAGACCGAGCGCATCACCTACACCATCTTTTTCTGGGGAGGCTAGGACCATGGCACCTTTGGATTCGACGTATCCGTCGACGTCGTCCGACCGAAGCAGCGGAACGACTCGACTCGGCGCAAGCCTGAACGTGAAGGGCAAAATCACTGGCAACGAGGACCTAGCCATCGATGGAAGCGTCGAGGGGCTGGTTCAGCTCGAGGACCGCAAGCTGACGATCGGCGCGAGCGCTCGCGTAACTGCCGATGTAATCGCCCGCGAGGTGGTCGTGTATGGGAACGTGAAGGGAAATCTGCGGGCGCGCGATCGAATCGAGATCAAGAAGGATGGCTCGGTGGTCGGCGACCTAACGACGGCTCGGATCATGATCGAGGATGGCGCTTGCTTCAAAGGCTCAATCGAAATCGATAAGACCGGCGATGCAAGCGACAGCAACGATCTCGACAAGCCGTCGTACACGCGGGCCAATCGGGCCGCTGCTACGACGGCCAGCTCCGCGGATTAGGTCCATGCTTCGTTTCATCGCTGTACTGCCTTCCTAGCGTGTATCAACAATTGCCAACCATACGAGCAACGTTAGGGGACGGGTATATGTCCGGTTATCCAACTAATCGGGAGTTACGCGAGCAGGATACATCGCAGCGAGGAATCTCACTTACTTGTGCCCGTTTCGGTTCGACGACCCGGCCTGAGTCGGAACCTTGTGGATGTTAGGGCTGTAAATCGACGTAAAGTCCGCGATGTGGCCATTCCCAATAGGGATATTTTCTAGAAAAAAAGGGCGGCCACCTTGCGATAGCCGCCCTGTGTGTCGAACCGCCCGGAGCTAAGATTCAACTTCGACAACGATCCCGACGACGCTGTATTTCGTAACCATGCGCAGTAGGCCAAGCCCCTTCAGGCTAGGCTTTGTGTACTTTTTCATTTGTATCTCCCTAAGTAGATTGGAATGCTTCCTCGCCCGAAGACGGAAAGGTTGTCACGACTGCTGAGCCGTTTCTCCCCGCCTTCCGGAGCTAAATTAGTCTATGCAGGGGGCTTGGTTTGGTCCCCCGCATGGTCCGGGGATATAGACGGTGCTGAGTTTCGTAACCACCCGCAGCAGACCAAGCCCCTTCAGGCTAGGCTTTACGTACTTCTTCATATGTGTCTCCTTACGCAAATTGGAGTGCTTCTTCTCCTGAAGGCGGGGAAGTTGTCGCGACTACAGAGTCATGTTTCCCGGCCTCCCGGACCTAAATGAGATTTAGCCGTCTAAGCCCGGCTCTATGCAGTCCCCGGTGCATCTGCTGAACTTCGTAACAACCCGCAGCAGACCAAGCCCCTTCAGGCTAGGCTTTGTGTACTTTTTCATACACTTCTCCTCGCTATACGATTTTTGCGGATCGATGGCCCCCCAGCCACGCCGTCAGCCCGACCTTATCAGGGAGCAGGCCGTAAGTTCTGGTGCACAATGATTGCCATCGTTGGTTTTATTGAGAACAAAAGAGATCGCTCGGCTTCTAAGGCTGGATCATGCAAAGATATGCATACATTCGCAAATTGCCTGCGGCCGCAACGAACTTGCGCGTCAGTGTGATGATTCCGCCTCGGCGCAGTTTCTGGGGCGACATCACCATGCCGATGTTTTGATCGGGCTCCCGGCCAGGACGGCGGCCCGCAGCGCGCCTAGCGGGCCCGCCGAATCTAAGCATGACGATTTGCGTTGTGGCTCAGCGCGCCAGTGAGTCGCTGCGCAGACTTTGCCATCGGTCCGACAGCCCAAGAATCACCGCCAGTAACAGGGCGAGCAAAGGGTCAGTGATCTCGGCCACCCTGCCCGGAAGGTGGAT
>Ga0187856_1000122_pt1 | contig 73846 bp, 57 predicted proteins | sample June2016WEW_8_40_FD_132443 | JGI IMG/M metagenome (GOLD analysis project Ga0187856, IMG submission 132443) | Peatland microbial communities from SPRUCE experiment site at the Marcell Experimental Forest, Minnesota, USA - June2016WEW_8_40 | ecosystem: Environmental > Terrestrial > Soil > Wetlands... | reverse complement strand
GTCGGGCACATAGGACCGCGCCATTTACCATGCCTCTTTGCCGACGGGACCGCCAAAAGCGACTTCCGCATGAAGATTCTCGCGAGTGATCCCCTTCACAAGTTCGGTCAGATCATATTCCTTACGCCGCAGCGGTTCGATAACAATACGACCTGATTCCTCGCGCACGTCAACGGGTTCATCTAGATCCAAGTGAGCCGCCTGCAAAACGGCAACCGGAATTCGCACCGAAGCGCTGTTTCCCCATTTCTTGACCACGGCCCTCATGTCGCAGGATCTCCTTTAACTACTTTGTATCAACAAGATATCCCACTGTTCCTAGCGTGTCAACATTGTTGCTACACTGTCTTGACCTTACTCCGATGATCGTTGGTCCAGGCGCCTTCAGGCGCGGCTTTCTTGTCGGCTATGAATAGCACTTTCCGACACGGCGCTGGGCAAAGTCCAAATGAAAGGGCCACAACCGGAACTATGTGGATTTTTGCACCGGCGCTGACAAATGTTCAGTCAGCTAATCTGAGATGGATCTGTTTGTGACACGATGCGCACAAGGTGATTAGCTTCTCTTCCTTAGGCTGGGCCGGAATTCGTTGAATGCCACGTGCTTTGAATTCGCCTGTGGCGCTATTATTCATGGCCATGCCGAAGCTGGCCCACTTCCGCGCGAAACACGCTCCGCCCACGGCCAACCCATCCGATTCGGCGGCCTCGATTCTGCACATCGACATGGATGCGTTTTTCGTCTCGGTCGAGCTTCTCGCGCGTCCCGAGCTGAAGGGCTTGCCTGTGGTCGTGGGAGGGCAACGAGATCAGCGCGGCGTCGTGTCGTCCGCGAGCTACGAAGCGCGACGCTTTGGCATTCACTCGGCCATGCCGCTGCGCACGGCGGCGAAGCTCTGTCCGCAGGCAATTTTTCTCGACGGCCACCACGAGCTCTATGGCGAATGGAGCGATCGCGTCGCCGCAGTTCTCGCGCGATACTCGCCCGTCGTCGAAATGGCTTCGATCGACGAGGCGTATCTCGACCTCACCGGCACCGAGCGGCTGCACGGGCCTCCGCTCGCGGCCGCGCACAAGCTCCTGCGCGAAATCACTGCGACTACGAATCTACCTTGCTCCGGCGGACTTGGCGCCACGCGCCTCGTCGCAAAGGTGGCGAGCGATCAAGCCAAGCCGCGCGGCCTCGTGTGGGTACCGCCCGGCAGCGAAGAATCATTTCTTGCGCCTCTGCCAGTCCGAAGGATTCCCGGAATCGGCAAGGTTACTGAGGCGGCGTTGAAGCGCCTCGGCATTGAAACAGTCGGCCAGTTGCAGATTCCGTCTCTCGAACGATTGGAGGAATCCTTCGGCCGCTGGGGCACGGCGCTCTACCGCAAGGCGCGCGGAATCGACTCGTACGAGTTCTTCGTGGATGCGGAGGCGAAATCGCTTTCGCATAATCGCACCTTCGGCGAGGACACGAACGACCTTGAGCAATTGCAGTCCACGCTCAGCTACCTTTGCCAAAAGGCTTCAAAGCGCCTGCGCGACGCGGGGCTTCACGCACGCACCGTAACGCTGACGGTTCGCTTTGCGGATTTCGCGACGATCACGCGGAGCCACACGCTCTCGGAGCCTTCCGACCTCGACACCGTGTTCTTGAGGATGATCCGAGAACTCTTTTCGAGCGCGTGGAATGGCAAGGCAATGCTGCGACTCGTGGGAGTCGCGCTCTCGTCGTTTTCCGCGGGATCGGGACAGCTCGATCTCCTCGATCCGGGCCGCCGGGAAAAGCTCGAGCGTCTGGCTCGCGCGGCGGATCGATTGCGCGATCGATTCGGCTTCTCCAAAGTGCAGCTCGGCGGCTCGCTTGCAAACCGCGACAGCCGCGATGATCGCGATTGACCCCGTGCTGTTCGCGTAGCTTCTCTGCCTTATAATCACGGTTCCCATGTCCGCCGCGTCCCATCCTCCGCAGAGCCCGAAGATCGGAGTCTTCCACCGATTCCGCATCTTTTGGGCGCGCGTGACCGAGGGCCTCGAGCTTGAACAGCTCTGGGGCCAGTTCCTCTCGGAGGCCAAAGCCAGTTACGGCCTGTATTCGAGAGACGTTGATTGGGACGAAATCGGCCGGGAAAAAAGCAAGTTCAAGAGGATCGCGCTCTCGGTCTGGGCCATGTTCCAGGCGATGCTGATGAAGCTTTCGCCGGCGCGGCGCGTGCTCTTGCTCATCGCCATCGTCCTGCTGGTCATCCAGCCCGACTTTCGCTCCGGCAATGGAAAAGGATTCAGCATTCAGTTCGGCGGTATCGGCGTTCTGATTTTGTTCGTTCTGCTGGCGGTCGAACTGGCCGACCGCGTGACTATGAAGCGCGATCTCGAGATCGCGCGCGAGATACAACAGTGGCTTGTGCCGGATCGTCCGCCGCGCGTGGAAGGCCTGGATCTCGCGTTTGCCACGCGCCCGCAAAACACGGTTGCAGGAGATTACTACGATGCGTTTCTCCGCCCGCTGCCACCGCGGAATTCAAGCGTGTCACCGCTGCTCGTGGTGGTTGCGGACGTGGCCGGGAAGAGCGTTCCCGCCGCGCTGCTAATGGCCACATTTCAAGCCAGCTTGCGAGCACTCACGGCGACGCCCGCGACCCTCGATGAAGTCGTCGTCGGTCTCGATCGCTATTGCCGGGCCCACAGCCTGGAAGGACGCCGCTTTACCACGGCATTCCTCGCTGAGTTCAATCTTGAGACGCGCGAATTGGTCTACGTCAATGCGGGGCACAACGATCCAATCCTGCGCCGCACTTCGGGCCAGATCGAGCGCCTTTCGATCGGTGGGCCGCCGTTCGGACTTCCGCTCTTCACGGAAACGGCTGTTCCCTATCCTTCCGGGCGCGTCCAGCTTCAGGCCGGCGATCTGCTTTTTATTTTTACCGACGGCGTCGTGGAAGCGATTGATGGTGAAGGCAAAGAATACGGCGAGGCACGGCTTGTCCCGTGCATTCAGAGAGCACCTCTGGAAAGCGCGGACGAGTTGCTGAAACGCGTGATGGCGGAAGTGAATAGCTTTGTCGGCTATGCGCGCCAGCACGATGACATCACCTGCCTCGTCTTGCGCGTCGACGCCTAATTTTGATGGAGTCGTTCGAAGATAACAGCTCTCAGATACGGCTTTTATCCCGCGATCGTGGATCCTTGCGGCGTAATCACAAACGGAATAGCCACGCGCTTCTTGAGATCCTGTCGCGCTTGTTTATGAACATACCGCTCGGACATCCACATATTACCAATCCGGCTCAGAAAAAGTGCTTCATGAGGCCGCCGGAGAGATAATCGTCTGTACAAAGCATCCACGGCATACTTATAGCTTATTAAGGAATCGGGCGGCGTCTTCTAACGACTGACGATTCTCAAAGAAATCACTCCAGGGGTCGGCGCGCTTCAGCCGCATTGCAAAATTGCCCATGTTGAAATCGGAAGGGATCAGTGTGGGCTTCACTTCCGACCATTCCAATGGGGTCGAAATGGGCGCTTTCTCGCGCCGCCGGACCGAATAGGGTGCCACCACGGTTTGACCAAAACCGTTCCGAAACGGATCCAAGTAGACGCGGCCGCGCCGCGCTGCGACCGAATGCTCGACAGTCAATTCATCCGGGTGCGCAGCCGCCAGGCGCCCGACAAACGACTCGGCGAATGCGAGAACTTCGTCCGCATCCGGCCCAGCGCGGATCGGAACCAGGACATGCATACCGCGGCCGCCCGAAGTCTTGGCGTATGACACCAAGTTCAAGGCGTCCAAGGCTGCTTTGACATGCAATCCTGCACGAGCGGCATCTGAGAATTTTCCGGACTCGGGATCGATATCAATACATATCCAGTCCGGCTGCCGGGGAGTACTCGCGCGGCTTGCCATGACGTGCACGGCAATGCAACCCAGGTTTGCAAGCGCGAGCTGCGTGATCAGGGAGCCGCCGACCACATAATCGGTAAACTTGCCCGAGTCGGCTTCATGCGCAATCCGCTTGGTTGGCGTTCCGGGAGGCATGCCCTTTGGTTTCTGCTTTTGAAAGAAGCACTCGCCCCGTATGCCGTCAGGGCAGCGCTCAAGAGACAACATGCGATCTTTGACATATGGCGAGAGCTTGGGGAAGATCGCGTTGTAATAGGCAACCAAATCCAGCTTCGTATAGCCTTCCTCGGGCCAAAAAACCTTGTCGGGATGCGACACGGCGATCGCCAATTTCGCGGACACAAATTCGGCCATCTTGGTCCCCTTCACGAGAGGATCTCCGGTAAGAGCACGTCCACAGGACGTTTGTCGTCGCGCAGGCCCAGGAAAACCGGCTGGCGGAGCTTTCTATCTGCGGTCCACTCCTGGAATGAGATTTGGGCGATGAGCCGTGGCGCGAGAAAAACCACGCCCCTCTCGCGCGGAGGGTCCACTAGCGCGGGTTGCGATCTCACAAGCGGTTGAAATTTCTGGTACAGCGCGGCGAGAGTATTCTGATCGAATCCCGTTCCAACTTTGCCGACGTAGTGCAGCTTGCCCTTGTCATAAGCGCCGAGGAGAAGAGCGCCAAAATATTGCCGGGAGCCGGCCGGCTCGGTATAGCCAGCAATCACGAACTCATCTTCCTGGTGAACTTTCACCTTCAGCCATTCGGTTGAGCGCGCTTCCACGTACGGAGAGGAAAAATCTTTCGCGACCAATCCCTCGTATCCTCGACTCTTGGCTATACGGAAAGCCTCGAGACCGTTGGTTGCGAGTCTGTGAGATGGCAACAGCACCTTGCTCGAGCCGATCGATTTCTCCATCACAGTGCGTCGCGTGGAGAGTGGTTCACGCCGCAGATCCTTGCCGTCCTGAAAAAGGCAATCAAAGATGGCATACACGGGTTGGCCCTTACCCTGCTGAAGAAGCTGAAATCGGGAAACGTTCTTCCTGTCAAACACCACAACCTCGCCATCTAGAAGCAAGGTGACGGATTTGAGATTGCGGATGGCTGCTGCAATCTGAGGGAGCTTGTCCGTGCGATCTTTTCCATTCCTGGATAGCAGCCGAACCCGATCCTCTTCCTTGTACGCGAGGACCCTGTCGCCGTCGTATTTCTCCTCGTAGACCCACCCGGGCTTGTCGAACGGCTCAGAAACGAGCGTCGCAAGCATGGGCTGAACTTGAAACGGAATCCGCTTCGTCATAATTACCGCCGAGTCCGCTTGGTGCGTCCTGACGCCGGCTTCGCGCCCGTTTCGCGTTGTACCTTGTCGGCCGGATCGCCCTTCGAAGCTTTTTCGATGTCGCCCCCTTCGTCCCGTGCGATGTCCGCAAGAAGACGCCGGCTCGCTACCGAGCGCGGCTCGTCCTGCGTCACATCCTTCGTGGATGCGAACTGATCGCGATGCTTGATAAGAAGCCAGGTGGATCGAGCAGGATTTTTGCCAAAGCCCCGGGTGAGAACCAAGACCCACGAACCTTGGAGCTTCTGGCCCTGGAGCGTGAACTTGATCTCCCCCTTCTGCAATGAAGCGTCCACATCGGCGTCTTCCGGTTGCCAAGTTCCCCGGTCCCATAGCATCACTGTTCCGGCTCCGTATTGACCTGCGGGAATCACTCCCTCGAAATCGGCGTATTCCACCGGGTGATCTTCCGTCTGCATCGCAAGGCGCTTCACTGCCGGATCGAGCGAAGGGCCTTTGGGCACGGCCCATGAGAGGAGCACGCCGCGCCATTCCAGACGAAAATCGTAGTGTAGATGCGAGGCCATATGCTTCTGTACAGCGTAAATGAGCGATCCATTCCCCTTTTTCTTGGCATTGCCTGCAACCTGCGGCTCCGGTGTCGCGCCGAAGTTGCGCTTCTTGCGGTATTCATTGAGTTTCATACAAGCCTAAAGGAAAAACTGAATCTTGCCCGCAGGAGACATCTTCATCGCAAATGAGAAAACAGAATCTTTTGCACCGCAAGAAGATCCTTCTCGGTCCGGTATCGTCGTCGAGGCCAGAAAAAACCCCGCAAACCGTCTCCCTTCCATCGAGGCACGACGTGAATATGAAAATGAGCCACGCTTTGACTCACCGTATTGTTGATTGCCACAAACGTTCCCTCGGCTTTCATCGCGGTTTGCACTGCCTCGGCCAAACGTTGCGCATTCAAGAACAGAGGACCAACCAGGTCGCGAGGAAGATCCAAAAGAGTCTGGTAATGAGCTCGTGTGATCAGCAGACAATGCCCCTCGAAAAGCGGCTTTTCGTCGAGAAATGCAATGGAGATAGAGTCCTCGAACACAACTTTTGCTTCACCATTGCCGGCGACGATTTCGCAAAATCTGCATGAGCCATGTTCCTGGGGGGAACCGTGATGCAAAAGCTTCCTCATTCTCGCAACCCGGCCGCTTCTCCCTGATCGAGCCAGTGGTACCGTACGTCACTTCTTCCCAAGCACAATCAGAGCAAATAGGAGCATCGAAAAGGCAACGATCGTCGGGCCGACTGTCGACGTCTTACGAATCGGCGTGCCGACCGGTCGTAATTCTAGCAGCTGGTCATTTCTCCCCAACAAGAACCTGTGATTCGACCGGGGCGTGCTCCCGTTGGGATCCGAACCAGCAGGACTTAGGATTGACCTCTTAAACTTTCAACCTCCCGGTTTTTCCCGCATAATCCCGCTATGACTGCCCGTGCCTTCGCCGAAAGCGTCTGCCGCACCTTGCGAGACGCGGGCTATCAGGCCTACTTCGTCGGCGGATGCGTGCGGGACATCTTGCTCGGGCGCGAACCTGCCGATTACGATGTTTCAACTGACGCAACCCCCGATCGCGTTCAGCAGATTTTTCCACGCAGCCTAGCCGTGGGCGCCCGGTTCGGCGTCATTGTCGTGACGGAAGATTCAGGCGCGGGTAATTCGACGCAGGTTGAAGTCGCGACGTTCCGTTCCGACGTTGGATACTCGGACGGGCGGCATCCGGATCGCGTAGTGTATTCGAAAACGGCGGATCAAGACGTTCTCCGCCGCGATTTCACAATCAACGCACTGCTGCTCGATCCGGAAACGAACGACGTCATCGACCTGGTGGGCGGGCGCGCCGACCTCCAAGCCGGAATCATTCGCGCGATCGGCAAGGCCAGCGACCGGTTCCAGGAAGACAAGCTGCGCATGGTTCGCGCCGTGCGATTCGCGGCGCGCTTTCGATATGCGATCGAGGCGGCGACCTTCAGCGCCATCACCCAGCTCGCCCACGAAATTCACCAAGTTTCGGCGGAGCGGCTCCGCGACGAGCTCACGAAAATTTTGACCGAAGGCGCCGCGCGCCGCGGTTTTGAGCTTCTCGACGAAACGCGTCTCCTGCCCGAGCTTCTTCCCGAGATTGCACGCATGAAGGGCGTCGAACAGCCGCCGCAATTCCATCCCGAGGGCGACGTGTGGACACACACGCTCATGATGCTGGAAATGCTGAAGCCCAAGTGCTCGTCCACTCTTGCCTGGGGCGTTTTACTTCACGATGTGGGCAAGCCTCCCACGTTTACGCCACCCGCCGGGCCGAATGGACGAATCCGGTTTGACGAGCACGTCGAGGTGGGGACTCGCATGGCCGAGGAGATCTGCCGCCGCCTCCGTTTCTCGAACGACGATACCGCCCAGATCGCCGCGCTTGTTGCAAACCACCTCCGTTTCAAAGACGCTCCTCAAATGAAGCCCGCGACGCTCAAGCGGTTTGTCCGGCTCGACCGGTTTGAGGAGCACCTCGAATTGCACCGGCTTGATTGCACCTCGAGCCACGGCCATCTCGAGAATTACGAGCTGGTGAAGCGCTTCCTTGCCGAGACGCCGCCGGAGATCGTCCGGCCGCCCCGCCTAGTCACCGGAAGTGACCTAATCGCCTTGGGTCTTCCTCCCGGACCGGCATTCCACGCCATCCTGGAAGCTGTGGAGGAGGCCCAGCTCAACGGTAAGGTCACCACCAAGGAGGCAGCGATACAGCTCGTGAGAGACTCCTACCTCGCAGGTTCTTGAAATTCTGCAAGTTGCTCATATTTAGCAGTTTACGGTAAGGCCGAGCAGGCCTTGTAAGTGCAGTATTTACTTGCAATAAATTCTTTAGCGTAATACACTCACCTTTCCTTATAGCGATGAACGAATTAATGGAAATCCTTTTCTTTTGTTCTGCATCTAACCTTTGAGACAGCCGATAGGGCTGTCAGACGAGTTTGTTGCGGTTTATTCGGGCTCAGGCCCGAGGGGGTTAAAGTGAGCAAATCAACCAAAGCTGTTCCAGCCGAATTAGCTGTCCTTCCCGTGCGCGACACGGTGCTGTTTCCAGGCGCCGTGATGCCGCTGCCCGTGGGCAGGGAAAGCTCGCTTGCGCTGCTTGAGTCTCTGGAAGGGCCGGAGAAGCTGCTGGGCGTCGTTGCGCAGCTCGACCCGCGGGTCGAGGCGCCAACTGGCACGGATCTCCACGGCGTCGGCACACTCGCCAAGGTTCACAAAATGGTCCGCATGCCCAACGGCAACGTCGTAGCGTTTCTGGAGGGCTTGAACCGCATTCGCGTGACCGAAGTCATCGGGCTCAAGCCATTCTTGCGTGCTCGCGTGGAAGCGCAGCCGGACCTCGAAGACGAGCCCGATGCGGAGTTGACCGCGCTCCAACGGAACGTGCAGGAACTTTTCCGCGAAGTGGTGGCCCGCTCGCCGCAGCTTTCCGACGATCTTCAAACCGAGGCCAGCAACATCGATTCGCCGTCTCGCCTTGCCGATTTTGTGGCCGCGACGCTGCCTTCGCTCAACACGATGGTGCGCCAGGAGCTGCTCGAAACCTTCAGCGTGCGCAAGCGTCTCGAAACCCTGACGAACGAGCTTTCCAAGGAGAAGGAAGTCCTCGAGCTGCGCAACAAGATTCACGACCAGGTGCAGGAGCAGGTGAATCAGAGCCAGCGCGAATTCTTGCTTCGTGAGCAGATGAAAGCAATCCAGAAGGAACTCGGCGAATCCGACGATTCTCAGTCGGAAGTCGAAGAGCTCCGCAAGAAAGTCGAAGAGTCGGGGATGTCCGCCGAGGCGAAGAAGGAATGCGAGCGCGAGCTGAAGAGGCTCGCGAAGATGACTCCTGCATCGGCCGAATACATGGTTTCGCGCACGTACCTCGAATGGATGACGGCGCTTCCATGGAACAAGACGTCCGGCACGGGAGAAGGAGAAATCAACATCGCGAAGGCGCAGGAGATCCTCGACGAGGACCACTACGACCTCGAGAAGGTGAAACAGCGCATCCTGGACTATTTCGCGGTGAAGAAGCTCCAGCCCGGCATGAAGGGTCCGATCCTTTGCTTCGTCGGGCCTCCGGGCGTCGGCAAGACCTCGCTTGGGAAGTCGATTGCTCGCGCGATGGGCCGCAAATTCGTGCGTATCTCGCTTGGCGGGATGCACGATGAGGCGGAAATCCGGGGGCACCGGCGCACCTACATCGGCGCGTTGCCGGGCCAGATCATCCAAGGGATTCGCCGAGCCGAGACGATGGATCCCGTCCTCATGCTGGACGAGGTCGACAAGCTCGGCCGCGATTTCCGCGGCGATCCGTCCGCGGCGCTGATGGAAGTGCTCGATCCGGAGCAGAACTCGACGTTCCGCGATCACTATCTGGACGTGCCGTTCGATCTGTCGAAGGTCATCTTCGTGATGACCGCGAACTGGCTCGACCCGATTCCCGAGCCGCTGCGCGACCGCATGGAGATTCTCGAACTCCCCGGCTACACCGAGGAGGAAAAGATCCACATCGCGAAGCGGTTCTTGATTCCGCGCCAGACGAAAGAGCACGGAATCGCGCTCGGCGAGCAGATCGAATTCAGCGAGGAGTCGTTGCACGACCTGATCCACCACTACACGCGGGAGGCGGGCGTGCGCAATCTCGAACGTGAGATCGCGACGCTCGTGCGTAAGCAGGCGCGGCGCATCGCCGAAGGCAAGACGGACAAGTTGATCGTCACGCCCGAAGTGATTCGCGAGGCTCTTGGCATCCCGAAGTTCCGCCTCGAGAAGGAAGTCGAGGAGCGCGTCAAACAGCCCGGCGTTTCGGTTGGACTCGTCTGGACCCCGGTGGGAGGCGACATCGTCTTCATCGAGGCCAGCAAGGCACGCGGCGGCAAGGGCTTCACCATGACCGGACATCTCGGCGAGGTGATGCAGGAGTCGATGCGTGCGGCGCTGAGCTGGGTACGCTCGAACTCCGATCGCTACGGAATCGACCCGGATTTCTTCCGGAAGCTCGACTTGCACATTCACGTGCCATCGGGCGCGATTCCGAAGGACGGGCCGTCGGCGGGTATCGCGATGGTCACAGCGCTCGTGAGCTTGCTCACGGGACGCCCGATCCGGCCGCGCGTTGCGATGACGGGTGAGATTTCACTCTCCGGAATCGTGCTGCCGATCGGCGGTGTGAAAGAGAAGGTGCTTGGCGCCAAGCGTGCGGGTATCCGCGAGGTGATCTTGCCGTCGGAAAACGAACCGAACGTGCAGGAAGACCTTCAGCCGCACATGCTCGAAGGCATCCAGATTCATTTCGTGCGCACGGTCGAAGAGGCGCTCGAAATCGCACTGGGTAAATTCGAGAAGCCGGTCCAGCCCGTAACGGGTGGTCCGAGGGGCGAAGATCGCCCAGCGGCAGGCCCAGTCCACTAACTGACACTCGAACCTAGGATGAAGAGGCCCGGGCAGAAATGTCCGGGCCTTTTCTTTTGTGCGCGTGAAAAACCTTTCCTATTGCGACGCGCGTTGCATTCGCGTACGTAGTGGATAGCCACGGCGAGCGCCGTTCTCGTCGCGGGACACCTCATGCCCTATCGCCCCCGAGAACTTGTGGTGCGTGCGCGCGAAGCCGCCGCAATGTTGCTCGCCACGCTGGATCACAACGAGATGGTGCCGCGCTTTCTCGATCTCTACGCCGCCGAGAACCGCCGCCCCGGTCGCGCCGACCAGCCAGCCTTCTATCGCGAGCAGCTCCAGATGATTCGCCGGGAATCGATTTTGGCGACCGTGTTGCGGATCGAAGCGGCGCTGCCCGCCCGGCTGAAGGTCAGCGTCACGGTGCGCGGCGCGAAGCGGCCACAAACGAAAAAGAAGAAAAAGAGAGGCGCCAAAGCGCCGTCCAAGAGGAAAGAATCGGGTCTGGAACTCGCGATTCCGTTTCTCGACCTGTTTCGTGAAGAGTTCTTCGTGGCGCTGGGCCAGGCACTCGATTGGAGCGACGAGGAAGCCCAGGAATTCTGGCACGATCTGGAGTTGTACGAGAAACTCACGGCTCGTGAGCCCGGGCGTCCGGCCCGGCGCGCGCCGCGCCCACCGGCTTCAGGCCCGTTCGTGGATCGCGTCGCATTGCTGCTCGATCCTTCGCTGATGGAACAGGCTCGACGCGCCGCCGGAAAATTTCAGGTCGAGCTCAACGCCGCTGCGGATCGCGTCTTGCGAAAGGTGTTCTCGCGCCGGCGCGCAAACTGAGGCAATATCTCGGGCTTTTTCAGCTGGAACGACCAGCGTTCCACATTTGCACATGCAGCAAGTCAACCGCCGCAGAAGCCCCGTTCGTGCGCAGATTTTGCTATTCTCGCGCCAGTGTTGGATCTCTTCTACATTCTGGTCGTACTCCAGATCGCGCTAGGCTGCTATTCGCTCTGGGACGGCTTGGAATGGTTCCGCATGGTACGGCGGCGCCTCTCGACGCATGCGGGATTCTACGCTCCGGTGGCGGCGGTGATCTGCCCTTGCAAAGGCAGCGAGCCGGGGCTGGAGGAGAATCTCACCGCGCTGACCCGGTTCGACTACCCGAATTACGAATTGTACTTTTCGCTCGCCACCAGCCTCGATCCGGCACTCAAAGTCATCGAGCGCGTGAAAGCGGCCAGCCAGCGGCCCGTACACATCGTCATTGCCGGACCGCCAGAGGATTGCGGCGAGAAGGTGCAAAATCTTCGCAAGGCGGTCGAATCGCTCCAGGATAAATTCGAAATTATCGTATTCACCGACTCGGACGTGCGCCTGCCGCGCAATTGGCTCACCAAGCTAGCCGCACCTCTGCAAGACCCGCGCATCGGCGCGACGACTGCGTATCGCTGGATCATCCCAAGCCGAGCGATCGGGTCAGGTGGATTCGCGAGCGCTCTCGCGTCGGCATGGAACGGCTCAGTGGCCACGCTACTTGGCCGCGCGAGGGAGAATTTCTGCTGGGGCGGCGGCACGGCGATCCGCCGCAAGACGTTCACCGACGCGGGTGTGCTCGAAGCCTGGAATGGTGTGGTGAGCGATGATTTCGCCCTCACGAACGCGCTCGAAGCAGCCGGTAAGCCGATCGTCTTCTGCCCGGAATGTTTGGCCGCGACGCTGCATCCTTGGACCTGGGCGAGCCTCCTTGAGTTCACGAACCGCCAAATACTGATCGCGCGCGTCTATTCCCAGCGCCGGTGGCTGATGGGCGGAGCGTCGCATTTGATTTATGCGCTCACGCTGATCTACGCCGCGATCGTCATCCCGGCCGAGATGTTCGGCGGCGATCCGTGGGTCCACCTCGCCCTGATGGCATTTGTAATCGTTCTCCTCGCTGCGATGAAAGGCGCTCTCCGGACGATCGCCGTGAGCGAGATGCTTCCTGAATGGAAAGCCCAGCTCGACCAATGGAGCTGGGTGTGGATCGTGCTGGCTCCGGTTGTCCCCTTTCTTTTCGCATGGAATTTCATCGCCTCGCTCTTGACGAAGACCATCCGCTGGCGCAACATCCGCTACGAGCTTGTTTCACCAACTGTGACGCGCGTGTTGAAACGGTAGCCGCGGCACTCTTCGGTGTAATCTTTTCCGGCCTGCTGCGTACACAAGAGAGGAAGCGCCCCCACTGCTCGTAGAGGAGAATGCCAATGGCCAGTGCGACAGTCCAGCCCGCCGAAACTCCTGAACCGGTTAACGCGATCGGCCGCATCTTTGGCGCGCTCTTCAGCCCCAAGGAAACGTTTGAATCGATCGCGCGGCGGCCCACGTGGCTGCTGCCGTTGCTTTTGATCTGCGCCATTACGCTCGGCGTCATCGGGCTGTTCGGCCATCGTGTGGGCTGGCGCAGCTTTTTCGAAAAGCAGGATGCAAACTCGAGCCGCTTCGAGGAGTCATCCGCTCAACAGCAGCAGCAAGCTTTGGAGTTGCAGGCCAAGTACGGACCGCCTTACATTTACTCAATTGGTGCGGTGTCCCCAATCATCGTCGAGCTTGTAATCGCCGGCGTACTTCTGGGGGTGTTCAACGGCTTGGCCGGCGCTCAGCTTAACTTCAAGACGTCGCTTGGAATCGTCGCGCACAGCTGGATGCCCGGCTTGATCTCCGGACTTCTTGGTGTGCTCGTGCTATTTCTCAAGGATCCGTCGACGATCGATCTCCAGAATCTGGTTGCGTCGAATGCGGGCGCGTTTGCGTCGAGCAGTTCGCCGAAATGGCTCGTGACGCTTCTCACTTCGATCGACCTTTTTACGTTCTGGATGATGCTCTTAATGGCGATCGGCTATAGCGTGGCGGCGCCGAAGAAGCTCTCGTTCGGCAAAGCGTTCGGCACGATACTCTTCATCTGGCTGCTGGTGGTTCTCGCGCGGGTCGGCGCGGCCGCCGCTTTCTCCTGATACACTCGATTGGATGGGTTTTCGCTTCGAAATTCTCGCAACCGATCCAACGGGCGCGCGGCTCGGGCGTCTCACGACGCCACACGGCGTAATCGAGACGCCGGCGTTCATGCCCGTGGGCACCGCCGCAACGGTAAAGGGCCAAACGCAGCAGGATCTCGAAGACCTCGGCGTCCAGATTCTCCTAGCCAACACGTATCATTTATTCCTGCGTCCCGGCCACGAGCTGATCCGCGGGATGGGCGGCTTGCACCAGTTCATGTCCTGGCCGCGCCCGATCCTTACGGATTCCGGTGGCTTTCAGGTGTTTAGCCTGAGCGAACTCCGCAAGGTGAGTGACGACGGCGTCCGGTTTCGTTCCCATCTCGACGGCTCCGAACACTTTCTTTCGCCGGAGAAGGCGCTCGAAATCCAGATCGCGCTCGGCTCGGATATCGTCATGGTGCTCGACGAGTGCATCGAAGCTCCGGCGGCGGAATCGCGCGCCAGCGAGGCGGCCGCGCGCACGCTCAACTGGGCACGCCGCTCGCGCGAATACTTTGAGCGCCACGGCGATCCGGCGCGGCAGATGGTTTTTGGAATCGTCCAGGGCGGCACCTACGCTACGCTGCGCCGCGAAAATGCGGACCAACTCGTGGAGCTAGATTTTCCGGGATATGCGATCGGCGGTCTCGCCGTCGGCGAATCACACGCCGTCACCTGCGAGATGACGCAGATTGCGGCCGCGCGTCTACCGACGGCTCGTCCGCGCTACCTGATGGGCGTCGGGAAGCCCGAGCAGATACTGGACTACGTCGCGCTCGGAATCGACCTGATGGACTGCGTGCTCCCTACGCGCAGCGCGCGACACGGCTGCCTCTTCACCACACAGGGTCGCCTGCTGATCCGCAATGCACAGTATGCAAACGATCCGCGCCCGATCGACGAGAATTGTCACTGCGCCGTCTGCCGGCGGTATTCGCGTGCGTATTTGCGGCATCTTTATTCCACCGGGGAGTTTCTCGCCGTCATCCTGAACACCCACCATAACCTCTACTTTTACCTTGACATGATGCGGGAAATTCGCGAGGCTATCCGTTTTGGGAACCTAGAGAAGTTCCGCTCTGACCTTCAGGCACGCCTCAAATAGGCAAACCCAAGCGGCGTTGGGTGGGGCATAGGGCGGGGCAGCGTCTCTGGGGGGATGGTTTTCGTGGCCTGCCGGCCTCGGCGGGCTCTTCCGTTTCGGCGAAGAAGGTACAATGATCGTAGCATCCAACATCGCGGTTCCAATAGGGTTGGCGCTCCAGGCGCAGACATCGTCCCCGTTCGGGTCTGCTTTTAGCTTTCTCCCCATCCTGCTGATTGTGGTGGTCTTCTACTTCCTGATGATCATGCCGGCGCAGCGCCGCCAGAAAAAGGTCGCTGAAATGCTCAAGAATCTGAAGAACGGCGACAAGGTAGTCACCAACGGCGGCATCTACGGCACGATCGTGGGGTTGGAGGAAGACTCCATCCAGCTTCGCATCGCGGAACAAGTGAAGATCAAAATCGCGCGCAGCGCCATCGCCGGCCTCCAGGCTGAAAGCAAGGAGAGCTAGCCAGCCCGCATGAATTCCCAGCTCAAGTGGAAGTTCGTTTTGATCCTGATCGTCCTCGTTGTTTGTATTTACGGGGTGGTCGGACAGCCGGCTTTTCCGACGTCTTTGGCACAAGTGAAGGACAACATTGCGAAGCGCATTCAGCTCGGTCTGGATCTGAAAGGCGGCAGCCACCTCGTCCTGCAAGTGCAGCTCGAGGAAGCGATCGGGCAGCGGTGCGACGAGGCGATTGACGATCTGACGAAGCAGCTTCACGACAAGAACATCGGCTTCGGCGAAATCCGCCGCATCGACGACACCAACATTCTTGTACGCGACCTGGAAACGAACTCTTCAGGCGCGTTTCGCGATCTGGTCACCAACCAATTCCCGGATTGGAGCATGGCTCCCGCGGCTGGAGAAACGAACGGCTACCAGCTCACTTTGAAGCCGTCGGTCATTGCCGACCTCCGTCAGGCGGCCATGAACCAAACTCTTGAGACGATTACGCGCCGCATCAACGCTCTCGGGTTGACCGAGCCCACGATCGCCTTCACGGGCCGCGGCGACGATGAAATTCTGATCCAGCTCCCGGGCGTGGGCGATCCCACCGCAGCGAAGGAAGTAATTCAAGCGGGCGGCCAACTTCAGCTGGTTCGGGTTGCCGATGGCCCCTTCCGCTCCGAGGCCGAGGCGCTGGCTCAGCACGGCGGCATCTTGCCGGCGGGAACGATTATTGTTCCGGGGAAAAGTGACTCCGCCGGACCCAGTAAGGATTCCGGACAACTCTTCTACATTTTGGATCGCATACCCATCGTGACCGGCCAGGATTTGCGCAGCGCCGACGCGAATCCGAGCACCGAAATGCCGGGCCAATATGAAGTGGATTTCAAGCTTTCGACAACCGCAGCGGCTCGCTTTGGACCATTCACCGAAGCCCAGGCCGCGATCGGCGGGCGCATGGCGGTGGTCCTCGATCATCAGGTCTACGAAGCGGCGACGATCCAATCGCGAATCGAAGACTCCGGCCGCATCACAGGAAGCTTCAGCCAGGAATCGGCGCAGAATTTGGCGCTGGTGCTGCGCGCCGGCGCGTTACCGGCTTCGATCAAATATCTTGAGGAGCGCACGGTCGGCCCGTCTCTCGGCGCGGACTCGATTCGCGAGGGCGTCCGGGCCTCCCTTGGAAGCATCATGGTCGTGATGATCTTCCTCGTGATCTATTACCGGCTGAGCGGTGTCAATGCTGTTGTGGCGCTGGCGTTGAACCTGGTGATCCTGGTTGCGTTTATGGCTTATGTCGGGGCCGTGCTCACGCTTCCGGGCATTGCGGGCGTGATTCTGACGATCGGCATGGGCGTCGATTCCAACGTTTTGGTCTTCGAGCGCATCAGAGAGGAATTGCGCAACGGCAAAGTCCCGGCCAACGCCGTCAGCACCGGCTTCGACCGCGCCTTTCTGACTATCATCGATACGCACGTCACGACCGTCGTATCTGCCGTGTTTCTATTTCTTTTCGGCACAGGCCCGGTAAAGGGTTTCGCGGTCACCCTGGTGATTGGTTTGATCGCGAACGTGTTTACATCGATTTACGTTTCACGAGCGATCTTTGATTTCCACCTGTCGCGCATGGACCGGCAGGCTCAACTGAGTATTTAACGCTTGTCGGGAACAAACCCGCGAGCGACGGTGTCAAATTAAGACGGATAGGACCCGGCATGGAATTCTTCCACGGCGTAAACGTTAACTGGATGGGGAAAGCGAAGTACTTCGTGATTCTTTCCCTGCTTCTCTTGGCCGTTGGGTGGATCTCCATCTTTCGGACCGTTGTTGTGAAGCACGGCACGCTCTACGGGATTGATTTCCGCGGGGGCACGCTTGTGTATGTGCGGTTTGCCGGTCCCGCGCCGATCGATCAGATCCGCAAGGGCCTGCAGCAAGCGGGCTTGTCCAACAGCACGATTCAGGGCATTAGCGATACGCGAAGCGTTGGATCGCAGAACGACGTTGTGATCGGTCTCGAACAGGGCCAGAGTAATGAGTCGCTGGATGCGGGCAAGCAAAGAATCCTGGATGTTCTCCAGAAAACATTCGGCGCGGCCGGTTCCGGCAAACCCGATTTCAACTCGGTTTCGGCCCCGGCCCTCGCTGCCGACCTGACGCGGAAAGACCCGCTTTCGCTGGGGGCCGCAGCCGGGGATCGCTATACGCAGCTCGCGGCACGCCTCCTCTCCGCGCGCGACACGGATCACGGTGGCATCGTCACGAGCTTCGATCAGCTCAAGAGCGTCGAGGGCGCTACGCCGACGGTGGTCAATTCTCTTTCGAGCGACTTCTCGCTCAGCAACTTCGCCATCCGCGATGCCGAGATTGTGGGACCTAAGGTGGGCTCGCAGTTGCGCCGCCAAGCCATCCTGGCAACCCTCTATGCTCTGGGGGGCATGCTGGTGTATATTGCGTTCCGTTTCGAGTGGGTGTACGGGGCCGCGGCCGTCATCGCCGTCTTCCACGACGTGCTGATCACGCTCGGGTTCTTCTCGCTCTTCCATTTCGAGATTTCGCTGACGGTGATTGCGGCGCTGCTGACTCTGGTCGGCTACTCGATGAACGATACGATTGTCATCTTCGACCGCGTGCGAGAGAATCTTCGGCTCATGCGGCGCGAGTCATTCCCGGATATCGTGAACAAGTCGATCAATCAAACGCTCTCTCGCACGATTCTGACGAGCGGATTGACGTTCCTCACCGTTTTGGTACTGTTCCTGATGGGCGGCGAGGTGCTCCGCGGTTTCTCTTTTGCCATGGTGGTGGGAGTTGTGGTAGGAACGTACTCCAGTTTTGGCATTGCAGCACCGATCGTCGTGGTTTGGAACAAATATTACGGTGGGCAGGGAAATCCCATCCGCGCCGGATCCGCAGCCGAGAAGCGCGCGGTGGTAGCAGCTGCGAGGAGATAGCACCATGTTTGACCAACTAGTCGTATCGAGCGTGCACACGACCAAGACGAACAAGTCTTGGACCGTCTTGACGTCCGCAATTGTTCAGGGCGTGATCGTGGGCGTGATGATTTTGATTCCACTGATCTACACGGAAGCTCTGCCCAAGGGCATGCTCAACACGTTTCTCGTTGCGCCCGCTCCGCCGCCGCCTCCTCCTCCTCCGGCCGCGCCTGTGAAGGCCATTGTCAGGCCGCGAATCATTACGCCTCAAAGAATGGTCGCGCCCACCGTGATTCCCAAGACGGTTCAGGTGATCAAGGACGAGGCGCCGGATGTGAGCGCCGGAGTCGAAGGCGGATTCGGAGTTCCTGGTGGCACGGGCAGCGTTCTCGGAGGAATTATCGGCGCGGCCGCCCCGCCTCCGCCGAAGGTTGCAGCCCCCACCCGCATTAAAGTCGGTGGCCAGGTGGCTGCGTCGAAGATCCTTCGTCAGACACAGCCGATCTATCCGCAAATTGCGAAGACGGCCCACGTGTCCGGCACCGTTGTTTTGCACGCCATCATTGCCAAGGATGGGACGATTCAGGAACTCACCTACGTCTCCGGACCTGCGTTGCTAATGAAGGCGGCGATGGATGCGGTCAAGGACTGGCGTTACACGCCCACGATGCTCAATGGAGAACCCGTGGAAGTAGATACGACGGTTCAGGTTGTATTTACCCTCGGCGGCTAGGCAGGGCCGAGCCCGCTCGCGGGCCCGGATAGATGGGGATGGAAATTCCGACCGGCAGAATACTCCTGCCGCGATCGATAGGCATGGACGGAGGAGGATCGAACGCTATGGTTGCGAACTTAATGTTGGCGGCTTTCGTGGCAATATTTCAGGATCAGGCCCCTGAGGTCGGCTGGGATCTGGTTACGATGTGGCACAACATGGGCATACCGGCCAAAATTGTAGTGGCCCTCCTGTTCGTTATGTCGGCTTGGTCGGTCGGCATCATGATCGACCGGGCGCTCATGTACAGCGCCGCCCGGAAACAGTCCCGCGTTTTCGTTCAGCAGGTAGCGGGCGCGCTCAAGGACAACAAGCTCGACGAAGCGATTTCGATCGCCGAGCGCAACAAGAAGAGCCATATCGCCAAGGTTGTGGCGACGGGCCTTTCCGAATTTCAAGCGGCTTCCGCTCAAGTGAGCGACGAAGAAGTGATCGAAGCGGCCAAGCGCGGCCTCGAACGCTCGGTGGCCATCGTCCACGCCGAAATGAAGCGCGGCCTCTCCGGCCTCGCGACGATCGGCTCGACGGCTCCTTTCGTCGGCCTCTTCGGCACGGTCATGGGCATCATCAATGCGTTTAAGGGCATTTCCAGCTCGAAAGTGACGGGCTTGTCGGCGGTCGCCGGCGGTATCGCGGAAGCCTTGGTCACGACGGCACTCGGTTTGCTCGTCGCGGTTCCCGCCGTGTGGACCTTCAACTATTTCACCAATAGGGTCGAAGCCTTCGACGTCGAGATGGACAACTCCTCGATGGAGCTGATCAACTACTTTATCACTCGGCGGGGCGGAAAGAAGTAACCAGCGATGGCATACAAACCCAAAGCACCTCCGGTGATGGCCGCTCCGAACGTCATTCCGATGGCGGACATCATGCTGGTGTTGCTCATCATCTTTATGGTGATTACCCCCATGTTGCAGCACGGCGCTCCCGTGGACATGGCGAAAGCGGAAAACGCCGATAAGATGCCCAATGCCGATCGGGACGATGCCATCATCGTGGCGGTCACGCGCGATGGCAGGCTCTACCTCAGCCCCGGCAACAGGGAGATCGGCTTGGACCAAATCACCGACAACGTCAAGGACCTTCTCACCGGCCGCCTCGATAAGACAGTGTACGTGCGCTCCGATGCTCGCGCAAAGTACGGCGACGTCGTCAAGGCCGTTGATGAAGTCCGCGCTGCTGGTGTTGAGAACCTCGGCCTCTTGACCGAAAAGGTCCAGCCGACCAAGGCTACGCCGCCACCTCCGCCGGGCGGCTCGGACTAGCACGGCGACGCATTCGATTTAGATAAGGAGTCCTCATCATGGGAATGGCAGTTGGTGGAAGTAAGGACGGGCCGGTTTCGGAACCCAACATTGTTCCGTTGATTGACGTGCTGTTGGTGCTGATCATCATCTTCATGGTGATCACGCCGAGGGTGCCCACTGGCTTGCCGACTCTGGTTCCCCAGCCTCCTCCGCCGGATCAGAAAGCGCAACCACCGGACAACCGTACGATCGTGGTCCAGGTGATGCAAGGCGGGAAGCTCATGATTAACCAGGACCCGAGCGACTGGAATGCGCTCGGCCCACGCCTCTTTGACATTTTTAAGGAACGCGCCGACAAGGTGGCTTTCGTGAAGGGCGACGAGAATGTCCCGTTCGCAGAGGTGGCGCGTGCGATCGATATCATGCGGGGCTCGGGCATCGATCACGTAGGCCTTATTACCGCCAAGATTGAGGCGGGGCAGTAGTCAGGGGAACTGAGATTTTGTTCGTTTGACTGGTCCGCCCGTGAATCGTAAACAGGCGCAGCCACCGATCTGATCTTCCGATCTAAGGAGAGCAGGGATGCAGCGGAATTCTCACATTCTGTTTCTTGTGGCCGTGATCTTGGCCGGATTGGCTGCGGGAGCCGGCTGCGCCAAACTCAGCGCGCGCGACAAGCTCAATAAGGGCGTCCAGGCCTACAAGAACGCCCAGTTCGACGTGGCGATCGAAGATTTCAAAGAGGCGAAGACGCTCGATCCCTCGCTCACCAACGCACAGCTTTATCTTGCTACGGCCTACGCCAGCCAGTACATTCCCGGCGCCCCGTCTCCGGATAATCTCCGCAACGGGGAACAGGCGGTGGCGGAATTCAAGAACATTCTGGATGGCGATCCGAACAACCTTTCGGCGATCGATGGCATTGGATCGATCCTCTACAATATGGGCGGGACGCCTTTTGATGCGTCGAAGCTGGCTGATTCAAAGTCCTACCACGAAAAGCACATCCAGATTAAGCCCGATGATCCCGAACCTTACTATTGGGTCGGTGTAATCGATTGGTCGCTCGCCTACCGTGCCAATAAAGACATGCGCGAGGCTTACAACAAGACTGCGAAGAAGCCGATCAAAGAAAGCGACCCGATGCCCCCGGCACTCGCTTCGCAGTTCGCCGACAAATACGGTTCGACTGTGGACGACGGGATCACCAGTTTGCAGAAAGCCATTACTCTACGCTCGGATTATGACGACGCGATGGCTTACCTGAACCTCATGTATCGCCAAAAGGCCGACATGGAATCCTCCGCATCGGCTCGCGACGCCGATTTGAAAGAGGCGGACGACCTCGTGGACAGGGTCAAGGCCATCAAGCAGAAGAAAGCCAACCTTACGCCATCTTCCTGACGTCGCTGGGTTTCTTTCGAGACAACTTTTTCCATCGGCGGGCCATCGAGGCTCGCCGTTTTTTTTTCAGGGAGACCTGTCTTGCCGCGCTTACTTCGCTTGGATGGATTTGAGGTAGGTGATGAGATTTGCGATCCGAGCCTCGACGCGCTTGTCGTCAGCTTTCGTGATCGATTTGAACATCACTCCCCACACGGGCATTTCCGCCGGACCGTGGTCGTCCCCTCTTACGCCGCCGCGCAGAACGAGCTTGATGTACTCGTCCGGAAACTCGCCCTTGTTGCGCTGGGCTAGAGTCGTGAGATCGGGAACCGGCTCTTTGAACGGCGAGTTGGCGGGTGGGGGACCATTGCCCTTCCCATCGTTTCCGTGGCAGACGGCGCAATTCTGCTTGTAGAGTTCCGCCCCTGACTTAGGAGCGGGAGCTGCCTTCTTTGGCTTTGCCTGCGCATCTTGAGCCGCACTGACTCGCGCCATGAGTCCCAGCAGCACGCACGCCATAAAAACAACGCGAACGACCTGCATCATCATCAACTCCCCGCGAAGATTCGAGGTTTCTTACAGCGATCGTCAACCCTCGCGAATCAGTCACGAACCACCGAGCAAGCTCTCTAGATTCCTTATACAACTACATCCTTTCACTCTGCGCTGCCTTACGCCAGTCTAGATTTTGATGTGTGCGATGCGCAATTGATGGATGGCATTGTCGTTCTCCGCGGCCTTCGATACAAATGCCTCCCGTGGAGCGAGAGCGGAGTTAAAATAGAGTATCCATGGACACGGCTGGCAAACCTACGATCAGTCTCGCGGCACGGCGCACGGTTGATCTGCGCTTTGCTGAGTTGATGGACAAGGTGCGCCGCAACCGCCCGGGCGATGATGTAGATCTGCTTCGCCGGGCGTACGATTTCGCCGCCGAAAACCACAAGGCTCAGACGCGGCTCTCCGGCGAGCCGTACCTTTCTCATCCGGTTGAAGTGGCGCATTTGCTGGCGGACATGAAGCTCGACGTGACCTCGCTGTGCGCCGCCCTTCTTCACGACATCGTCGAGGATACGAAGATTCCCGTCGAGAAGATCTCGGAACAGTTTGGCCCGGACGTCGCGCGGATCGTGGAGGGCGTGACGAAAATCAGCCGGCTGGACCTATTGGCGCCGGAAGACCGCCAGGCCGAGAACGTGCGCAAGATGCTGCTGGCCATGGTGAACGACGTACGCGTCGTCATGGTGAAGCTCGGCGATCGCCTGCACAACATGCGCACGCTCGAGTTCCTCGGCACCGAACGCCAACAGCGCATCGCGCGCGAGACGCTCGACATTTACGCGCCGGTTGCCAACCGACTCGGAATGGGCTTGGTACGTGACGAACTGGAAGATCTCGCCTTCCGGTATCTCGAGCCTGAGGCCTTTCTCGAGTTGCAGAATAAGCTCGCTTCCAAGCAGAAGGTCTTCGACAAATTCCTTGCGGACGTACAAGGGACGATTCGCGAAAAGATGGTGGAAAGCGGCATCCCTGCCGAGGTTCAGGCTCGCATCAAACGGCTGTATTCCTTGCACCTAAAAATCCAGAAGCAGCAGCGGATGCTGGACCAGGTGTATGACCTGTTGGCCGTTCGCGTGATCACAGACACGGTCAAGAACTGCTACGCGGCGCTCGGCGTCATCCACCAGATTTGGCGGCCCGTGCCCGGGCGCTTCAAGGACTACATCGCCATGCCGCGGCCGAATCTCTATCAGTCGCTGCACACGGCCGTTATCCATTCCGGACAGCCCTTCGAGGTGCAAATCCGAACCCAGGAGATGCACCGCATCGCCGAGCAGGGTGTCGCCGCGCACTGGAAATATAAGGGCGGACACGAAGCGGCATCTTCGGCGGACGATCAGCGCATCGTCTGGATGCGCCACTTGATTGAGTGGGTGCAGGAGATGCAGGAGCCGAGCGAGTTTCTCTCCACGCTTCGCGTGGACCTGTATCCCGAAGAGGTATACACGTTTACGCCGAAGGGGCGCGTGGTCGTGTTGCCGCGCGGGGCGACGCCGGTCGATTTTGCGTACGCCGTGCACACCGAGGTCGGGCATCAGTGCGCTGGCGCCAAGGTGAACGGTGAGATGGTACCGCTGCGGCATGCGCTGGCAAACGGAGACGTGGTCGAAATCACCACGCAGAAGGGCCACGCGCCCTCGCGCGACTGGCTCTCCTTCATTCACACTTCGCGTGCGCGCAGCAAGATTCGGCAGTGGATCAATCTGCACGAGCGCGAGGAAGCGACCGATGTCGGACGGCGGCTGCTCGAAAAAGAGGCGCGTCAGGCAGGCGTGAGCCTGAAGAAAATCTCCGAGGCGGATTTTCAGCGAGTCGCCACCGAATACGGCTGTGCGCGAGTCGACGATCTTTACGCCGACCTCGGTTACGGCAAATGGTCCGCGCGCCAGATCCTGGCGAAGGCGACCGGCCAGCCCATTGGTGAGGCGCCGGAGGACAGGCACCCGAAGCTCGCCTCGAGCGTCAAGCGCATGCTCGGGATGGACGATGCGGCGATCGTCGTGCGCGGGCACGATGACTTGATGGTCTATCGTTCGAAATGCTGCAATCCCATTCCCGGTGACGACATCATCGGTTATGTCACGCGCGGCCGCGGCATTGCCGTGCACGGCAAGAATTGTCCCAACGTCGAGAATTTGCTCTATGAAGCCGACCGGCGCATCGCAGTCGAATGGGCTGATTCGACGCAGGCGGAATTCCCGGTTCGCCTGCGTATCATTACCGAAGACCGTCCCGGAATGATTGCCGGAATATCCAGCATCATCAGCGATACGGGCGCGAATATCCGGAGTTTCGAGAGTGGCGGGGATGACAGCACCCGGGCTCGTATCGAGGTAGCGCTGGATGTCCGGGACCGCAAGCAACTTGAGCACATCGTCGCGGGAATCCGGCGCATTCCGGGCGTCTTCGATATTGAGCGCGTGTACAACGTCTGATTGAGTCCCAAGGCGTTGCGGGCCCAGTAATCCTTCCGCGACAAGGCGCATTGCCTCTCCTTTCGGCGCGTACAATCAATGCATGTGGGGCATCCTGGCAAGCAGTCGCGTCCGCGAGTGCGGCCGAAAACTGTGTGGGTACAGGACCCGTGCGCCGTACGCGGTGCTGGCCGCGCTGGCATTCTCCGTTGCTGGTTGCCACACCATCCCGCCGGTGGACACAAGGCCACTCGACACCGCGGGCATGAGCTATGACGCGATTCAGGAGTTGAAGGCACTCCAAATCTCCACACCAGAAGTTGCCGAAATCGCCCGCGCGCGGCAAGGGGGATTCTCGGACGCAAATTGCGTCGATATTCTCAAGCTTTTCCGTGATCGCAAACAGCCCTTCAACGCCGGCGACGCAATTGCGGGCTTGGTTCGGGCGCAAGTAGGCGAAGACACGATTCTCGAGCTGGCAAAGCTCAATCAGTTAGATCTGGGCTCGGGAGACTTTCAGGCAATGAGGCTCGCGGGCCTGTCGGACGCAATCATTCTCGAAGTTGCGCGCCATCGCGCCGCGGGTAAGCCGGTGCTTGCGGGGGCTTCGCTGGCCGGCCTCAAGAATGTCGGCGTGCGCGAATCGACCCTTCTCGAGCTCGCCCGGCGCGGTATTCCCGATTCGCAGGCAAATGCCATCATCGCGTTTCGCCGTCATGGCGCAAGCGACGCCGAGATCCTGAGCCATTTCACCGGCTCGTAGCGTCACCGCTGGAGCATCTTCTTGCCAGCAGTATGTGCACATTTATTTTCCAGCTTTTCCGCGCCGTCGCAGCCCGGTAGAATCTTGACATCTTGAATCGCATCGTACCGCGCTCACTTGCGCCGGCCTTGGTTCCCATCGCGCTGCTCCTGTGTGGATTTTCCTGCGGCGTTCCGCTCGCGCCCGGCTATCGAATTGTCCGGGAATCGACCGAGATCCGATTCGTGTCCGGCCAGACCCCCGAGCTGCAAATTCGCGCCCGCTACGCGATCCAGAATTCGGGCAACAGCGATCTGCGATTCGTAGATGTGAGTTTTCCGGAACAGAAGGCATTCGGTCGAAAAAATCTTCGAGTCGAAGTGGATGGCCGCGAGACGACGCTCGGGAGCGTCTCAGCGGAGAATCAAGAGGCGGAGCCGGATGCTCTTCGCATCGCGTTCGATCCACCGTGGACGCGCAAGCAAACGCGCGAATTCTCTATCGAATATGCATTCAGCTCACCCGAGGGCACGGGCGCGCGAATCACGCTCACTGACAACGCATTCCATCTCGGGGCGCGTGGCTGGTTGCCCGAGTTCTTGCCTCCGAAGCACCTGCTTGCACCCAATCCGATGCGCCCGCCCCTGACGAGTTACACGGTTCGCGTGCCCGCCGATTTCTTCATCGCGGCGAGAGGATCTCGCAAGGGCCAGAAGAAAGTCGGCGACGAAACTGAATATCGCTTTCAATTGACCAGAGACGATCTGGCGCCATTCGTGGTTGCAGGCCGATATGTCACATGGCCACCTGACCGGAACGCGCACTCACCAATTTTCTGGACGACTGCTCCGTTAAAGGGCGACGCCAGCCCAGCGGCCGAACGGATCATGGCGGCATGGGGCGCCCTGGTCACGGCTTTCGGCCCGCTCGACAAGCACATTACCGTGCCGCAAATCGTCGAATCGCCCGGATTGCGCGGGCGCGATGCTCGCGGCATCGGGCCAGCGGCAGCGGCGTTTCCGGGAGGTGCGATCGTCAATCCGGCGGCGCTGGCATTGGGTCCGAGCAGCGACCAATTTTTCGACATTGTCGTTCACGCGCTAGCCCACAACTGGTTCGGCGAGGAGCTGCACGCTGCCCCCAATGCGGCGGTAGGCATGGGCGAAGGCCTGCCGGAATATGCCACGGTCGTCGTTGACGAAGCCCAAGGCGGATCCGCCGCGCGCAATCGACGCGTCGTCGAGTATTTGCGACGGTACGATGAAGCCCGAAAGGAAGCGTCCGAAGTGCCCGTTGCTGCGTTAATGATGACGGACCCGATTGGGCCGCGCCGCATCGCTTTCGCCAAAGCGCCGCTATTCTACGTGGCGCTCGAGGACGCATGCGGAGAAGCACCTGTGCGCGCCGGGCTCGCGCATTTGGCAGCGCTGCAACGCGGGCAGGCGGCCAGTTATCCTGAGCTGCGATCGGCGCTCGAGCAATCCACGAACAGAGATCTCGCCAAACTGTTTCGGTTGTGGCTCAACGAGAAGGGGATTCCGGACGATTTTCGAAGCCGCTACCAGGGGTTGGCAGCGGGCGAGGTCGCCGAGAAATGAAGCGCGTGTGCCGCGGCGGGTTGAAAGTCTCGATTCGAGCATGGCCGAAGGCCACACTTCGAAATGTGTTTCTCTTCTTCAATCGCACACTTGTTAATTTTGGTTTCTGAGGAGGCTTTGTGAAAGAAATCATCTCGACCGAAAAGGGGCCGAAGGCCATCGGCCCATATTCGCAAGCGATTAAGGCAAACGGATTCATATTCACGGCCGGCCAGATTGCACTAGACCCCGCGACCGGGCAGGTTGTGGAGGGGGACGTCGCGCGACAGACGGTTCGCGTGTTCGAGAACTTGAAAGCGATCGTGGAAGCGGCGGGATCGTCGCTCGATCACGCGGTGAAGGCCACAGTCTATCTGAGCGACATGGGTGATTTCGCGGCGATGAACGAAGTTTACGGCCGGTACTTGTCGCAGAACCCGCCGGCGCGTTCGACTGTGGAAGCCGCGCGCTTGCCCCGAGACGTCCGGGTTGAGATCGACTTAATCGTGGCGGTTTAGCTCTTCCGCCAAGGCATCTTGGTCCGAGTGCCTTCCAGGAAAAGTACGCAGATGTGGTCCAGTGCATCGGTCAGTTGATATCGCGCCGGTGTACATATTCCTGTAACATTTACACCTGAAATTTGATGCGGAGAATTGCTGTCAGCGCTGCGGACGGAAGGATCGAATCGCTCCCTCGTGAACAATAACAACAATTACGACCTGATTGTTATCGGCAGCGGCCCGGCGGGTCAAAAGGGGGCCATCTGTGCCGCAAAGCTGCGTAAGCGTGTTGCGGTGATCGATCGCCGGCTTATGATCGGCGGCGTTTGCGTTCATACGGGGACGATCCCGAGCAAAAGTATTCGCGAAGCCATCTTTCAACTGACTGGAACCGCGGTGAAGACTTTTTACGGCAGTAGCTACCGCGGCAACGGTGACATATCGCTACAGGATCTCTCGTTTCGCGTGACGAGCGTCGTTTCCCGCGAGACGGAAGTGATTCGCGCACAGCTCAAGCGCAACGGGATCGCGATCTACCAGGGAACCGCGGAATTCCTCGATCCGCACACCGTGCAAGTCCAGGGCGAAGACGACAAAATTACACTTCACGGCGAGAATATTCTGATTGCCTGTGGGACGCGCCCCGCACGCAGCCCCGATATTCCATTCGACGGAAAGCGCATTCTCGACACGGACGAGTTTACGTTCGCCACCAGCCTGCCGCGCGAGGTGATCGTGGTGGGCGCGGGAGTGGTCGGGCTCGAATACGCATCGTTTATGGCCGCAATCGGGGCAGAAGTGACACTGATCGATCAGCGGCCGCTGATTCTCGATTTCGTCGATCGCGAAATCGTCGAGGCTCTTGCTTACCATCTGCGCCAGATGGGGACGACATTTCGACTAGGCGAGAAAGTCACGCGAGTAGGAATCGATGCGCAGCGCAACCTCGTATTCGCGGAACTTGAGAGCGGCAAGAAGGTTCAGGGTGACATGCTTCTTTACGCGGTCGGCCGGCAGGCGAACGGCGACCAGCTTCGACTTGAGGCGGGCGGTTTGCAGACCGACTCTCGCGGCAAGATCAAGGTCAATGAAGACTATCAGACCGATGTACCGCACATTTATGCCGCGGGCGACGTGATCGGATTTCCCGCGCTGGCGAGCACGTCGATGGAACAGGGACGGCTAGCGAGTTGCCGGATGTTCGGCGCGCCCTCCCAACACATGCCCGAATTGTTTCCTTATGGCATTTACACGATTCCTGAAATCTCCATGGTCGGTCAGACGGAAGAGAAGCTGACAGCGGGCAAGGTTCCCTACGAAGTCGGAATTTCAAAATACGCGGAGCTTGCAAAGAGCATGATGTTGGGCGACGAGACGGGAATGCTGAAGCTGCTCTTCGACCGCAACACGAGAAAACTGCTTGGTGTGCACATCATCGGACAGCGCGCGACCGAGATCGTGCACATTGGCCAGGCCGTGCTTGCGCACGGTGGCTCGATCGAGTACTTCCGCGACACCGTCTTCAACTATCCGACTCTTGCCGAAGCGTATAAGGTTGCCGCGCTCGATGGCCTCAACAAACTCTGACTTTCAGCGCTTTCGTTCTTTGCCCAGCGATGGCTTGAAGATAGTCGGCTGAATTCTGTTACGTTGACAAGTCCCTTCCATCAGATGAACAATTCCAGCGAGTCACAGTGAGAATCTCTCGCGAAAATGCGGTCAAATCGCTCCCGACTACCAAGGATCGCTTGAGCGCAGGCAAGAAGTTTCGCGAGAGGGCGCCGCGATCGTCGCATTCTCAATGGACTGCGCCGGGGAATCGTGCCGATCCCACCAGTATTCTGAAAGAATCGGACCGCGGAAGATTGCCCGCCCTTCTCCCGATTCGCTACGCCAGGATGCGCGAATCGCCCTTCGCCTTTTTCCGCGGCGCGGCCGCCTTAATGGCTGCCGATCTCGCGTCAACGCCAATTACCGGAATTCGCGTGCAGGCCTGCGGCGATTGCCACGTCGCCAATTTTGGCGGCTTCGGTACCCCGGAGCGCCAGCTTGTCTTCGACATCAATGATTTTGACGAGACGCTTCCTGCGCCATGGGAATGGGACGTCAAACGTTTGGCGGCAAGCATCGTGCTTGCGATCCGCCAAGCAGGCGTTGGCGAACGCCACTGCTCGGACGCGGCGCGCGCGTCGGTTCAGTCCTACCGGAAACATATGCGCGAATATGCCGAGATGACCGCGCTTGAGGTCTGGTACTCGCATTTGAACGCCGACATTTTCATTCAAAGCGCGGAGACGCCCGAGGCCAGGAAGCGATGGCAGAAGTTGGAAGCCAAAGCCATGCTTAACACGCCTGGGCGTGAATTTCCGAGAATCACAGCGATGAAGAATGGCCGCCCTCGAATTATCGATCATCCTCCTCTCATCTACCATCCCCGCGAAATGACCGCCCTCGGGAAACATGCGCGGCAAATGCTGCACCGGTATCGCGCGACCTTGCCCGAAGAACGCCGCATCGTTCTTGATCGCTACGAACTTGTTGACATCGCCCGAAAGGTCGTTGGAGTGGGCAGCGTCGGGACGCGCTGTGCAGTTGCGTTGCTGATGGCAGGTCCGCACGATCCCCTGATATTGCAGGTCAAAGAGGCGCACGCATCGGTGCTCGAGCCGTACGCGGGCAAAAGCGAGTATGCGAATCAAGGAGAGCGAGTCGTCACCGGACAACGAATGCTTCAGTCCGCAAGCGACGTATTTCTAGGCTGGACGAGCGACGACCAAGGCCATCACTTTTATTTTCGTCAGCTGCGCGACATGCGTATGAAGATCGATCTTGAAGGAATGTCCAAACAGGATTGGTTCGAGTATGTGGAGCTTTGCGGGTGGGTGCTTGCCCGCGCACATGCTCGCACGGGCGATCCGGCGTGGATTGCAGGATACTTGGGAAAGGCCACAGCGTTCGACGAGGCGATCGCAAAGTTTGCCGTTGCATACGCGGACCAGACGGAACGCGACTACGCCGCATTCCTTAAAGCCATCCGAGCAGGGCGAATTCGAGCACGCTCCGGAGCCGAAGCTTGATTGACAGATTCAAGACTTGATCTTGGACCGTAATCAACCGCGCCGAGCGATTGACGCCCCCAAACTCGTACGAGCGCGGCCTGCTCTGCCGGCAGCACTAGCGGGATCTGAGTTGACAGAAGTTAGACTCTGGCCCTAACATCCCCGCCATCACAAAAGCTGCCGTTGGGCGGGGGTAGCTTCTCATCACCATCGACGTTTACCTGCCCGTAGATTTGAAAAGTGCTGGCCAGCGAACCCAAGCATTCAATGCCATAAGGATTATGTCCGGGCTCATCTGAGAGAAACCGATTTAAGTTGTAACTGCTTGGGTTCAGCGAGGGGAGGGCCCAGTGCGTCTCCTATTGGTCGAAGACGAGAGGAAAGTCGCAAGTTTCATTGCACGCTCGCTGCGTGAGGCTTTGTACGCGGTCGATGTTGTAGAAACTGGCGAGAAGGCCTTGGATTTAGTTGGCCGCGCGGCCTACGATCTCATCTTGCTCGATCTCAGGTTACCGCGTTTGAGTGGCGTCGAGGTGTGCCGGGAAATGCGGGATGCTGGCATCGAAACGCCTGTACTGATGCTAACAGCCCGGAGCTTGGTGGAGCAGAGGGTGGAAGGCCTTGACGCTGGCGCGGATGATTATCTGACCAAGCCTTTCGCGCTTGCGGAGCTGCACGCTCGCGTCCGAGCGCTCACCCGCCGGGGATTCCACAAAGGAGGTCCAAAACTCCACGCCGGGGATCTCGAGCTGGACCGCCCGCGCAGAATGGTTAAGCTGGGAGCAAGACGGATTCAGCTCACCCTGAAAGAATTCGCGCTACTTGAACTTCTGATGCTCCGCTCGCCCGATCCGGTCCTGAGATCCGAAATCATCGAGCACGTGTGGTCGTTCGGTTTTGACACGGATACGAATATTGTGGAGGTCTACATCAATCGACTGCGCCAGAAAATCGATCAGGAGTGCGCGGTCAAGTTGATCCACACAGTTCGCGGTACGGGTTACCGGATCGGAGTGATGGAGCAGCGATGAAGGGAGGCTCTCTTCGATTTCGAATGATGATCCTTTTCTGCGTGGTGGTGGGGAGCTTTCTGCTTAGCACCTACGCGATCATCTATTCGATCTTTGCCCGCGAACTTCGGCATCAACTGGATCGTCGGCTCAGCGAAGCCGCTACGCCGATGGTCGAAGACCTTGCACAAAACACCAGTGAGCAAGACGTGTTTCGACTGGATTTGCCGGACGAGTACCTCGAATTGCTTGATGCGTCCGGAAAACCCTTGAACATGTCTCAGAACTGGCGCGAACATCCCATCGACGTGGGCACTCTGAGTTTTTCCAATGGACAGCCGGTATTCCGCACCGTGCACGGTGCGGGCGGGCAGATGCGGATGGAGTTAATCCCGTTCCGATTGTTGGAACGGCCTGTGGTTTTCGCAATCGCTGGACCTACGCGGGATGTCGATATTGTCCTCGACAACTTTCGCAAGGGTTTGGCGGTTCTTTTCCCAATCAGCCTCCTACTAATGGGTGCAGTTTCGGCATGGTACGTGGGCCGTGGCCTTTCACCCATTACCGAATTGACGGAGCAAGCGGCACGCCTAACGCAACTCATCTCGGAGCCGGGCCAAGTGGACTTGAAGCCGCCCAGACTTGTGTCCAACTCTCGCGACGAACTCGGGCATCTTGCATCGACGTTTAACGAGCTCTTCGCTCGTGTAATTGCTGCGTTCCAACAGCTGAGGCAATTTGTATCGAATGCGTCGCACGAATTGCGTACTCCCCTCTCTGTCCTTCAGGGAGAGACCGAGTTGCTGTTGTCAGAGCGCAGAGATCCAAAGGAGTACCGCAAGGCTCTGGAAGTGATTCATGATGAGCTGAGGCATCTGAGCCGAATTGTGGAAGGTCTATTTACGCTGTCGATGGCGGATGCAGGCCAGCTGCGAGTTGCGAACGACGCGCTTTACATCAACGAGGTTTTGGAGGAGGCCTGTGAGATTGCTGTGCCCCTTGCGCGCGGTAAGGGCATATCCATTGAACAGAATCTGCAATCGGAGATCGCATCCACCGGAGACGAATCGTTCCTGCGGGATCTCTTCCTCATCTTTCTCGAGAACGCAGTCAAGTATTCGCCGCCACAAACGCGGATCAGAGTCAGTCTCGGCCGTGTGAATGGTTCCGCCCAAATCCAATTCGAGGACCAGGGGATGGGCATTTCCTCAGAGCACCTCCCTCACATCTTTGAGCGCTTCTACCGGGCCGCCAGCACGGACTCTGTCGAAGCTCGCAGCGGCGGCGGCCTGGGATTGGCAATCGCACAGGCGATTGCGAACGCTCATGGCGGCAAGATCGACTGCCAAACCACGCTCGGCCAAGGCTCGGTTTTCACGGTGATTCTGCCGCTGCCCGCGCACGATACATCGTCGCCCATTTCGCAGGCAACTCGGGTCGCCGCGCAGTAAGCGGAAAGGCGGTTGTCCGCTTCAAGCGCAAGTTCACTCCTGCCTGAAACAGCTCTCGCATCCCATTATTAATAAGAATTAATGATGGATTCAGCATCGCCTCGTTCCGTTTTGGGTATGCTTGCGCCACGCCTTCGGGGCAGGGAAAGTACGGGTGATCCCCAACTGCTGGACACTTGAGCGATATACATTTCGCGCTGAACTGTACGTATTGGAACGAAGCCCCGGGACGAGTCTACTGGGCGTAGAGCGCGTTTCAGAACCGGAATACCAAGCTTGCTCTGAAAAACAACGAGGGGGAACGATGTACACGAACCGTCTGCGCAAAAGCCAAACTCGAGGCCAGTTGGAAATGCCAGTTCGGATGCGAACCGCCAGGATCGTGCTGTTGAATGTAATGTTGGCGGGGTTGTTCGTTTGCTCCCCAGCATTTTCGCAAGTCAATTTCGGGCGCATTTTGGGGAACGTCACGGATCCATCGGGCGCTGCGGTTGCGGGAGCAACCGTAACGGTCACGAACGTAGGGACCAACGTGTCCCGAACGCTGACGGCCGATAGCGCGGGAGCGTACGTCGCCGCAGCCTTGGTTCCAGGCACCTATAGCGTGCGGGCTGAGGCGAAGGGTTTCAAAACGGTCGAGCATCAAGGCGTTCCGGTCGAGGTTGGCACGGATGTCCGAGTAGACGTGGCTCTGACACTTGGAGCGACCACGCAAACGGTGACCGTTACCGAGTCCGTCCCGCTCGTGGACACGACTAACGCCACCCTCGGTGGAACACTGAGCAACGAGGCGATCAACGATCTTCCGCTGAACGGCCGGAACTTTCAGAACCTGATTACGCTTCGCCCGGGCGTGATTATTCAGCCCGGCGGCGGGGCGTGGACGCAGAGCACAAACGGCCTCCGCGCTGGAGCGACGATCTACTACGTGGACGGCTTAATGGACAACGATTACAACGTCGGTTGGACCGTCGTGAATGCGCCGACGCCGACCACTGAGGCAGGCTCCGTCTTGCCGATCGACGCCATTCAAGAGTTCAACCTTGAGCAGAATCCGAAAGCGGAATTCGGCTGGAAACCGGGCGCGGTCGTGAACGTCGGAATTAAGTCGGGCACGAACTCGCTGCACGGCACCGCCTATGCGTTCGGCCGCGACGGCGACTGGGACGCCCGCAACTTCTTCAACCCAGTGGGTCAGGCGCAATTGCCTGTTCAACTCGAAAACTTCGGGGCCACCGTAGGTGGGCCTGTCATTAAAGACAGGCTGTTCTTCTTTGCTGGTTACGAGGGTCGCCGTGACTTGATTGGGAACTCATTTGGCTTGGCCATCCCGGAAACCGTATCCCAACAGCCGTTGCCAGCGTCACCAGGCTGCCCGACCGGCGGCGATTGCGTCAACAGTGTCCCCGATGCCGAGGCCGCTCTCACTGCGGCGGGCGTGCCGATCAGCACTATCAGCACGAAATTGCTGGCGCTCTACCCAGCCAACGCCACGAACTCACCCAATGCGAGCTTTGGGTTCCCCAATACAGACCGGACCGATAACGGGATCGCCAAGATTGACTATCACATCAACGACCGTAATACGCTGAGCGGCATGCTGTTCGTGAGTGATTATTTTGGCGTGGGGGAAGACCGTGCCTACGCAAACAAGGCATTCCTTACGGTCATCCCGATGCGCGATTGGGCGAACAACTATAGCTGGATCTGGACGCCGAACTCCCGTTGGGTGAACGAGGCGCGGTTTGGCTTTAACCGCATGACGCAGAATATTACCAACGGGGACAGCGGTGTGCTCGCCAATGGCACGGGCTATCCCCTCGACACGGGCATAACATATCCTGGCGGGCTACCGACTATCCAAATTGGCCCTTTCACGGAGTTGGGCACAAGCTTCACCCGTCCCGCTCTAAACGGACCCTCGCCGCTCTACGACGGTCTTGATAACGTCTCATACGTCCGCGGCAAGAATACTTTCAAATTCGGTTTTGAACTCGCGAGCATCCATGCCGACGCGGCCGGATTCGCATTTGGCCGTGGCCAAATCAGCTTCAACGGCGGAGGAACGGTTGGAGTCACGAATCCGAACGCTTTCAATTGTCCGCCGCCGAATCAAACCAGCAGTTGCTCCACGGCACTCGAAGACTTCCTGGCCGGAAACGCTACCTTCCCCGCACTGCTGCTGGTGGGCAACCCTGCGCGTCACCTGCATCAATGGTCATGGGCCGGCTTCTTTCAGGATGATTGGCGCCTGACCCCCAGGCTGACCGTGAACTTGGGTCTGCGTTATGAGTATTTCGCGCCGCCAACCGAGCGCAACGACTTGATCGGCAACTTCAGCCCCACGCTTGGACTTGAGCAAGTCGGCAAGCAAATCAGCACGGTCTTTCAGCCTGACCGTAAGAACTTCTCACCGCGCATCGGCGTCGCCTGGGATCCTTTCGGCAATGGCAAAACCGCCATCCGAGCCGGGGGCGCCGTCATCTACGACCATCCGTTCTTGGGCGAGTTCTTCGGCCAGTTGGCCACACAGGACGGCGCGGCTACCGGTATCGGCACGATCCCCACAGGATTTCTGCTAGACGGAACGCCGGGTGGGGGCACAATTGCGAGCGGCGTGGTAGCGACCGCCGTCGGCCCGTCCCAATGGAACGGCGTGGTCTTCAGCAACAACTCGCCACAGTGCATTGCCGTCATCGCGCCGTGCAGCATCCTGGGAGTGGTCCCGAATTATAAGTACCCTTACATCGCCAATTGGAACTTGGGCGTTCAGCACAGCTTTACCGGTTCACTGGGACTGGACGTCGAGTACGTTGGCAACCACGGCGAGAGACTGTCCACCATTACGAACATTAACCAGTATACGCCGGGGACTCTTACAGGCCCCTTCAGCGGAAAGTTTCCCTACCTGGGAATCATCAATCAGCTTTCGAACATCGGCCATTCGAACTACAACGGCTTGCAAGCGACATTGACTCAACACACCTCCCATGGGCTGTCGTTGATCGCGGGCTACACGTATTCCCACGCGTTGGACCTCAGTTCCCTGGACGCCTTTGCGATCATGCCGCAAAACAGCTTGAACCCCTCCGCAGATTATGCCAGTAGCGATTTCGACATCCGGCACCATTTCACGCTGACGACTACGTACGCCATTCCCGGAAGAAAATCGCCGCTCCAATTGCTGGAAGGGTGGCAGATCAATTCCCTCGTGACGCTTGAGAGCGGTCAACCGTGGACCGTGGACGATACTTCAGACACCTTCACATTCAACCAAGGCACTCCGGCCCAGCTTACGACCGACATCAGCGGAACGAGCATGCTAACCGATCGGTGGGATTTCTTCGGGAATCCAAGCGACTTTACTTCCGGTCCGACATCGATTCCATACTTCGCTGGCACGAGCAACGCAAACTGTGTAGCTGCCGCCAATACTCCAGGCTTGGCCAACTCGCTGGCCCAGTACGGTTGCTACGCCAAAGGCAACTCCGTCATGATCCCGCCAGTTGTCGGAACCTTCGGCACAATGCGTCGCAACCTGTTCCGAGATTCGGGCTTCCGCGACTGGGACTTCTCCGTCTTCAAGGTTATGAAGTTGGGGGAAAGGTTCAGCGGCCAGTTTCGCGCTGAGTTTTTCAACATTCTCAACCACCCGAATTTTGCCAATCCGTACGGCGGGCCGAATGGCTTCGGCACCGGCGGCCCGTGGAATCCCGGGGCGCATAGCTTATTCGGCTGCGGCTGCGCCACTCCAGACGTGGCGGCTGGCAACCCCATTGTGGGGTCGGGAGACGCTAGAGCGATTCAGTTGGGACTCAAGTTGCTATTCTGAGGTATTGAACGGGCGTGGGAGATACACTGCCAGACGCTTCGTACATGTTCGAACCGAATCTTCACGGCCCCCCAATTGTCCGGACCGCGGTCCTGTACGACGGCGATTGAGATAGTCAACATCGCGTGGGCATAACAGCGTATTCATACGGCTGCTATGCTCATTTCCTGGCTGATGATAAAATGGCGGCTGTCAGGCGTCTGGATTTCGCCGGTGTTCGCTGATTTTTGGTTCAGACCGGACGCTAAACGGACACCTAGCGTAATTTGACGAAAGCGGCCAATCGCGTAAGATATTATCTGCCAGTAAGTTGGGCCTGTAGCTCAGGTGGCTAGAGCGCACCCCTGATAAGGGTGAGGTCGGTAGTTCAAGTCTACCCAGGCCCACCAATTCCATCGATGCCTTCTGAGCCGACGAAGCGCGAGATCCACAATCGTGCCGCGCGACCCCAGCGTCGATATTACTTGCCCAACGATCAGCCTGCCTGGAGCGACATCGAGACAGGGAACACGTAGTAGAACAACAGCGCGATCAAGATTAGATATGCGAGGACGATCAGCGTCCATCCCATATTGTGGCGGATGACTTGGCCTTCGCTGCGCACGAATCGGCTCGTTGACACGCCGACGCTGGCTGTCTGCGGCGCAATCGGCTTGCCGACCTCGGCTCCCACGGAATTGAGCGTGGGGAGCAAGAGCACCGGGAGATTCAGAAGACGCCCGGTTGCGGCTTGCACCGGACCGAACATCGCGTTCGTGGATGTGTTGCTCCCGGAGAGCGCAACACCGACCCAGCCAAGAATCGGGGCCAAAACGACAAAGAAGACGCCGATTTTGGACAATCCGTAGGCCAGGGAATTCGCCATTCCGGTGTAAACGAAAATGTAGGCGAGCGCGAAGATAAAGAATGCGACGAGTAAGGCGCCCCACATCTGCTTGAATGTCCGCGTAAAGACCTGTTTGAGAATTTGGCCGCTCGGCCGCAGGATCATCAAAATGACCAGCCAGGAGGCCAGAATTGACGTGCCGCCGCTCAGTGGCGTGAAATTGAACACTGAGGTCAGCGCTTTTTGCGTGACCGAAGACTTTGCCGCGATCGTCAGTTTAAGCCAGCTAATTGCCGGCAGGTGGGACCAAGGACCGGTCCACGCGACTACGACGAGTATGAGCACGAGATAAGGCACCCAGGCGAAAAATGCGGAGCGCGGCGACGTGAATTCGGATGAATTCGCAGATGAGGACGCCGTCGGTTCGACCACGGCCCCGCCGAATCCGCGAATGTTCTTGGGACGCCAAATCTTCACAAACAAAAAGAGTACCCAGAAGGAAACCAGCGCACCGCTCAAATCGGGCAGATAGGGTCCTAGGAACCGCGCGACCGGCCATTGTCCCAAGATGTAGGAAAGCGATCCGACGATGGCCAACGGCCACGCTTCGACGAGGCCGTCCCAGCCGCTCACGAGGAAGATCAAGACCCATGGCGGCAGCAGCGCCAGAATGGCGACGACATTGCCGATGGAGCCCGAAAGCGCGAGTAGCGGCAGTCCTGTGACGCTCGCGAGCCCGATAATGGGCGCACCGAGCGCGCCGTAAGAAACAGGCGCGTTGTTCGCGAGCGCGGCGACGCGTATCGCCTCAAGGTCGGCAATCCCCAGCCCAACCAAAATCGGCACGACAACGGCCCACGGGTAGCCAAAACCTACGAGCCCTTCCAAAAGCGCTCCAAAAGCCCAGGCGAGCATGATTGTTTGAATTCGAATGTCGCCGGTGGCGTGATGAACCATCCAGTTTTTGAAGCGTTCGAAATTTCCGGTGAGTACGAGCGTGTTGAAAATGATCAAGCCCCAGAAGGTGATCCAGTCGATCGACCAGATGCCCGTCAGCCCGCCGTACGCGTAGGAAGTCATCGTGTTTGCGAGCGGCGCGTGCCATACGATCACACCCAGTGGCACTGTAATGATCCCGGCGATGATTGTGGCCAGCCAGGCCGTAATTCGAAACACGGCGAGCATCAGAATTAGTGCCACGAGCGGGACCAAGGCAGCCGCGATGGTTAACCAGAGGTGGCCTGTCGGATTGAGAGTTTGCTCAAACATGGCGCAGGCGGTATATCACATTCGGGCCGGTGCGCGCGAGTTGATAAGGGGCGATTCTCAACATACAATACGCGCCATTGGCAGCGAGTTTGGAGGATCCATGCCGGCAACATCTCAGAGGGCTTACGTCGGCGCGAGCGACCGTATGCCGGAAGGCGGCCGTTTGGTAGTCGACGTAGGCGACGCCACGATCGGTATCTTCCGCGTGGACGGGAAGCTTTACGCATATTTGAACATCTGCGCACATCAGGGCGGACCCGTCTGCCAGGGGAAGATCATCCCGCGCGTTACGGAAGTGATCGACGAAGGTGGAGAAAGCCGCGGTTTTGCGTTCGACGAATCGAGGCTGCACATCGTTTGCCCGTGGCACGGCTTCGAATATGACATCAAGACCGGCGAGCATCCCGGCCGGCGGACAGCTAAATTGATTCGCGTCACCGTGGAAGAGTCAGCCGATGGAATTTATGTCACCGTCTGAGGAAGCCACGAGACTCTCGGCACTTCTCGTTGGACTGCGGGGGCAGATCGAGCGGACGATCGGCGCGGGGGAAGTTGATCGCGTGCCACGGGACGACGTGACGAATCTCGTCAGTGGAGCTGTGAAGCTTTACGCGGCGGCTGTCGAAGAGACGGAATCGGAAGTCCCCGTGATCGACGACACGGTTTCAACCACCGAGGCAATGGTGGTTGCATGCGCGCTACTCCGTGCGCAACATTTGAATCCGTTCGATCTGGCTCTCTGGTTTTCACGGACGGCGCCGCGTGGCGACACATCGGGAGCGTGAGAGGCTTCCAAGGTGAGGACAGGACTATGAGTAAAACCGAAGTGGTCAATGGCGCGAACGTCGCCACCGAACATAAGGTGCAGCAGATTACGACGCGCACCGATTCGAGGGAGATCCTCGCGAATGCACGGCGCGACATCGCTCGCTATCATCTCGACGATTATTTCATTGTAGATGTCGATGCGCACCACGTGGAATTCGACTCGTGGGCCGAAATCCTGGACCATCTTGAGAATCCCGTCCTTCGCCACAATGCAAAAACGATGACGCAGATCTGGCCGAACGCAAAACAATTGGCTTTCAGTAATCACCCCGTCGGGCTAACTTTTCAAGATGTGTTTGGGCGAATCCCCCACCAAGCGGAACTCGGGGAATATGTGGAGAAGACGGACGAGCACCGCGACCTGACTCTCGTGCGCCGCGCGATGGATTCCATGGGGATCAAGATGCAGGTCGTATTCCCGCAGCCCATGCTGGAAATGGGTCTCCATCCGGAGCCGGACATCGTGACGGCGATGACGTTCGCGTACAACCGCTGGTTCACGGAGACGATTCTGCCGCGCGAAAAGCGCGTGAAGACGCTGCTTTGCTTGCCGTTCCACGATCCCGACGCGTGCATAAAGATGATTCGTGAATTCGGCGAAACGCCTGGAGTCGTCGGCTTCATGATTACGAGCCAGCGCCATACGGGCGTTCACAAGAACATGTACATGCGGATCTACAAGGAAATCGAGGAACGTGGATTGCCGCTGGCGTTCCACGCCGGTCCGACTTGGGGCGATACGATGACGACCACGATGAACCGGTTCCTCTCGGTCCACTCGATGTCGTTCGTCACATGCAACATGACGCACTTGACGAACTGGGTCGTAAATGGATTGCCGGAGCGCTTTCCGAAGTTGAAAGTGATTTGGATCGAGAGCGGCCTGGCGTGGGTTCCGTTCATGATGCAACGGCTCGATCACGAGTATCTGATGCGGCAGTCCGACGCTCCACTTTTGAAGCGGCTCCCGAGCGAGTACATCCGGGAGATGTATTTTACGTCGCAGCCGCTCGAAGTGACGATTCCGCACATGCTGGAAGCGACCTTCAAAGCAATCAATGCCGAGACGCAGTTGATGTACTCATCCGATTGGCCGCACTGGGATTTCGACGTTCCTGCACGCATTGCAGGACTGCCGTTTCTGAGCGAGCAAGCGAAGCGCAACATTCTTGGCGAGACGGCACGCAAGCTGTTTCGTCTTTAGTAGAAGCGTTCCAGTATCAAGAATCGTCTAGGGAGAAACCACAGCCATGCACAAAGTGATCGCCCTCTATCCGCCGCCCAAAGATCCGACGCATTTCAAGCGCTACTATGAAGGAACACATCTGCCTCTCGCCGCACAGCTTCCCGGACTCTTGTCGAGCCGGCACAGCTTCTCGCTCGAGGGCGTCGGCAGCCCTTCGCCTTATTTCTGCATATGGGAAGGCGAGTTTGCGAGCGAAGCGGCGATGGGAGCTGCAATGCAGTCCCCGATCGGGCAGAAGGTAGCAGCGGACGTGGCGAACTACGCGACGGGCGGTGTCACATTGCTTCACTACGACGTAGCGGCACCATCGCAAAGCCAGACAGCCGGGAACAAAGACACTTTCTCGGCAGGCCTGCAGATCCGGCGCGATATGTTCGGTCCGGCGCTTTCCGATCAGGTGCTTGAGTCGGCCACGGATTTCACGCGTCCGCTTCAAGAAATCGTGACGCGCTACTGCTTCGGAGAAGTCTGGACCCGGCAGCTGCTTGACCGCAAGACCCGCAGCATGCTGACGATGGCGCTCCTCGTGGCCCTCAACCGGCCTAACCAGTTGAAGGGGCATGTTCGCGGCGCGGTGAAAAACGGGGTGAGCAAGGATGAGATCCGCGAAGTCCTGCTGCATAGCATGATCTATGCGGGAGTCCCCGCAGGTGTTGACAGTTTCAATCATGCAACGGATGTGCTGAAAGAATTGGGGCTCGAGTAGAGGAGCGAGCATCGCCATGCGCGTCGGGTTTATCGGCATCGGAAACATGGGCTGGCCCATGGCCAGCAATATTGCCAAGGCCGGGCATCAGCTCATGGTGTTCGATCTCGATTCGGAAAAGAGTTCTCGCTTTGCGCGGGAACACAATTGTCAGGCGGCTGCCAGCCTTGGAGAGATCGCCGAGAGCGAAGTAACGGTCACGATGCTCCCAACGGGCCAGATCGTGCGGGACGTAATTCTCGAAGCCCAGGGCGGCGCGTTCGCAAAGGCGCTGAGGCCCGGAGCGCTCGTGATCGATATGAGCTCTTCCGAGCCAGTCGGCACGCGCGAGCTTGGAAAGGCCCTTGAGCGCGCAGGGGTCATCCTGATAGATGCTCCAGTGTCCGGCGCCGTTCCACGCGCCAAGACAGGCACGCTCGCCATCATGATCGGTGGAAATGACAAGGGCGCGATCGAGCGCGCGAAGCCTTTGCTTCTGGCCATGGGCAAGCAATTGTTTGAAACCGGCCCTCTCGGAACCGGTCACGCCATGAAGGCTTTGAACAATTACATCGCGGCGGCCGGATATACCGCGGTAGTCGAGGCGCTCTTGATCGGCGAGCGTTTCGGCCTGGATCAGGGGACGATGGTGGATATTCTGAACGTTTCGACGGGCCGCAACTTCACGACCGAGTTCATGGTGAAGGAACACGTGCTGGGCGGCAAGTTTGCGACCGGTTTTGCGCTGGGTCTGATGGCCAAGGATGTGAGAATCGCGGCGGACCTGGGCGAGGCGGTGCGGCTCGATGCGCCCCTCTCTCGACTGATTCGAGAGCGCTGGGCGTTCGCGCGCGACCGGCTGGGGGCGACGCGCGATACTTCCGAGGCGATTCTGGGATGGAAGGACGATCTGCCCGAAGGCAGCCGGTAGAATTTTTAGTGGAAGTCGTGCGATGTGGTTTCCGCATGCGTGATCGCCAGAGGCCGGACGCGTTTAACCTTCACCGCAACCACGTTTTCCTGATTCTGAAGCGTGCCTTCGATCAGCAAAAAAGGGTGATGGACTACCACGGTGTGATCCCGCTCGAATAGCTGCGGCGTGATGATCGCGTTCGCGATTCCGGTTTCATCTTCCAGGCTGAGAAAGACGAAACCTTTGGCCGTGCCGGGGCGCTGGCGGGCAATCACTGCTCCGGCGACTCGAACGTGCGCGCCATCCGGAAGTTTCGCAAGCTCGACGGCTGCAAGGATTCCACGTTTTTTCATCTCCGCGCGGCGGTAAGCCATCGGGTGCGGCCCGATCGTCATCCCCGTGCCGCGGAAGTCCGCGACCAATCTTTCTTCGTTGGTCATGGGCGCCAACGGCGAATCCCATGCAAGGGCAGGCTCGCTCTCAGGCGTTTCCTGTGTCTCGAGAAGTGGCCCGGGCCGGCGTGCGGCACGCTCAATCTGCCAGAGGGCGTCGCGACGATGGAAGCCGCGCCGGGCGGCCATGAAATTCATGGCGCCGACTTCAGCAAGCGCCGCAAGCTCGGTCTTTTGTATTTTCGGGACGCGTTGCTTCAAATCGTCGATCGAAGCGAACGCGCTAACGTTGCGCTGGCGCACGATTTCGAGCGCGATCTCTTTGCGCAAGCCCTTGACGTAGCGCATTCCCAGACGCACGGCGAATCCTTCGGGGATCTTTTCAAGCGTGCATTGCCAATCGGATCGCGTCAGATCGATAGGCTTGCATTTCAGCCCGTGCCGCTGAGCGTCTTTCACGAGCGTGTCCGGCTGATAGAAACCCATCGGCTGATTGTTCAGCATTGCCGCAGTGAACGCCGCGAGATAGTGGCACTTCAACCAGGCGCTGGAATACGCAATCAACGCGAAACTCGCGGCGTGCGATTCGGGAAACCCATAGAGGGCAAAGGAAGTGATCGACTGAACGATTTTGTCCTGCGTTTCTCCAATGATTCCTTTCGTTTCCATCCCGCGCCGGAGCTTGACCTCAATTTCTTTCATGCGCGCTTCGGAACGCTTGAATCCCATGGCCCGGCGCAACTCCTCGGCTTCACCGCCCGTGAATCCTGCGGCGATCATCGCCATGCGCAGTAACTGCTCCTGGAAAAGTGGCACGCCGAGCGTGCGCTCCAAAGCGGGCTGGAGATCTGGATGAAGGTAATCGGGCAGTTCCAGCCCCTGGCGGCGCCGTAAATATGGGTGAACCATTTTCCCGACGATGGGTCCCGGGCGAATAATCGCGACCTGCACCACGATGTCATAGAAGCGTTTCGGATGGAGGCGAGGCAGGCACGACATCTGGGCGCGACTTTCGACTTGAAACATCCCGACCGTGTCCGCCTTTTGCAGCGCCGAATAGACGGCCGGATCATTTGCCGGCAAATGGCCGAGATCGATCTCGTCTCCATGATGCTCGCGAATGATTTGGAGCGATTCCTCGAGCACGGCCATCATTCCCAAGCCGAGGAGGTCCACTTTCACGATGCCCATGTCGGCGCAATCTTCCTTGTCCCATTGCACGACCACGCGGCCGGGCATCGTGGCCGGTTCGAGCGGGACGACGGAATCCAATTGCCCCTGGCAGACCACCATCCCGCCGGAATGCTGCCCAAGATGGCGCGGCAAATCCTGCACGGCCTGGCAAAGCTCGAAGAATTTGTGGATTCGCCGATGCCGGAGATCAAGACCGGCGTCGCGAAATTGGCGATCGAGCGAATCGCCGGGATCCTTGTATTCCCACGCTCCGACGAGGCTGGCCAAGCGATCGAGCGTTTCCGGATCGAACGACAAAGCCTTGCCGATTTCCCGGGCGGCCGAGCGGCCACGGTAGGTGATGACATTCGCCGTCATGGCAGCGCCCAATTGTCCGTAGCGCTCGTACACATACTGAATGGCGCGCTCCCGCTGATCTCCGCTTGGGAGATCGAGATCGATGTCCGGCCACTCGCCGCGCTCCTCGGACAAAAACCTCTCGAAGAGAAGGTCCATCCCGACCGGATCAACCGCGGTAATGCCGAGTGCGTAGCAGACGGCGCTATTGGCCGCGGAGCCGCGTCCCTGCACGAGAATGTTTTTTTCACGGCAAAAGCGGACGATGTCCCAGACGATCAGGAAGTAGCCAGCCAGAGCGAGCTTTTCGATCAGCGTGAGTTCGCGATCGATTTGGCGCCGCGCCCGTTCGTCGTCCGGGCCGTAGCGGAAAAGCATACCTTCGTGTGCCCGACACCGAAGAAATTGCATCTCCGATTCGCCATCGGGGACTGGATACACGGGGAATTTGTATCCGAGGTCATTTAGAGTGAATCGTAGGCGCGAGGAAAGAACCTGTGTATTGGCAATAACCTCGGGAAGATCGGAGAAAAGAAGCGCCATTTCCGCGTGCGTTTTGAAACTGCGCTCGGAATTGCGGGCGAGCAAACGCCCGGCGGTCGCGAGTGTTCGGTGATGGCGGATACAGGTGAAAACATCGAGTACCTCGCGCCGCTGTGGCTGCGCGTATGAGACGCCATTGGTCGCAAGCAAGGGCAGCTTCAGTTTTCGTGCGATGGCGACGGCAGCCTGATTACGCGCTTCTTCTTCGCGGGAAAAATGGCGCTGGAGTTCGACGTACACATTGTGCCGGCTGAACGCACGGCAAAGCTCCTCCACGCATTTCGCCGCGGATTCGATGCCGCCTTGCGCCAAAGCGTGCGCCAGAGGGCCTTCTGCGCCGCCCGTCAGGCAAATCAGGCCGCCGCTCATCGCTGCGATTTCATCAGGCTGAACGCAGCCTTCTCCCTTTCTCGCGCGGAGCTTCATGCGGGTGACGAGACGGCATAGATTTTGGTAACCCTCGCGCGATTCGACGAGCACGGGATAGCGCCAGCCCGCGGCGGATGTGATTTCCGCGCCGATGTGCGCCCGGATGGAAAGTTTCTTTGCAGCCAAATGGAAACGGGGAGAACCGTATACGCCGTCGCGATCGAGCAAAGCCATGGCGGGCATATCGTGTTCGGCGCAGGCACGGATCAATTCCTCGGGCGAGGAAGCGCCTTCGAGAAAGCTGAATGCGGAACGCGCGTGAAGTTCGATGTACATCAGTCGTAGATTCCGCGCACAAACCAGCCTGCGCGCAGCGAGTCGTAATAGAGACGGTAGAGGCCGCAATCGGGATGAAAGTGCGCGGACGCATCGCGGTGTTCCGAAGGCGGGTGGAAATGAATTTCCAAGTCCCATTCATCGTCCTGCCAGGGATCCCCCCGCCACCAGTCACCGGATGTGCGCCACGGACCGGAAGCGGAAAACACCTCCCCGCTCATACCCTGGAAAATGACGCGAGTGGGGCGTCCTGCATGCAGTTCGAGTCTTGCGGGAACAGGCGGGCGGAAGACTCGAAAACTTGCCGAGGTTTTGGAACTCTTACATTCTTTCCCCGGGCCGGGAGCATTTGTGCGGCTGCGATTTGTGTCCGCGATTTCGAGCGGCGTCAGAAACTTGCGCATCTGAAATTCTCCGGGGCGGTGGGTATCCACTAAGGATGGTGAACCGACGTTGGCCTCGCCGACGACGTGTGCGATTCGCGCGATCGTGAGCTCCAGCTTTTCGGGATCGGGGAAGCTGGGGAGAAACAAGCCGCCCTGCGTCGCGCGCGGCCGGGCGGAGTCCGCTGCAAGCGTGATTTTGTGAATGGGCGCAGCGGGCGGATTCGCTTGCAAGCGCAGTCGCAGTAATTTCAAAAGCATTTTCGAATCGCGCGCCGGGATGGGGAGTTGGATGTCCCTTTCATACACGCCCGGCGGATTTTTCCGGCGAATCGTCTCCTGGCGAGTATCCAACGCGGCTTCAAAAGATGGTTGCAGCTCGAAACGCACCCGAATCGCAGCGGCCGCCAGGGAGCGCGCCGCCAAACGCGCGCAGAGCTGGTCGAGCAGCCGGCCCAGAAGGAATGACAGGGGATCGAGTTCCTCGACGGCATCGTCCAGCTCCATCTCTTCTTCGAAGGAATGGCCCGGTTCTGCAATGATGAGCGAGCGCGAATTTGCGCCGCGCGCCAGGGCGTGCAGACGGACTCCCTCCTGACCGAGGCGTTCAGAAAGCTGCAAAATCGGCAGGTCGGCAAAAGCAGCACAGGTATGTACGCCCCAGCGGCACAGTGTTTCGGCGGTTTCCACGGAAGACGAAAGAACGCTGACGGGCAAATCGCCCAGATGCTTCGATTCTTCTCCGGACGGAATTACCGTAATCCCTGGAAAACCCCGCGCAGCGATCAGCGCCGTATCAACATTCGAGGCAATGGCAATATTCGAATGCAAGCCGCATTCGGACGAGCGTCCGGCAAGGTGCGCACCGATGTCTTTTTCCGAGCCGAATAGAGAGGCGAGGCCGGACAAATCCAGAACGATCGCATCCTGCGCAGTGTCTTCGATGCGAGGAGAAACCGACCAGCCGATATCGAGCAGTGCCGCGTGGGCTATGGTTTCCTGCGATGGAGAGCGAGAGCGAATTTCGAGGCCGGCAAATTGCGCGGCGTTGGTTTTCGTCATTCCGCATTCGATTCCCATGCGCGCGGCTTTTGCATTGATCGCAACCACGCTGCACAACGGCAGAGTTCCCTCGATCAAAGCCAGAGCGCATTTGCGCAGGGCGGGTTCGGCGCGCACAACCGCCTGCGCCATGAAATTGGGAACGAAAATGGAAGCGAATGCCATAAGAGTTCAGGGGAGAGGCAAAGGGATTGGGTGGAATGTTCACCTTTGGCCAGTGCCTCCTCCCAAGCCGAGTTTGCCGGGCAATGTGAGGAAATCACTCCGCATGGCTTGTGTTTCGAAATCGGCGCCAGTGCAGCGCGCGTCCATAGAGATGTCGTCCGGATCGATCCATCCCGGGTTTTCACGCTTCGCATGAGAACGGATGATCTCGGCGTGGCTCTTCCAGCCGTCGAGCAGGCATCCCGGTGAATGCGAGAGAATTCCCTCAAACGCTCCGGATGTTTGCGACCACCGCGTTTCTTGGGCGCGAAGACCGAGGACTAGAGAAGCACAAGTTTTCGCGTTCGATTCCTGTTCGAGAACGACGAAAACAGTCGGCGTATGTTCCACGGCCCGGCGAAAACGAAACCACACTTGGAGAGGAACGTAGCGGACCATGTGCGGCGGAGTGTCGCTCAGATCGAGGGCGATCAAACCGAAGCCTCCGCCCTGGATGAGCAGATCGGTGGCGCGGATAGCTTGGTCAACATTCCGGCAGCGCACCCAGAGCAGTTGTTTCAATCTCACCCCGGCTGCCTCCGCGGAGTAGGGATCGAAAGCGTCGCGCGCGTCGACGAGCGCGCACACCTCCAACGCCGCAGTTCGCGACGCCAGGGCAGAAATCAACAAACTGGTCCTGCCGGAGCAGGGAGGGCCATAGATTTCCGTCAAACTGCCGCGGGGAAGCCCTCCGGTAAGAAGATCCACCGGAGGGATGCCGGCAGGAACGGTTTCCACGATCCGGCGGTCGCGGTATTGAAAGGGACTCGCGACGCGGGCTGCCAATGCGGATTCGACGTGCAAACGCAAAGCGGTAAATTTTGAGCTCATGGTGAAAGCGAAGGGCGAAAGAGAGGGGTTTGGTATTCGCTTTTTCTTCGCCTATGGATTTTAGATTTCAGAACGAGGGGTTGTCAAGCGTGTGAGCACAACTGGGGTGAAACTAACGTGCAGGCGCCGGCGGATCGTTCGTAACGCTGTAAGGCTTGCCGTCCCGCAGATACAGCTGCTCGGCTTCCGTGCGATTGAAGGGCCGCGCCCCGCGGCGTCCAAATACGGCGATCTGGTTCCCGCTCTCATCGACGGCGCGGTCGCGATCGACTCCTTTGGAGATCGTCAGAGCAGGTCCCTCGGTGTGATAGGTGGCGATGAGTTTCGGCGTCGGCCGCGGGCTGAAGCCGTATGCATTCGGGGAATCCTCGGGAGACAAGAGCTGCAGAACGCGAAGCCCATTGCGGCCGTCGGCGACGAACGCGAAGGCGCTGGCATCCACCATCCCGATTTTGACGTCGCGCACGTCATTCAACTTCCCGTCGCCCGAAAAAATCTGGTCGAGCTTCGGCTGCTCCGGTTTCTCGACATCCACGATGGCAAGGCCTTGCTTGCCGCCCGCGACATAGGCGTAGGTGCGCGCGACGTACACATTGCGGGCATCTTCCATGCGCACGACGGCATTCGGCACGACGCGAGGATGATCGAGCGAGGTAACGTTCAGCACCTTGAGACCGTCCCGATCGACGACGAACGCATAGCGGAATTGAATGGCGATCCCTTGCGGATCGTTCAACTCGGGTGCTCCGATTTCCGCCACGACGCGCGGCTGGAGCGGCTTATCCAGATCGACGACGACGAGGCCGCGGTCGCACAGCATGTAAGCGTATGTGCCGGCAATCGTGATGCGGCGGGCGCCGTTGAGAATTCCATTCGGATTGAACGCCAGCGCACGTTTCAAAAAGTTATTTCGCGGATCGCCGTCGAGCAATGTGCTGACGCCCGGAGTTTTACTTTTCGGATTCGGATCTCCGACGACTACGAGGCCTTCGTATTTGTCCGCGACGTAGAGAAAAGCATAGATCGGATGGATCGGCTGTTCTTCGTTTTCCGGGCGCCGTGTGCGAATTGGGTCGACCGCTTGTGTGGAGGGGCTGGCGATGGCCATCGCGTATTTTGTTTTCACATAAAGACGCTGGCCCATCGGGGAAACGGGGGCTGTTACCGTTCGCTCGGAAAAGCCTTTATTGTCGATATTGGCGACATCGTACGCGCGGAACCCGCCTTTGCCGAGCGCGGCATATAAATATTCGCCGCGAAGTTGCACATCGAGCACGTTGCCGGGATGATGATAGGCTTCTTTGAGTTCGCGGCCACGCCCGACATGCTCGCGGTAATCGTCGGGATAGGCTAGCCGCTGAAGATAACTGCCGATGATGGCCGGCGGCTCATCATGTTCCGCGACAGCCACAGCATCGAAACCTTTCGCACCGTCCGCAACGTAAATATAGCGCCCCATGAAATTCAAGAGGTTGGTGCCTTGGAGGAGAACTTGCGCCATCCATGCGTTGTTGTCGTCGTGCTGGGAAACGTGGCAATCATCGCAGGCTTTTGTTTCTTTTGATCGCACCGTGTGAGGAACGAAGGTGCTGAATGCGGTTCCGCTGAATCCCTCGGCTGAAACCGTTTGTTGCATGTAATAGAGCCATTCACGATTCTGATTTTGGGAGCTGACCACAATCGCGCAGGAAGATCGCGCCGGAGCCACGCGATGGCCGGTGACCGTGCCGTCAACGCCCAGCATGAAGCCGTCATCGCGCAAGACTTGGAAGTTATAGGCGGTCCAGTTGCGCGTGGTGAGGCCTTCGTTGTGAAGCATGGGTTTGCGCTGGTTCGCCGCCATGGAGAGATGGCAACCAAAGCAGTTGGGCGTCCAGGAAGTGTGGCACGCGTAGCAGGTCATACGGCTGTTAGGGTGAGCGAGCTGCGACTCGTCCGCGGGCAGCGCGCCCCACGTCGTGCCATCGGTGCGCACCGTCTTGGCCCACCGCGATTTTTCGCTGTAATGAGGGTTCCCGGGCGTGATGGTGTCCAGCGTCTGCACGACTTCCCATTCTTGATCGGGCTCGACCATCGACCGCTGATACAGCTTGCCGTCTCTCCATTCGAAACGGCGGCTGTTCCAGGGAGTGCGGAGCGCGTCGAGGTGAGTTCCGCCGTCCGGCGCTGCGGCTCCAGAAGTAATCAACGTCGCGTGCTTCTCCACCGTGCCGTGGCAATCGATGCAATCAAGTTCGATCGCAGCGCGAGGCTCGGCGTAAAGCTTGCCGTTGCCGTGAGCGTCCTGTTCGAAGTGGCAATCCACGCACTGCATCCCCTTTTCCAGGTGAATGTCTTTCAGATGCACGGCCTTCCCGAACTTCTCCGGATCATCCGGGGAGACGACCTTGTTATCCGAATCGAGCAGGTTGCCTTTTCTGTCCCGTTTGTAAACGGCGCGGAAAATCCAGCCGTGGCTATGAAAATCGGCAAATTGGCTCTGCTTGAGCTGCGCGTTGAATTTTGCGCTGCCCACCTGTTCGAGAAACTTCGGGTCGGACCACAACCCACGAGGCGCAGCGCCTTCCGGATTCCGCAGGGAGGTTTGATATTTTTCTTCTGCGGTCGGATTCCGCTGCTGCGCCGGATACATCGATTCGCCATCCGCCTCGTTGTCCCACCATGTATAGCCAAAGTAGGTGGTTTCCATATTCGTCCCGGGGTGGACGTGGCAGACCATGCATTGGCTGGATGGAATTGAGCGCGTGAACGTATGGCGGATCGGATGGCCCGGCTCATTTTTCGCGATCGTTGGATCGGACGAAGCGCTCTCGCCCAGATGGCCAAAGGGCGCGTAGGGGCCGGAGTGCTCGGGCGAACGATCGTTCGCATAAACCACATGGCAGGCCGTGCAACCGCTGCCACGATAGTCGCCGGGCTGATCGTTTGTGCCGGGCAAGGAAAGCAGAGGATCAAGCAGGCGCGTTTTCTGCAAACCAAGAAATACGGGATCGGTTCGCAAAAGAGTGCCAAAGCCGCGCTCTCCGAGTTTGTCGTCCGGACGCCCGGGATCGGTGTCCGGGTTGGGATTGCCAATTTCGCCCTTTTTCGAGCCGCCACGCTCGAACACGCGGAGGACGTTTCCTGGTTGCGAGATTTCCCAGCGTTCGAGCGGAGTTAGCTCAGGCACCACGCCTTTTGTCCGGGTTTCCTCGGGGGTTGGAGGAGGTACCGTCCGAATCGTTTGCGGCAGTCCATCCGCAGAATAGCTTTCGCCGAATCGCGCGTTCTTGAGTGGAAATGACCCGTTGTTGTAGAGGGCAGCGCCCCAGAGGAAGCCGCCGTGGGTCATCATGCTGGTGCTCACGTTGCGGACTTCCGTCGCGTGGCATCCTGCCGAGCCGCAAGTTTGCGGGGCGACGCGCAGATCGCCCGGATTCGCAAACCGCACATAGTCGTAGCTCTCACGCAGCCACTTTGTGTAAGCGCGTTCGGCGTTCGCCAGACCGTGGGCGAATTCAGGATCGCGAGGCTGCACGTGCGCTTTCAGCTTTACTTGTTCGTAGGCCGCGGAATCCTTTGCTGTTCCGGGCGGAAGGCTCGCCGTCGGGTCGCCGCCGTGACAATCCACGCAACCCAGCCGAACCGTGCGGGTCGGATGCATCGTCGGTTCATCGATGCCGTCATGACACGTGATGCAACCAGTGCTTTTCTGGTCAGCCTCGGCCTGGGTTTGAGTGATGAGGCTTGGCTGCGACGTCTGCGGGTGGGCGCTCGAGCCGTGCTCCAGGGCAAACAGAAGAACGAGAGTGACGAGAAGTCCGGAGGCAGCGGCGTGTCGATAACCGATGGGTCGACGGAATTCGCTCCGCCACACGGTCAAATTCTCAGTCAACGGTCCTCGTTCCGGCACTTGGTTCTTGCTCCTGGTATGGCGTCAGAACTGAAATCGCACATTCGTGAAAAGTGAAAACATCATCTTGCCGGTGTAGATGTCGCGCAGCCCTTGGCCGGGCACCAGTGTTGCAGCGCCAGCGGTGATCGAAATATTTTCCGTCAGCGGTGGCCGATAGCGGACACCGACGCTGGAATCGACTCCGATTGTATGGTGAATGGGCGCCTGGAACAGCAGCAGCTCGAGCGGCTCGGTGCGCTCGAATCGAAGATAGTTGACGTTGACGAACCCTTTCAACTTCGGTGTGAGATCGAAGTCTGAACCCAGGTTCGCGAGGAAAATTCCTGGGTTGACGAAATTTGCCTGCCCCTCATCTTTGCTGGAGCGCAAGCTTGGCAGCAAACTATCCGGCGACGTCAGGTTCACGCCGGCACCGGTCAAGCGGATGCCCTCGCGATTCCACAAACTGAAAATTCCGCCAGCAAACTCAGGGAAATCTTCGATGGCGTCGAAACCACGCGCGTGATCGCTCCGCGGATTTGCAGAGCCGGATGCGTAGAACACCGAACCCTTGAATCGCGCCCAGTCTTTGTCGACAGATAGCTCGAGCGCAGCCATCTGCGCGTTGATAGTGACGGGGCGCCCGGCAATTGCATTGAAACTATCTCTCCCCAGAGCCTGGTAGAAAGCGTGGCTCAGATTCACGCGCCCGATGTGACCGTCGCCGTTCCAACCCAGATAGGCTGCGTGAACGCTATGGGTTTGAATGGCGCCATTGGAAACGACGGCGCCCACCGGCGCGGGCCGCACCAGGAATCCGTTGTCGTCGTAATGGATCGTGGGCGCGTCGTCGTCGTAATCCAGGCTGAATTGCGCCGTGTAGCCCTGAAAGAGAAAGTCTTGCCTGTACACGTTGGCAACAAACACTTGCTGTTTTCTGAGAGCAAACGAATTCAGTCCGCTGTTTGTGTTCTTCTCGAGAAGATTGAAGTAAGCGAGGTTGTATTGCCAGCGGTTCGATGCCAGATTGCCGAAAAAGCGGACGCCTGGCTGTTCGTCTACAAACAGAAATCCCCGGAAATCGGCGTTGAACTGCTGAATACCGGCGCGCACCGAAATGAAATCGTAATTGGGGCTCAGGTCATGAAGCTTTACCTCCGCAAACGCCTCCTGAAAACCGAAATGCGAATCCAGGCGCGTCGTGCCTTTGCGGACGTCAATATTGACGATCCCAAGCTCGCGCACGTCGAGATAATTCAGGCTGATCGCCGGCGTCACTCGGATGCGCCAGTCCACGGGGCGGAAGGAAGTGTCCCCGTGAAATAGGTCGAACGAGAATAGAAAGACCTGATCGAGAAACGCTTGCTCACCTTTCCCGAAGAAATCGCTGCTTCCGGGGCGCGCAGTACTCACGTCGCTCGGCACTGGCAGACGCCGGCCATCAAAGAGAGTGTCGCTGATTCCCGTAAAGTTGAAGAAGGTCTGCTGGCCGAAGATCGGAACGTCGCCTTTCAATTTGTTGCGGTCGAATGGGTCCCACCGTCGCCCTTTGACATACGGGTGCTCGCCGCCCGAACCATACCGATCCCACTCTGGCATGGCCACCAGCCAGCGATCGGACTGAGCCTGGAAGACATCACCCGCAGGCGGCAGAGGCTGCTGCGCAGGCTGTTGGCCTGTGGGCTGGAGATTGGGGCTCTGTTGCGCTGATGCGTAACCCGGAGATTCCGGTGTTACCGGAGCCGCTGGAGTTGTCATTTGCGGGATTTGGGGGAGATTCGTCGATGGAGCAACCACGGTGGGAAGCGCGGTGAGTTTGATTTCGCGCGTCAGAGGTTGGCCGGCCACGAACGTCACGCTCGCTTCCGTGAAGCTGTCGTAACCATTACAGGCGACCTTTAACTCGTAGCTTCCCGGAGGCAGGCCGGTCAATCGGAACACGCCCTCCGCATTGCTTGTAGTCTCTCGACTCTCGCCTGTGGCAAGGTTTCGCACGGTAATGGTAGCGCCACCGACGGGTTTGGCGCCTGAGTCGCGAACGACGCCCTCCAGCGCGCCGGTTTTCTGCGATGACTGCCCGGGAATGCGTTGCTGCTGCCCATGGGCTGGAGAAGCGCTTTTGGCTCCGGCGAGACTTACATTCGCGCCGACTGACAAAAACACGAGCAGAGACAGCAAGGTGAATCTTGAGAGGATTTTGGATGCGATCAGCACCCTCTGTATCCTGAAATGCCTCAGCAGTTTCCCACCTTTGCAACTTGCTCGGTCTAGGTAACACGGTTATTTCCGGGCGAGCAAGCCTTTTTGACGAATTCGCAAAGAATGTTGCCGGCTTCGCACGACGCAAATAGGGCTGCCACCCGTGATTCGCGTCACGCGAGCCCCGTTGGAGATTGAGAACTGTTGCCAGCTATGGTACGAATACCTGCCAGAGTATGGTTCGACCCAGTCATCGCAGTTTGAGCCGGCCCGTGTTCCTAGCTTTGGGGCTTGCAGCGGCTCTGACCACATGTCTCTGTGCCTGTGGAGGGGGTAGCGGAGTTGTTAGCGATCCCGCGGCACCGCCTCCGCCCCCGCCAACGCCTCAGTTCCTCTCTCAGAGCGACGTTACGGCGGTGGTGCAAGCCGCGGCTACCGCCGCGCAATCCGACACGATGGCGATTGCCGTGGTCGACCGTATGGGAGTGATTCTAGCCGTCTACAAAGGATCCTCGGCCCCGGCCTTGGTAACTGGCAACTTCGGTGCGATGGTGCCGCCGGACGAATTGGCAGTCTCGCTCGCGCGCACCGGCGCGTTCTTCAGCAACGATCAGGCGCCTCTTTCTTCGCGAACGGTCCGCTACATCAGCGGCGTCCACTTTCCGCCAGGTGTCACGAACGCGCCCAATGCCGCCCTCTACGGCATTGAGAACACGAATCGTGGTTGCACTCTATCGAGCAGTCTGGCTACAACCGTGCCACCTGCCACCACGATCAACGGGACGAGCCCTGGGTATGGCATCGCAACCGGAAAGGCAGACCTCGCCGATAGCGATCCCAATGCCGTGAATCCGGGAGGCGTGCCCATTTTCAAGAATGGCCAGGTGGTGGGAGGAGTCGGCATCACGGGAGTTTCCTCTGATGTCGCGGAGTATGTCGCCTACACGGCCGTCCGAGTGAATACCGACGGGATATTCCTTGATCCGAGCGCACTGCCGCCGCCCGGCGAAGTCGTGATCGACGGGGTCGCGCTGCCTTTTGTAGATCAGACGACCGCTCCAGCGGGGGTCACGCCGGGGACTTTCAACTCGACCCTGTTTACCGTGGGCCCCTTGGCAAGCGCGGGCCCGCCACCGGAGGAGTATCTAATCCCGGCGATGGATGGGCCGCTCGGCGGCCTTACTGCCGCGCAGGTGACTTCGATCATCGCCAATGCGGTCGATACCGCGAACCAGACGCGCGCGCTCATTCGGCTACCTCCGGGTGTAAAAGCCAAAATGACAGTCGCCGTGAGCGATCTGGATGGCACGATCATCGGGCTTTACCGGATGACCGATGGAACTGTGTTCAGTATTGATGTTGCGGCCACGAAAGCCCGCAACGTGATCTATTTCAGCGGAGCGTCTCGCCAAACAATCGACCTCAACGACGTGCCTATCGGCACCGCCGTGACCAATCGCACGATCGGATTCGGGGCACAGCCGTTTTTCCCTCCCGGGATCGACGGTTCGTCACCCGGCCCGTTCTACAATTTGTACACGCAAGACACAAACAACCCCTGTACGCAGGGATTTCAGACGCCCGGACCTTCTTGGCCGAAGGTGAATCAAAGCGGAGTCGTGTTTTTCCCCGGGTCAGAGCCGCTTTACGTAAATGGCGTTCTCGTCGGCGGGTTAGGAGTCAGCGGGGATGGCGTCGATCAAGATGACTACGTGACGGCCGGCGGCGCGGTCGGATTTGAGGCGCCGGCGTCGATCCGCGCGGACCAGGTCATTGTGAATGGCGTGCGCTTGCCCTATCTGAAGTTTCCCCGTAATCCCACGCAGTGACACCTCTCAAGGCGTTACGGTTGGCTGATTTCGATCCGAGCGAGGACTAGCCCTGCCGAAGTTTGTGGCCGGCAAGGTTGCCGAGGCCGTCGTACGCTGCGTACTTATACATTTCGGAGAGCGTCGGATAGTTGAAGACGAAATCGATGAACAGGTCCACCGTCCCGCCGGACTCGAGCACCATCATTCCAAGGTGAATCAGCTCAGTCGCCGTTTCTCCGATGATGTGCACTCCAAGTAGCTGCTTGTTGTCGCGCCGAAATAACAGCTTCAGCAGACCCGTCGAATCTCCGGTGATCATGCCGCGGGCATTATTTGAGTAGTGGGCGCGTCCGACCTCATACGCGATGCCCTTTTCCTTGCAGCTCTCTTCGGTCTCTCCAGCAGCCGAGATCTCGGGAATCGTGTACACGCCCATGGGGAGCATGGAGGCCAGCCTTTGCTTGTATTGGAATCCGAACGCGTGGCACACGGCTACTCGGCCCTGCTCCATCGAGGTCGAGGCCAGCGCGGGGAAGCCTATAACGTCCCCAGCGGCGTATATCGAGGGAACGGATGTCTGGTACGACGCATTCACTTCGATGTAGCCGCGCTTGTTCACTGCCAAGCCGGCCTTCTCAAGCTGCAAATCGTCCACGGCGCCGCGGCGACCTGCGGCAAACAGCGCGGATTCCGCCTCGATTACTTTGCCGGACGGCATCTGGATGCGCACTCCCTGTTTCATGCGCTCGATCGGGCCCATCCGCTCACCCAGGAAAAACTTGACCCCCAAGGCGGCGAGCCGGTTGCGGAGCGAATCGGACAATTCGGCGTCAAGGAATGGAAGGACGCGATCCCGGCCGTCGACGAGCGCTACTTCTACTCCCAGCGCCGTAAAGATCGAAGCGTATTCGCATCCGATCACGCCGCCGCCAACCACGGCAAGGCTCTTCGGGATTCGATTCATTTTGAGTATCGAGTCGGAATCAAAAACTACCTGGTCATCGAACGGGATCTCCGCAGGCCGGTGAGGCCGTGAGCCGGTGGCGATCAAAACGGCAGTCCCGTGAAGATCCACGATCCCGCTTTGGGTTGACTTGACCGTGACCGTGTGCGCGTCCTCGAAGGCGCCCGTTCCACGAATCAGATCGATCCCGTGCGCGGCCAAATTCGCGCGGATTTTCTCGCGTTCCATTTCGACCAGGACATCCTTGCGGTGCGTGAAATTCTGCACCGTCAAACCCTCTCGCAAGGAATAATCGATTCCATAGAGTCCCCGCTGTCTCAGGCCCGAGAAATACAGCGCCGATTCGCGCAGGATCTTGCTTGGAAGCGTGCCGGTATTGATGCAGGCCCCTCCCAGATCGGAGCCGCATTCGACCACAGCAACGCGCTTACCGAAGTACGCGGCCTGCGCAGCGCCCTTCTCTCCCGCAGGGCCGGAACCGATCACAACCAGGTCGTACTGCTGCACTTATCGCCTCCCGTATTGCCGTGGTTCCATGAAGAGCAAGCCTGTGTCGCTTTCTATTTCGAACTCGCCCGGTGTCCTTGGCTCTGGCACGCGAGCCACCCGCCAGAGCGTTGGGGCGTCAGCGTAAGAGCGCATTCACTTGTTGCATCTGTCGGGCGAATCGAGCTGGATCATAGGCCGATGGGTTCTCAAGCTGTTGAAACAGACCGCTGATGGCTGCTCGCAGCTCGGTGGAGTTCTGCAACTTCGCACTTCGGTCGTACGCAACAAACAGGGACTGGATCGCCATGGCTGCTTGCGCCGCAGACTGCTCGCCTTGGCCGGATATATCGTCCGCGTCGGCCGAGATTTTTTCAAGCAAGCGCAGCGCCAGCTCCGGATCGTAAGCGGCACCATTTATTTTCGGTACCAGCGCATCGGCCAGGTGCGCGGAGCTCGTGGCTGCGCTGGCTACGGCATCGCGATCGGGATTGAGCTGGCTCATTAGCTGCGCGACCTGCGTTAGCCCGCTGTCGAGTTGTTCCGCCTCCTGCGCATCAAGTTGGTGTACGACGTCGCGAAACACTGTATAGCGAGACGCATTCCAGGGCGGGTCACCGGGGCGGCGGCCCGCGTAGCCGCGCGCCTGCCGCCAGCTCTGATCAGGTGGAGTGAGACTATGGTGGCACGCATAGCACTGGAGTTCGGAGAATTCAGGCCAGTATTTGCCGCGCGTGCGCGAGGCCAGTCGCAGTAGAGACGCTCGAAGCTGAACGGCTTGCCCGATGGTGAACTCCCGGACATCGTATAGCGGGTCGCTGTTCGCTGTCTCGCCCGGTTCTCCGGGCTCCTTCCAGTGCCGCGGCATAACCGCGGAAAAAGAGTCCAGCTCAAAATAGAGATCGGGGTGGCCCGCCGCGATCATTTCGTGGTCGACGAATTTGTTTTCGTCGCCCAGGTGGCAGCTCAGGCATTTTTCCGTGCGCTTGACCAGATTGCGCGTGTCGAACATTCCGAGCGCCACGGACTTTTCATGAGTCCAATCGCGTTCAGTGTGAGGGCCGAGCCACCCGGCCGCCGGTCCGTGGCAGCTTTCGCAGCTCACTCCCTCGGTTACGTCAAACGTCCGGGAGCGCTCGGATGCTGCGACGTCGAGTGCGTGGCATGCCAGGCACCGCGGGGCCGTCTCTGCTTTGCCCAGCCCCAGAATCCCGGCCATGCGTTCGCCGACGTTTCCGGTTAACGCCTTGTACGATTGTGAGTGCTTATCCTTGACGATCCACGTGCTGTATTCATTCTGAAGAACGTCATTGTCCGTCCGAGGCAGAATGCTCCCGTGGCAACTCGTGGAGGCACACGAACCCGGCCCCGTATACTTCCCGACGCCCTCTGTGGCAGTAGCGCGGTCTTGTGACAACGTCGTGGACGGGAAAATGCAGCCCAGCAGGAAGGCAGCGCCCAGCAGCAGGAAGATTCCCAAGGACTTCGCTTCGAGCTTCGTGTTCATGTCCTGTTTGGCAAGAGTACTCTACCGCAAAATCTAACGACATATAGCTGAGAAGTCCAAACTTTTCATTCTATTCGTCACTGCCGGTGTCACCGAAACCCGTGTTTCGCGCGACGATGGCAGCCTCAGGAAACCCCGAATCACAATTCCCAGCCGATAATGTGGACTTGCCAGCAAGGATTTGCTATATCACTGATGGGCGGCTCCTCATCGTTGCCGCGTTTGTTTTCCACGCTAGGAATCATTGACCTCCCGGTGCGGGGAGAGTGACGTTGATTTTCGATGAGTTGAGGGGAATTCAGCGTCAGTTCGGTTATCTGCCTGCCGAGCAATTGAAAGCCTTGGCGACGAGAATTGACGTACCTCTTTATCGCCTCCATGGAGTAGCCAGCTTCTATCCGCATCTGCGCCTGACGCCACCTCCCAAAGCGGACCTGTGCATCTGCCAGGACATGTCCTGCCACCTTCGTGGCGCCGATGGTCTCCGCACCCGCCTGGAAGAAAACCTTCAAAATCTGGGTAGTTCGGATGTGACTATTCGAGGTGTTTCGTGTTTGGGCCGGTGCGATCAAGCTCCCACGATTTCCCTGAATGACCAAATTTACTCGCGAATGACTGAGGCGCAGATCGAAGAAATGGTCCGGGACGTGGTCACCCGGGGAGAATTGCCGGAGCACCCCGCATCGCAGCGGCGCGTCGAATGCGCCTCGGATCCGTACGCCGCGGGAGGCGAGCACTATGGCATCGTCCGGAGCCTGGTCCAATCGCGTGACTGGAATTCCGCTTTCGATCTGCTGAAGTCTTCCGGTCTTCGCGGTTTAGGCGGCGCCGGCTTTCCGACCGAGTCCAAGTGGCAATTGGTCCGCCAGGCGCCGGGGACTGAAAAGTACATCGTCTGCAACGCCGATGAGAGCGAACCGGGCACCTTCAAAGACCGCTTCATTCTTACCCATGTGCCTCACCTGGTCATCGAGGCGATGATTTTGGCCGGCCTGCTGACCGGCGCGCGACAGGGCATTCTTTACATCCGCCACGAGTACGAGGAGCAGGAAAAGATTCTGGAAAAGGAAATCCTCCGGTGCAAGCGGGAAGGCCTGTTAGGCCCCAGCATTCTGGGCAGCGAGCTAGCATTCGATCTGGAACTATTCGTGAGTCCCGGCGGCTACATTTGCGGCGAAGAGAGCGCTTTGCTTGAAGCCATCGAGGGCAAGCGCGCCGAGCCGCGGAATAAGCCGCCCTTTCCCGTCACGCAGGGCCTCTGGAATAAACCGACCGTGATCAATAACGTGGAGACCTTCGCCAACGTCCCGTCCATCTTGATTCGCGGCGTCGATTGGTACAAAGCGCAAGGCGTGGGAGGCAGCGCGGGGCTGAAATTCATCGGCGTGAGCGGCGACGTGGTGCGGCCCGGTGTGTACGAAGTGCCGATGGGAACGCCGGTTTCACAGCTCATTTACCGTGAAGCTGGGGGCATCCTGGGAGGCAAAAGCCTGAAGGCGTTTGCTCCCTCAGGGCCTTCTTCCGGCTATTTGCCCACGTCAATGGCGGACGTCCGGCTCGATTTCAAGGCTCTCGCGGAGGCAGGTTCGATGCTCGGCTCCGGCGCGCTGGTGGTTTGCGCGGAAGGCACCTGCATGCTGGACATGGCGCTTAACGCGACGCGGTTCTTTCGCAATGAGTCCTGCGGGAAGTGCGTTCCGTGCCGCGTCGGTTCGCAAAAAATGGTCGATATCCTTTCCGGCTGGACGCGAGGCGAAGGCTCTTCAGCCGATTTGGCACTGATCGATGAATTGTCCGATGCGCTGCGGCTGACGTCCATCTGCGGGCTGGGACAGGTGGTGCCCGCGCCCATTTCTTCTGTGCTGAAGCATTTCCGCGAGGAGGTTGAGGCACACGTCTTGCGCCACGAATGCCCCTCGGGAGTCTGCTTCTCGGGTGCGAAGCCTCCGGCGGAATCTCACGCCGCCACGAGGCACGCATGAGCGCGAGCGGGCTCATCGAACTGACTATCGACGGCAAGAAGGTTGCCGTACCGGCGGGAACGACCGTGTTCGATGCCGCTCGAATGAACGACATCGCGATTCCTACCCTGTGCCACCAGCAAAACGAAACGCCCGTAGGCGTCTGCCGCTTGTGCGTGGTCGATGTCGGCGCGCGCGTGTTTGCGGCATCGTGCATCCGGCCGGCCGAGCCGGGCATGGTTGTGAGCACGGCATCGGAAAAGGTTCGCCGCGCGCGACGCACTCTCGTCGAGCTGCTGATGTCCGATCATCCGACCCCGTGCACGCGGCAGCAGCATTCGGGTGATTGCGAGCTCGAAACACTGGCGAAGCAAGAGAATCTCCTGCACCCGCGTTTTGCACATCGCACGACGGGACGGGCCAAAGACAATTCTTCGGTCAGCATAGCGGTTGACTTCGATGCCTGTATTTTGTGTGACCGTTGCATCCGCGGATGCAGCGAGATTCGCGAGAACTTCGTGCTCGGACGCATGGGAAAAGGCGCGCAGGCGGGAATCGCCTTCGATGACGATCAGCCGATGGGCGAATCCTCCTGTGTTTCCTGCGGAGAGTGCATGGTCTCCTGCCCTACGGGCGCGCTCACGAACCGCGGAGTGACGCAAACGGCGCTCGGTTCAGGGCCGGATTTCCAGAAGGTTTCGCCCGACGAGTTACAGCGCCTCCCTGTGTTTCGAGGAGTCTCGGGAACTTTTCTGAGCTTGAATCAGGGTGCCGTAGTAAAGCGGCGCTTTCGCGCTGGCGAGATCATTTGCCGCGAAGGTGAATATGGCTCGACCGCTTTCTACATGCTGGAGGGCACCGCGCGGGTCTCCATCTCCACACCCATGGCGCACGTGAAGACGCAGGGTGGCCTGAAGAAATTCATAGGCAAACTCTCCAGCGGGCTTGCGCAGCGCAAACAAGATCACCGGGAAGAGGAAGCCGATCAGCGCTGGATTCCGATTGATGCCCCCGTGGACTTGAATTATGACAACCCCGTGGCGGAGCTCGGTCCCGGCGATCTGTTCGGTGAAATGACGTGCATGAGCCTGTATCCACGCTCGGCCACGGTTCGAGCCGAGACCGATTGCACCGTGCTCGAAATGCTGCGCAACGTGCTGGACATCATGCAGCGCAACAAGAATTTCCGCGCTCAGCTCGACAAGTCATATCGCCGTCGAGCTCTCGACAGCCATCTGCGCTCCGTCCCAGTGTTCGCCGAATTGACGGACGACTTCATTAGCAGCCTGCGCGAAACCGTCGAGCTCATCCGCTATTCGCCGGGCCAGGTGATTTGCCGGCAAGGTGATCCCGCCGACAGCTTCTATCTCGTGCGCATCGGATTCGTCAAAGTGACGCAGGCACATCCGGGCGGCGAAATGGTGTTGGCGTACCTCTCGCGCGGCGACTATTTCGGAGAAACCGGCCTGCTCCTCGGCGACGTTCGCACGGCCACCTGCACAGCGCTCGACCACGTTGAATTGGTGCGAATCGGAGCGGAGGACTTTAGCCGCATGATGGAGCAGTTTCCGGAAGTGCGGCGCAAGCTCGAATCCGTCGAACAGGAACGCTCGCAAATGAACCGTCAGCGGCTTTCGGTGGTGCAGAGCGTTCCTCTGGATAGTTTCCTCGCTCAGGGTCTGATGGAGGCGCAAAGCCTGTTGCTCCTCGATCTCAACAGTTGCACGCGGTGTGACGCGTGCGTGCGGGCGTGCGCCGATGCGCATGACGGCATCACGCGTCTGGTCCGCGAGGGGCTGCGCTTCGATCATTATCTCGTTGCGACTTCGTGCCGGCAGTGTCTTGATCCGCTGTGCATGGTCGGTTGCCCCGTCGGATCGATACGCCGGCGCAACTCGCTCGAAGTGATCATCGAAGACTGGTGCATTGGCTGCGGCCTGTGCGCTGAAAACTGTCCGTATGGCAATATCAACCTGCATCCTTTCAACGTGATGGCCGACGACCCGGAGCGGCCCGGACGAAAGAAGGCCGTGGTAAAGAGCAAAGCCACATCCTGCGACCTGTGTACCGACTACGCGGAACCCAGTTGCGTGTATGCATGCCCTCATGACGCGGCGCACCGGGTCGATCCGCGAAAGTTCTTTGCAAATCTGTTGGGACAGATTCCGGGCCAGACGCAGAAACTCTAAACGTGCGCATCGACCACACACATAAGAAATGGCTTGTCGCCTCGATCTTCATTCTGGGAGCGGCGACGGCTGTCTATTTCCCCTATGCTCTGAAATCGCTCGGCGGACCGAGGGGAGGCAGCGCGATCGGACTCACCTTCGGAATCATCGGCTCCGCGTTTATGGTTTTTTCAGGATTGCTCGCGGGGCGGAAGAAGCTTCCGGTATGGAGACTCGGCCGCGCGCAGACGTGGATGCGAGGTCATTTGTGGCTTGGACTGCTGAGCCTGCCCATCATTTTATTTCATGGCGGATTCCGATTCGGCGGTCCGCTAACGAGCGCGCTCATGGTGCTGCTGATTGTGGTTGTCGCGAGCGGCCTCTTCGGTGCAGCGTTGCAGCATTACATGCCGCACATGATGACCGTCCAGGTTCCGGCGGAAACCATCTTTGAGCAGATCGATCATGTGCGGGAGCAGCTTGTCGCTGAAGCGGACGAGTTGGTGGCGTCGACGACGGGTACTCTGGAATCGGTCGCAACCGCGCCCCGCGAAGGCTTTGCCCCAAAGACCCAATCGGTCGTCGCGGTGGACGAGGGGATGGAGCCCTTGCGGAGCTTTTACCAGCGCGAAATGCGCCCTTTCTTGCAAAGTAACGGAGCGCGCCACCAGTTGCTTTCCGACCCGGACCGAGCGCACCCGGCCTTCGAAGGATTGCGTATGCTGCTGCCGGCCGATGCCCATGAAGCGACAAAGCGCTTGGAAGCAATCTGCGAGGAGGAGCGCCAGATGCGCCGGCAAGCGCTCCTCCATCACTGGCTTCACGGCTGGTTGATGTTGCACATCCCGTTGTCACTTGCATTGCTGCTGCTTGGTTGCGCGCACGCGATCGTGGCGTTGCGTTACTGAAGAACGAAAAAGTGAGGATTCGTGCCTGGCGCAGGCCGGACAACAAAAAAATTAGCGCAGCGCATTGATCTGAATTACTTCAAGCGTCCCCATCCGTTTCGACGCTGGCGCTTTCTGCTCTCGCTCGGCTTGCCGCTCCTCGCACTTTTGTGGCTCGCCTGGTACGGGTTGAGTGGGAACGACCGCGTTTATAGCAGCGGCCAAATGTCACCTGCGCATGCTTTCCTCACCGCGAAATGCACTGCATGTCACGTCCAGACCGCGGGTTTCTTTAGCGCGAAGGCTAGCGATCAGGCTTGTCTCGCCTGCCATGATGGGCCAATTCATCATGCCAGCCAGACTTTTACGCCCAATTGTGCGTCCTGCCATCAGGAGCATCGAGGGCACAGGCGGCTCGCGGAAACCGCAGATACCGATTGCACGCAGTGCCATGCCAACTTGAGGACCACTGGCGCCCAGACCAAATTTGTGCGCGACATCGAGAATTTTGGCTCCGGCCATCCTGAATTCGCCGCCCTGCGCGCGGGAAGTGTTGATCCCGGAACGATCAAGCTCAATCACGCGGTGCACATGAAACACAATCTGATGGGGCCAAATGGCCCGGTGCAGCTCGATTGCGACGATTGTCACCGTCCTCCGACATCCACGGCGCAATGGCGATTCGGCGCCGCCCAGCCCAGCGCCATCTTGCCGGCACAGAAATCCGATATGCCGATTGCGGCGAAATCCGACCTTCCCGTCATGGTTTCGGCACGCGCGTATATGGCGCCCGTCACCTATGCCAAACACTGTATCGGCTGTCACGGGCTGCAATTCGACAAACGCTTCACCGAAAGTGTTCCACATGACACGCCCGAGGTCATTCACGCATTTCTAGTCCAGAAATTCCAACAATATATTCCGAGTCACCCCGCCGAATTGCGGGAAATGGTGCCCCACCGCGACTTGCCGCAGAAGCCTTTGCCCCCCGCGGTGCGCGTCCTGACTCCTCAACAATGGGTTGCGGAACGCGTCGCGGAATCGGAGCAGCTGCTCTGGAGAAAAACGTGCAAGCAGTGTCATTCCTTGAGTTCATCCGGGAACGGCGAGCTTCCGACAGTGGCCAAATCAAACATTACGGCCCGGTGGTTTCCGCACGCCGATTTCAATCATGACCGCCACAAGATGGTCAAATGCGCAGAATGTCACGCTGGCGCGCTGACGAGCCACGAAACAGCGGACATTTTATTGCCCGGCATCCAGACGTGTGAAAAGTGCCATCATCCCGGCACCGAAGCGGCCGAGTCGCGTTGCTTTGAATGCCACACGTATCACGACTGGACCAAGCAGAAGGAAGTCAAAGGAAGGCTCACTCTTTCAGGGTTTGGACGCGGGAACTGAAACCGCTCAATCGGTTTGTGGCTATGCGGAAAAACTGCCGCACCGGATTTTCCGGCACTTATTTCGACTTCATCACGTAGACTCCATCCCAATCCGGCTCGGGCGCACTTTCCATGAATTCCAACGCGCGCTGAAGAAAGACCCTCGTGGGGCCATCGTCGGGATAGATTCCGAGGAGTTGCCCGAATCGCGCCGCCGCCTCTCGCCACTCCTGGGCGCGATATGCGGCCATGGCGTGCTCAAATGGAGTAAGCAACGGTTCGTATTTCTGCTTCTCTGAGATCACGTCCAGCAGTTCGTAGATGTTGACCGGCTGGTTCTTGCCCTTCACCTTTATCTTGTCTAGTTCGCGGCACACGAACTGCTGCGCAATCTGGATGTACGTTGCTTCGCTGATTACAATCTGCGTTTGGTACTGCTTGGTTATTCCTTCGAGACGCGATGCGAGATTGACGTTGTCGCCCATTACCGTCCAGGCGAGCCGTTTGTCGGATCCCATGTTTCCCACGTTCACCGGTCCCGTGTTCAAGCCAACTCCGATGGCGATCGGCGGGCGACCTTCCCCCCTCCATTTGTCGTTGAGTTTCGCAAGAGCACGCACCATTTGGAGGGCGCAGGTACAGCCGCGGAAGGCGTGATCTTCCTGCGGATAGGGTGAACCCCAGAATGCCATGATCGCATCGCCGATATACTTATCGAGCGTTCCGTTCGTTGCAAAAAGTACGTCGGTCATTGCTCCCAAGTATTCGTTCAGCAGGCGCACGAGTTCGTCCGGTGTGAGCCCCTCGGAGATCGTCGTAAAACCGCGAATGTCGCTGAACATCACGGTCAGATCCTTCATCTCTCCGCCGGGGCGGATGTATTTCTGCGGATCCTTCTCGATGAGTCCGATCACGCCAGGCGATAAATACTGCGAGAAGGACTTGCGAATTCTGCGTTTTTCCTGCTCCTCGAATATCATCCGATAGCTGGTAATGGCCGCATAGTTTGCGACTAGCGTGCCAGCGGGAATTACGAAGCTGAGCCACCGCCCGTGCTGCGCAAAGCTGTAATACACGAACCATGCGAATGCAGCCAGCGCCACCAACAGCGTGATCGTGGAATAGAGAGGTTGGACGCGGCTAAACAAGAATCCGAAGAAAAGCCCAAATACCAGAATGAAGCCGATGTCGATCATTTCTTCATCGAAGCCGCGCGTCAGGAACCCCCGGCCCTTCTCATTGCTGTGCAGAATGTTATCGATGATATTGGCGTGCACCTCCACGCCCATGTAAGTCTCGCCGCCCTCGAATGGAGTATTGCGGAGGTCCCCAATTGCCGTGGCAGTTGGACCAACAAGCACGATCTTGTCCTTGAATGTTTGGGGCGGAAGCGCGCCGCTCATCACATCCCACATGGAATAGTGTGAGTAGGTCTCATACGGGCCGGCATAATTGATGATCGCCGTGCCATTCCTCGAGGGGCGCAGCACTCGCTGGCCGAATTGAATACTTTCTAAACCGTTTTCGGCGATATAAAGCGCAATTTCCTGATCGGGAATTTTCTCGTATTCACGGATCACCTGCAAAGCCAACGGTGGAAAGAAATCAAGGTTCTGGTAACGAATCGCGAGCAAGGCATGGCGCAAAGTGCCGTCGGGATCAGGGCTGATGTTGATGAAGCCGTAGGAGGCGGCTGCTTCCGCCAACTCAGAGATGTTGGCTTCCGCTCCTGCTGCGACGTTGCCGCCATTCTCGCTCCACGCTTTCCCCATGTCGAACGTGTGCCCGTCCTTGGGCTTTGCTGGAATGACCTGCGGATAGTCCTTAGCCCAAACAATATTGAAATACTCTTTTTCCAATTTTGGATCGGCTGTCTTGGCAAGCTCGGAATCGAGGAAGATATGTGCTAGCACGACGCGGCCGGATTGCATCAGGGCGGCGGCAAACTGTTTATCGTGATCGCTGGCCGTCTTGAGCTCCTTGATCTTCCCGGTCACAGTTGCGGGCGCAGAAGGGCCGAGTTCGTCCTGAAGGCGGTCAAGGGCCTGACTGGCTGAATTGCTCTCTGGCGTAGGAAATGTGACGTCGATGGCGATTACGCGGGCGCCATCAGCATTCAGCCGATTAACAAGCAACGCATAGCTGTCCCTGGGAAACGGGAAGGATCCGATTTGTTGAAGGGTTCGTTCATCGATGCCGACGATCACGATGCGATCGTCGTGTGGCCGCGTGCCACGCATTCCAAATCGCATGTCCAGCGAGCGCTGCTCGATATTTTGGAGAAAGGCAAAACCTGCGCGAGAGTCAGGATTGAATCCGGAGTATGCAAACAGCGTCAGTCCCGCCAGCGTGACCAGGACGCCCAGCCAGACGTCGACTTGAGGAAACGAGAAGCGGCCCAACCATGTCCGGGACTGGGACCGCTTCTCCTCCTGCACCATCGTCAGTCTCTTGATTTCGGCTCAGGCGCTCAAACCAGAATTGCTCCAGTGCGCATCTGCGGAATTGCAGTCGACGCAGCTAATCGCATGCAGGACGATTGGGGTTCTGTTTGCAACTCGGGCCCGATCTGGTCGCGGTTACGCCAATCGCTACTCCCACCGCAATGGCTGATCCGATAAAGATGAGACCCGACCCGTGACCCGCTGCGCCAGGACGAACCGTGGCAGGGGGATTCTCAGGTACGTCCGTGGCCAGCAGGCCACCTTGTTGCACGGCAGGTGGAGTGTCCAAGGTCTGGTAACCGCCTGGAGGGGGCACGGATGTAATCACCACCATCTGCCCCGCGTTCACGGTTATGGAATTGCTTGTCGCCTGGCCCGAGTTCTGCGCCACTTGCGCGTTGCCAAGCGGAGTCACGGAGACACGCCCCTCGATACACATGACCGTTGTCTTGTTTTTTTCCACCAACGCAATAAAGTGGGTGCCAATCACGCCAATGACAGCATTGGGCGTCTTCACTTCGAATTTGCCGCCGGGCTTCGTAATCTTGACGACTTGGCTGCGCATCTTGCCGAAATTCATCTCCAGCGACGTCTGCTGTGAAGCGGCGTCATGCTGCACAATCCGAAGCTCGCTGTCCGACCCCAGGCTCAGTATCGAGCCATCCGCAAGATTTGCACGCAGCCGTCCATTGTGAGCCGTCTTGAGCAGGTCGTTCCAATCCAGCTCTTCGTTCACCTTGGCGGTTTGGGCATTGCGCGTTGCTGCGGGAATTAAGGCGCCAATCTGTCCAGCTTGCTGCGCGGCGGACTGAGGCTCTCCAAGCATCGGCAGAGCAGTGATCGAGAAACACAGTGCAACGGCGACAAAATGTCTAAGAGGGTTCAAGTCATTTTCTCCATGTTCCAAACGGTGGTTGCTGGGTCGATTTTGCCAAAGGCTCCGACATTGTCAACGCCGTGGAACTAGTGAGTTTCCAATCCTGCTACAGGAATTCTTACCGCCAGCAGCTGAGGCATTCTGGACCATTGCCTAGTGTCGATTTCTGACACACCTCTAGCCCTATGGCAGGACGGCTGCGCGCTGGGAGAGAAGACATTCCGTCTGCTCATTCGGAGCGAGGCCGTCCCGACCAGACAATCCCTATAGGGGCGCGCCTCCGTATCGTTGGGATGAATACAACAGAGGGTGGCGTCTTGCTATACGACCGCAAGCTTGCCGAAACCAGCGCTGCATTACAGACCCAGATCGCTGAGTCCCGGATGGTCCTTTGGGCGTGGTCCCGGTGGCCAGTGGTAGAGACGCTCGGACGCCTGAACCGGCAGATCGTTGATGCTCGCATACCGATGATGCATGATGCCCTCAGTGTCGAACTCCCAGTTTTCGTTGCCATAGGAGCGATACCATTGGCCTGAGTCGTCGTGCCATTCGTAAGTAAAACGCACCGCGATCCTGGCGCCGTCAAATGCCCAGAGTTCCTTGATGAGACGATACTCGAGCTCCCGATTCCATTTGCGCGTCAGAAATTGAATGATCTGCTCCCGGCCATTGATGAATTCCGCCCGGTTGCGCCATCGGCTATCGACCGTGTAGGCAAGCGCAACGCGTTGCGGATCGCGCGAGTTCCACGCATCTTCGGCTTTGCGCACTTTTTGAATGGCTGTCTCGCGCGTGAAGGGTGGCACCAGACTGACTTGGGGTTGAGTCGTCATATCACTACTCCTTTTCTCCGTCGCTGAATTTGCGACCGGCCGGAACTAATGGGATGCATTTTTCGCGGCCTCCCGACGCGAGTTAGCTAGATTTCGAGTACGAGAATGGGTCCGTCCGACCTGCTGTCCGCCCCTCTCGATTGCGGGATTCGTCCGAGAGATGATTCCATTGATCGCGTGAGGCCTTTTTATGTTCGACAACCTGCTCGCCATCGAGTAACGTTTTGCGCCCGGCTTCCAGCCTGCCATTGATTTCATCGCGTTGTACAGAGGTTGGAACGGAGCTACTGTAGAGGGTCAAAGGTAGTGTTTCGCAGTTTGCGAACATCTGCAAATGCCTTAAGATTAATAGAAGTCCGCGCTGTGGGCGTGTAGCTCAGCTGGGAGAGCACCCTCCGTGCCAACATCTCTGAGACCGTTTTAGTACTCTTAATTAATGAGCAGGGCGAGAAGGAAAAAGGAAGAGATGAGCGGGAATTCTCTTGGGGTTCTGCCCTCCGGGGCTTTGGCTGGCGCGGAACGGAGCGAAGGCGAGCGTAGCGAGCCGCAGCACAGTGCAGCGGCAGCCAAAGCGGGCGCCGATCCGGTGCTGGCCTCGCGGCCTGATTCCGAAGTGGTCGTGAAACCAAAGCGACGCACCTTCACCGTGGAATACAAGCAGCGCATTCTGGCGGAGGCCGAGACTGCTGCCGCCGCACCGGGCGGCGTTGGCGCTCTGCTCCGCCGCGAAGGTCTGTACTCGTCTCTGCTGGCCTATTGGCGGCGCGAGCGGGCCAACGGCATCCTCGAGGCGCTGACTCCGCAGAAGCGCGGACCGAAGTCCAAGCGCAATCCGCTGGAAGAAGAAAATCAGAGGTTGCAACGTCAGAATGCGCGCCTGACAGAAGATCTGCGTAAGGCACACATCATCATCGACGTCCAAAAAAAAGTGGCTGCGCTGTTGGGTCATCCGATTTCGGAGCAGGATCCGGAGGAGGAGTCCTGATGGCCGCCGTCACCGAGCTGGCCACCGATGTCGGCACGCGCGCCGCTTGCCGTGCGCTGTTTGCACCGCGCGCTTCTTACTACCGGGAACGGCGTGTGGCTTCCTCCCCGGCAGTGACCCCGGCCCGGCCGGGGCCTTTGCCGGCCCGCGCGCTGCGTCCGTCGGAACGCAAGACGGTCCTGGCGCATCTCCACGGAGAGCGCTTCCAGGATCGCTCGCCCGCCGCTGTTTATGCGACGTTGCTCGATGAAGGGGAGTATCACTGCTCGATCCGCACCATGTATCGCTTGCTCGAACAGCGAGGCGAATCGCGCGAACGCCGCGACCAGTTGACCCATCCGCCCTACAAGAAGTCGGAGCTGCTGGCCACCGCGCCCAATCAGCTCTGGAGCTGGGACATCACCAAGCTGCTGGGGCCCGCCAAGTGGACTTACTTCTACCTTTACGTGATCCTCGATGTCTTCAGCCGCTACGTCACCGGCTGGATGGTCGCGATGCGGGAGAGCGCCGAACTGGCCAAGCGACTGATCGAGGAGAGTTGCGCGAAACAAAACATCCGGCCCGGCCAGCTCACGCTGCATGCCGATCGCGGCACCTCGATGAGTTCCAAGCCGGTGGCCTTCCTGCTGGCCGATCTGGGAGTCACCAAAACACACAGCCGCCCGCACGTCTCCGACGACAACCCGTATTCGGAAAGCCAATTCCGCACCATGAAGTACCGCCCGGAGTTTCCGGACCGTTTCGGCTGTATTCAGGACAGCCGGGCTTTTTCGCAGGGATTTTTCCGCTGGTACAACGAGGAACACCGCCACTCCGGGCTGGGCTTGCTTACCCCGGCCATGGTCCACTACAACCAAACCGCGCTCATCCTCGAACAGCGCCAAGCCGTTCTCGATGCCGCCTATCGCGTCCACCCCGAACGCTTCGTCCACCAGGCCCCCAAACCAGCAGCGGTCCCAACCGAGGTCTGGATCAACAAACCGCCCAACGCAGATGAAAAAACTCACTAAATTCCATGACCACTGGTCTCAAAGTCGTTGACACGCGCCGGCACCTGCTTTGCAAGCTCGCGAGATAATTCCAAACCCTCTTTGGTTTCCTTCCATTTTTGTTTGTTTACAACAACTTGGGGTATCTGCTTTTTGCTCGAAAGCTAACCCCAATATCGAAAATAGATAGAGTTTTGACACAGTTCTGACACAGCGCAAACTGAAAACTGACACGATGAACTCTTCTGCGTTGGCCGCTGTCAACTCCGCGACTTTTCAGGCTACCAGCAGCAAGCTGCATTCCGAGGTCGCGTGCAATCAAACACGAGTCCCTATCAAAGTTGAGGCTTTGCTTCTTCTACGTTGACCACAAGCGCGGCACGCGCCCATTTAAATTTGGCTTTGATGGCATCGAAGGGCGGGCCCGCCGTCTGGAACTCTGCCTTGCCGACGATGCCGCACCCCTTACCCGGGCCGTGAGTTCCCTGCACTTGACGCGTGGCACAGAGCAACTCAACGCGATTGCTGTGCTTCAGATTCGCCTCGGTTTTGTGCATGTGGCCGACGGGGATGAGGAGCGTGCCGTCCTCGATGCCAAGCGCACGCAAGTGATCGCCCCAGGTTGCTACGAGGTGCGGGCCATCAGGACCAGTCGTAGCGATAGCGATCCACTCCGATTTGTCCAGCACTTCCTTACAGACAGCATCGATCTTTGCCATAACGAATCTCCCCGCTAACCCTATGAACTTGCCTGGTCTATTCCCACGACCAGTGGCTGCTTCTGTACGTGGCTCGGCTCAAGAATGAACGTGCCAAAAATATTCATAGCAAAGGCTGTGATCCCCGCCAATTCGAGCACGGCCGAGACCGGCAGCACATCCCATGCCCAGTTCGCGTATCCTTGGTACGCCAGAATTTCACAGGATACGCGAAGCGTACATCCAATCGTGAGAAGTGCGAGACCGGCGAACATCAGCCCCGTGCTCCACAACAAACGCATCCGCGCGAATGCTGGCAAAATGCGTTGGCCTACGGACAGCACCATCATGGCAATGAATCCGACCGTCAACGCATGTCGCGACGCGCCCCAAATCCCGCCGGAAGTATCCCAGCGCGCTGCGCCGATTCCGAGCAAGCCGGCCACCAGCAGCCAACCGTATGCCATCCGAACGAAGAACGGAAAACTCCGGTGCACGCCACGGGTTTTCGGCTCCTGTCGCGACGATTCGAACATCCGCAATGCCACAATTGCCAGCGCCGCGCCTGCGACAAAGAGCGGTGTCGCTTGAGTTCCCCATCCCGCGAGCGCCAAGACAATACCCGCAAAGTTCACCGCGAGAGCGGTCACGAGCAGCTTGGGACGAAGCGGCTTCAGCCCCAGAAAGACCGGCATCCACTTGGTGCTGAGTCCCCAGACAAACGGCACCAGAAATCCCCAGGCGACCAGCACGAGATAGCGCTGGTCGAGAGCGTGCGGCAAGGCTGGGCCCGCGTCCCGTACCGCCATGAAAATGGTTCCGGCGAGATTCGCGAAGAGCGTCAACATCAAACCGATACTCGCGCTGATAACGACCCATACCCATGCGTCTGACCAGTTCTTCCCAGAATCTTCACGCCGGTGCTGCGAGACCGCGCGAAAGAAAATCACGAATGCCGCGAGTTCAAAGACGGCCGAAACCGGAAGGAGCAAGCGCCACTGCCAGCCGTACACATTCGCGGTCCAACGCATCGCCACTCCGATCGTCCACACGATCCAGCACGCCCACGCGGCGCCGAAAGCTGGCTTCGTCGAGCCCCGTAGCTTCGGAATCGAGTAGAAACCGATGCCGAAAATGAAGCTCCCGATCCAGCCGAACACCTGCGCGTGGCCATGCGCCTGCAACCATGCCGGTGAGACGGATCCTGCGCTCTCGCGCCCGCTGATCTGGAGAAGATTCCAGACGCCGAGGAATGTGCCGGGGAGGAGCATGAATACAAGTCCCGAACTGATGTAAGCGATCAGCAGGCGGGAAAGTGAACTCTCGCGCGCACGGGCAATCTCCATGACTTCGGCCGGTGAGCGCCTGGGGCGACGCTCACTGGCGGACACCGTGACGGCCTGTTCGAGCGGGATCAACATGCTGCCCCTCCGTCACACGATCGCGGCTTCCATTTCCACCGCCTGCGGAAAGAGAATGTTGTTTTCGAGATGCACGTGCTCATGAAGATCCGCCTCGAACTCCTGCAAATCCCGATACAGCACCTGATAGCTCGCGCACGCGTCCGCAGGGGGCGTGTACGCCGAGCTGGCTGCGCGAATCTGGTTGACCAAGGCCGCGGCAGCATCGTGCTCCTCCATCATGGCTTGAACCGGATTTCGCACGGTCTGAAAGAAGGGAGGTTCAAACGTTGCCACT
>Ga0187856_1000118_pt1 | contig 74784 bp, 57 predicted proteins | sample June2016WEW_8_40_FD_132443 | JGI IMG/M metagenome (GOLD analysis project Ga0187856, IMG submission 132443) | Peatland microbial communities from SPRUCE experiment site at the Marcell Experimental Forest, Minnesota, USA - June2016WEW_8_40 | ecosystem: Environmental > Terrestrial > Soil > Wetlands... | reverse complement strand
GAGCACATGGTGCGGAAGGTCAGAACAGATCCTGCTCATCCAGGTGGGCTGAGAAGCAAGAAAACTTTCAGCCAGCGGAGAAGTGTTTTTTCTTGACTCCTCCCTTTATAGAACTAATCGGGACTTGAATCTCATTCCTACTGCAAGGTAGACAGGAATGCGCGCATTTCGCGAAGCACATCGGCCTCGTTGGTGATGAAGATGTAGTGATACGTGTGATGTATCTGGATCACACGGGCGGAAGGCAAGCCCTTCTGGAATCCATCCGCGATGGCTTCGTCGTTGGCTTCGTCACGAGCGAGGCCTGCATCACGGGCGACAGGATCCTTGTTCGCGTAAGGCCCCAGGCTGTGCCCTACCGCGTAAACGGCGAGAATGGGAACGCGAATATCCGTATATTTTTGCTCGCCGCCGATGATCGCTAGACCCGCGGCCTGTTCGTCGCGATGTTTGCCAAGCCCTTCGGTAGGCGTAATCTCGAATTGCTCGCGGATTTCCGCCTCCGGTACCGCATAGCCGAAAGTGGCCTTTCCCCAAGATTGAAACGCCGCGATACTCGCGAGATCAGCCGGGCTTGGGTTAGGACTTTTCGGGCCCGTGGCGTCCAGATTCCCCCGCAAATTCGTAAGATCACTTTCAAAACGCGGCAGTTGTTCCTGAAGTTCGCTTATGTGGTGCTTTTCGTCATCGAGATTCATGCCCACCTTGAACTGATCAAGCGTTGCTCTTAGCTCCGCGAGATCGATACCAAAATCACCGAGCGATTTGTTGTAGTAGGCATAGGCATAGCCAGCGTCGAGATAGACGAGGCCTGCGACGCGCTCGGGATGGCGGGAACCGATGGAGCTTAGTTCTTCTCCAGCGATGGAATGGCCGACGAGAATGGGCCGATCGAGCTTTAGGGCATCGAGCACGGCGAGCACGTCATCGCCGAGGCGGTCGGCAGAGTAGTTGTTGTCATGCGGAGCGGGGGAGCTAGTGTAGTGTCCCGAAATTTCGTGCGTCATGTTCAGAACCGCAAACGCTGTTTCATCAATGACTTCGAGGCGCTGACATATGCCAATTATTTACGGGACGGGACACTAGATGCACCGAAGCCGCGACGCGTGATGCCGTACACGTGGTACGAGCCAGTGAGTTTGGGCGCGAAGTCGTCAAACACGTGCGCTGTATTCCCTCCACCCGCCAAGAGAACTAGCGGTCGTCCGACCCCGCCCCAATCGAGCACCTCTAGCTTCACGTTGGTATCAACGGTAACGAACTGAACTGTGTGTGGGGAAGGGTCATGCCATCCGCCAGGTTGTTGCGGCGCGAGATTGCGCGCGAACAGCAGCACGGCAAGACCGACAAACAAGACATGACGACTCATTGCATTAAACCTCAGCCCCGATTCTATAACACCCTTGCGGCCGCTATTGGGCGAGTTGAGCCTGATTAACGCGCTATCTCTAACGACGCCGGCCCTTGCAAGGATTTTTTCTGCCGCCGATCACTGGGGTCGAACACACGTCTTCCTCGGCGCAACCGGACAATTGCCCGTCGGGCAGGGTCGGATGCTTGAAATTGACCAGTATTTCCCCCGCGCCGGTTGACGCAGCCTTCCTGCCCCTCTAGAATCCCAACCCGAGACCAAAGACGAAAATCATGATCATCGATTCTCACCAGCACTTCGTCCGCCTTGCCCGTCACCCGGAAGTGGAGGGCTTTCGCCAAGCGCAGCTTTCCGGAAAGAATCCCGATGTCCTCCCCGACATCTCGGATGCCGACGTTAAAAAGAGTCTGGAACAGGTAGTCAGCTTGATGGATTCGCGCGGCATCGATGTCGCGTTCGCCTCTCCCCGAGCGAAAGCCATGGCGACCCATGAAGGTACCGCGGAACAGAACGCCATCTGGGCCGATCTCAACAACGGCCTTATCCTTCGCGCCTGTCAGTTGAATCCCGGCCGCTTTGCGCCGGTCGGCATGCTCGGACAACATCCTTCGTGTCCATCCGAGCAGGTGGCGAAACAGATCGAGCGTTGGACCAGGGAAGGTTTCATAGCGTTCAATTTTGATCCCGACGGCACCGGCGGCCGCTGGCAAAACCAGCCCTTCACCGGAAAACACAATTATCCGGTCTTCGAGGCGGCGCAGGGGCTGGACGTGCCGCTTGTTCTGCACGGCAGCGAATCGATCAACAAGAACTTCCCGCATACGGCCGTCCAATATCTGGTCGCCGACATTACGGGTTTCGTGCAACTCATGATTGCGAAGGATCTGTTCCGGGATTTTCCGCGCCTGCGCTTTCTGATCCCGCATGGCGGCGGCGCGTTGCCGTGCCAGATCGGGCGTTGGAGGGCGATCGCGAAGTACAACAGCTGGGCGAGCCCGGACCAGATTCTCGGCGATGGCAACGTTTTCGTCGATACCTGCGTGTACAACCGCCTCAACATGCAGATGCTATTCGACGCTGTCCCGGTCGACAACATCCTGTTCGGCTCGGAATGCGACGGTGCATTCCCCGGCGTGGTCAATGACGAGACGCACGACCATTACGACAATACGCGGCGCTATGTGGACGATTCGAAGCTGAACGCAGGCGACAAGGACCGGATCTATGCCGTCAACGCGCGGCGCGTTTATCCGCGTGCGAGCCGCTGGATTCAGTCGTAGCTCGCGTCGTCATTCTGAGCGAAGCGGCCCGACGATTTTTCCTCAGCCCGCTCCTGCGGGCTGTCGGGCCGCGCAGTCGAAGAATCTCTCCCCGGCGTTCGAGCCGGCAACGATTCGCATCAACGAGAAGGTGTGTAGGGGCCGAGCCCAAGTTCTCCGACATTTCGCCCGCGCGCTGATTGACGCCGTGCTTCTCCGCACTCTAGAATCCTTCCCGCACGTCACCGAGGAGCTGTCATGAGCAAGCCTGTTGTTGTCCGCAAAGTGGAGTTACCGCCAGCCGATGCCGTCACCGCGCTCGAAAAATATGGCGTCTCGACGGTTCACGAAGCGCAGGGCCGCACCGGGTTGCTCGCCTCGTACATGCGTCCGATCTATCCCGGCGCTTCGATCGCCGGCCCGGCCGTCACCGTGTCTCTCGCGCCGGGCGACAATTTGATGATCCACGTCGCGGTCGAGGTCTGCACCCCGGGAAGCATTCTCGTGGTCGCTCCCACGTCGCCTTGCACGGACGGCTATTTCGGCGAACTGCTCGCCACATCGCTTCGCGCGCATGGTGTGAAAGGTCTCGTGATCGAGGCGGGCGTCCGCGACGTTCATCCGCTCTCCCAAATGAAGTTTCCCGTATGGAGCCGCGCGGTGAGTTCGCAGGGAACCGTGAAAGCCACGCTCGGCTCGATCAACGTGCCGATCGTGTGCGCTGGTGCTTCCATCGATCCCGGGGACGTGATCGTCGCCGACGATGACGGCGTCGTCGTCGTGAAGCGCGCCGAGGCGGCGAAAGTCGCGGCGGCGTCGAAGCAGCGCATCGACAAAGAGGACGCGGTGCGCGAAAAGCTTGCGCGCGGCGAGCTTGGATTGGACATCTACGGCTTGCGCGCCAAACTCAAGGAACTCGGCCTCGAATATTTGTGAACGAGGTGATCGATGGCTGAACTGAGCGAAACCGAGCGGCGAAATGCCGAGTTGGCGTGCCAGGCGCTCGCCGTCGAGTACGCCGAAATCGTCGACACTCAGGACTACGCCCGCTTCCGCGAAATCTTCGCGGAAGACGCAGCGTTTACTAGGCCGATGAGTCCGCAGGAAGTCATCCGCGGCGTTGACGCGATCATCGCCTCGTTCGTCTCCCGCCCGCGCAATCGCTTGACGCACCACATCGTCTCGAATTGCCGAGTGCGCATCGAATCGGCCGACACCGCAACGGGAACGTGCCGAGTCCTGCTCTACACTTCTGATACGTCCGAGCCGGAAACGCCGGAAGGAAGAAAAGCCGGCGGCAAGCAGCTGATGGGAACCTATCAGGATCGCTACGTGCGCACGAAAAATGGCTGGCGCTTTGCGGAGCGCCGCAGCGGCGTCCAGTTTCACACGTAGGAAAACACAATGGCGGATACGCGAATTCAGCGGATTGCAATCGTCGGCTTCGGCGAAGTCGGCGGCATCTTCGGGCGCGACTTCTCCCAGCAAGGCATCGACTTATCCGTATTCGACATCCTCTTTCATTCCGCGGAATCGCGCGACGCGATGCTCTCGAAGGCGCGCGACTGCGCCGTGCGCGCGTGCGAAACCTTGGGCGACTGCCTGCGCGACGCGGAGTTGGTGATCTCGGCGGTAACGGCCACCTCCGCGCTGGATGTGGCGCGCGATGCATCTCCGATTCTCCGCTCCGATCAGTTTTTCCTGGATATCAACTCCGTTTCGCCCGGCACGAAGCGCGGAGTTGCGGCCCACATCGAGCGGAAGCAGGCGCGCTTCGTCGAGGCCGCCGTGATGGCGCCGGTGCCGGGGCTGCGGCTGAAAGTGCCGATGCTGCTCGGCGGGCCGCACGCGGCGGAGCTTGCGCCGCGCCTTCAGTCCATCGGCATGAACGCGACTCCGGTCAGCGAAGCGATCGGCGTTGCGTCCGCGGTGAAGATGTGCCGCAGCGTGATGATCAAGGGCATGGAAGCTCTTGCCGTCGAGTGCATGTTCGCCGCGCGGCGCTACGGAGCGGAAGATGCGGTGCTCGCGTCGCTCGCCGCCACGTATCCTCAAATGGGTTGGCAGGACCGCCTTCCGGACTATCTGATCAGCCGCGTTGCGGAACACGGCAAGCGGCGCGCCGCGGAAATGCGCGAAGTGGCGGAAGCGCTGCGCGACGTCGGGATCGATCCGCTGATGGCTGAGGCCACGGCCGAGCGCCAGGACGGACTTGTCTCCGAAATGGCCGACCGGCGCATCGAGTACAAATCGAAAACGCCGTTTTCGTGGAGAGCGCTCGCCGATGCGATCGGGAACGCGTTGAAGTCCGGCAAGAAAGACTAAGAAATATTCCGGCCGGCGAATTCCTCTAAAAAAACCAGAAACGCTTTCGGCGCGACGGTTGCCGCGTGGAGTTGTCCGCGCCGAGATGGTCCGCAAGCTCCGGCACGTAGGAAAGCGGCTGGCCGTCGAACACGGCGCGCGGATTATCGACGAGCAGCGCCCGCGCGAGATCTTCGCCTCGCGTCGTCGCCACGCGGTCGAACGCCTCTTTCAATCGCAGCGGGCGCGACGTGACGTTGTGCGCGTCGCTCGCCAGAAAATGAACCGCGCCGGCATCGAGCCACCGTTCCGCCATCACCTGCGCCGATTCGCCCCACTTTCCGAAAAGCGATTGCGCGGTGATCTGGACGTAGCAGCCCTGCCGCAGCCAGCGATAGAGGCGCTCGGGTTGCGCGCGAATCAGCGGATTGCGCTCCGGGTGCGTGACGATCGGCCGCAGTCCGGCGAGCTGCAATTCGTGCAGCGCCTGGTCGAGCGACGGCGGAATCGAATAATCCGCGAATTCGACGAGCAGGTAATTCTTCTGGTTCAGCGTGTAGCGATGGGTGTCATGCCGGATGTCTTGCAGGTTCTCGAAGCTGAGATGGAAGTCGCATCCGGTGGCGAAAACGATTCGCCCTTCGAACTTGGCCTGAAGTTCATTCCGGCGCTGGCGTATCAATTCGGGAACGAAAGGCCAGCTTTGGCTCGCGTGCGGAGTAGCGATTACGTGCGTGACGCCGTCTGCAATGGCCATTTCGGCCATCGCGCACGCGATTTCCATCGACTCCGCCCCATCGTCAAGATTCGGAAGTATGTGGCAATGAATGTCAACCATCAGCAATGCAGGATAGCTCAGCGCGGAAAAGATGACAACGCGCCAGCGCCCGGAGCGCGAAAAAAGTTCCGGCGCGATTGGCGATCTGTTTGCACTATGAGGGATGAAACCGGACGTCGCAGTTCCATTTGCGGAATCCGCGAATCCCGGTCCAGCCTCATGAAAAGACGAGCTGTTTTTCTCGACCGCGACGGAGTGATCAACCGCTACGCTCACAATCCGGAACTGGGTACCATCGATTCCCCGGCGACTCCCCGCGAGTTCGAGCTGCTCCCCGGCGCCGGCGAAGCGATTGCGGAATTGAACCGGATGAATCTTCCGGTGGTCGTCGTCTCGAATCAGCCGGGAATCGCGCACGGGAAATTTACGCCGGAGCTGCTGGACGGCATCAACGAAGCGATGCGCGCGCGACTTGCGTGGGACGGCGCGCGGCTCAGCGCCGTCCTCTACTGTCGCCATCATCCCCATGCGCGCCTGCCTGAATATCGCATCGACTGCGAGTGCCGCAAGCCGAAGCCGGGCCTGTTCCTTCGCGCGGCGCGCGAGCACAATCTCGATCTCTCGGCATCGTTCCTGATTGGCGGAGGCCTGGCGGACGTTCTCGCGGGGTGCGCCGCCGGCGTAACGACGCTGCTCGTCGCGCCACATCGCGGCTCGCTGCACCCGGAGTGCGCCACGGGCGGATCCGAGCCCGATCTCTTCGTTCGGGATTTGAGACACGCCGTGAGCGCCATCCGCGCGTTGCTCGGCATCGAGCACCGGCTGTGCGTTGCGCCGCACGCGAATCTTCCCTACGTTGTTCCTCGCGGCGAACTCAATTAAGTCTCCCCGCATTTCCTCATAGATTTTTCCCCGAGCGGTCCTTTTTCGCGCGTTCGAGGCGTGCCGCACACCCCTGGTTTCATTGTCGGGCAGACGACACCGCCGAGCTTTGTTTTCAGTCAGTTGCATTGGTTTCTGTCCGGCAGCCATTGTCGGGTAGAAGTGCCACGCGATCACATGCGGGCGGTAGGCCCCTCGGCTCATCCGGCACGGCGGATTCGTTCGGGCCGGCGACCCTCGTCGGGTCGCCGGCGACGCGCGACCCGGACGAAACGATGACGTGCGCGGGCGGTTCGATCCACTGGCCGACATGGTTCACGCAGGTGTATGCGCGGACGGCGCGAATGATGGCGTCGGCGGTCGGCACGCAGCGCCGGGCTTCCTCGATGATGTGCCCGAGAGAGAAGCGGAGGTTGCGATCGCGCTCGTCGAAAAGGCCCAGGGCGTGGGCATGGCGGTAAATTGGGCGCCACCCCAGGTGGTAAGCGTCGGCAATGTCGTAGACGTTGTGCCAATGGAGGAATTCTTCCTCGATGGCGTCGCGCTTGGGATGGTTGCAGATGGTGCAGTTGCGCGCGTGACGCTCCAGCGGATCGCCCGGGACGGAGGGCGCGCTTTCGACGGCTTCGTCGGGCTTGCGGCGAGGCTTTCGCCGAGGCTTACGGGGCGCGATTCGGCGCGGCTTCCTTTTGCGTTTTTTCTGCGGCGGCTTTTTGCGGACGAGGACGACGGTGACGGGCGGCTCGTCGGATGGAGTCACTTCCGGTTCGCTCGGTTGAGGCGGCGTGATTTCGGATTCCACGGGAGCGATGTCGATTGTCTTGCTCGCGATGGCGATGCTCGCCGCGTTGTCCGGGGGCACAGGCAGCGTCGCGACAGGAGGATTCGTGAAAGCGGGATTGACGGGTGGAGGCACAAATGGCGGGCGGACATAGATCGGCGGCTCAGGCACGAGCGGAAAATCGTCAATGTAGTTGCCGGGGCGCCGCCGCTGGGGCGGCGGGCGGTATCCTCGTCGAAGCATCTTCGTAGCTCCTTTGGGGCCGGGAGAACTGCTCCGGGCCCTCGATCGACCGTAGCATCACGCGGGAGGAATGGAAGGATGCGTCCCTGTGGACTTTTTGGGGGTGAAGTGGAATCGGGCGGACGTTCGGTCAGTTGGCAGATTGAGCTGTAGGGTTTCGAAACGAAAACCCCCACCGTTCGCCAAAAGGCACGAAGCGTGGGGCGCCCGGCGGGGGGAGCGCAGGAGGCCTTCACCGAACCTTGGCTTTACCGCAGGCGATGCAAAAGTTCCCTAGACGGACTCCTGGCGGCTTTGCCAAAAGCCCGAGCGATTCTCGGAAGTACTCAGCGCCCTTCTCTATCGATTTTCCGCATTTGTCACAGGTTTTCTGCACTCGCGCCTTTGACGCTGTGAGTACCTTAGCCCGTTCGTACTTATTCATGAAGCATCGCTCGCGGCTCTAAGCTTCCTCGATTTCGCAAGACTCTGAAAGTTCTTCTAATAACTCGGGTTTTAAGTACCGAACTAGCGGGCCGGCCTCTTTGAGTCTTGCGCGCAGGTCTGAGAACGAGATGAATCGACATACTTCGAAGAGCGGCGGAGAGAGTCGCCTAAACGTTGGACGATTCACCTCATCAATCACCTTCTGCCTCCGTTCATCCGGAGCGACGAGATATAGAGGAATGTTGAGATTCGGCTGCATGGCTATGAGATCGGACATGCGGAGAAGACCTGAATAAATTGAGGTCGTACTCTCGATTTCGAAAGCCGCAACAATGGCGTTGCCGTTGAGCCACAATACGTCAATCAGCTCGATAGTCCGATTTGTCGCCTCGTCGAACTGGAGTGGCAGTTCGGCCTTTAGCTTCGGCAGTTCAGCGAACCGCAGGCCCTTCACCTGGCGTCCTCGGTCATTTCGCGCAACCCACACATCAAACCCCATATCACTGCCCAGTTTTAGCAGAAGCCATTGGATTTCCTCGTGGTCGCTTGGCTCCTTTGTGACCTCAGCTCTTTCAACAGAGGCTCCTTCGCTCTCCGGAACGGTCACCGACCCGATCTTTGCCTTAAGGGCCTTTGGGTCGCCTCGCTAGCTTTGCCGCGTCCACCGGCCGCATAGTCGGGTTCTTCTTCGCTTCCAACACTGCCTCGACCACTGCTTCGCCGTCCGAGGCCTTCCATTTCACAGGCGAACCTCTGAAATTACCTGTCCATGCCATAGCGCTCTTCATGTCTCGGAACGCGCTTAGGCGGTCTCGCAACTCCAAGACGGGCACCGCGGTTTCCGGAGTCAGTATGGCAACTGTTCTTACTTTAAGGCGGCAGGGAAAATCCTCATCCTTCCAGATCGGACTTGAGTCCCTGTAGGGTGCAGACGCCACTTCGAGCAGTCCGATGAAGCGAGAAATACCGGTAAGATAGCAAAGCAAATAATCGCCGGGTTGAATCTTCTGTACTCTCGACCAGCGACTCTCTCGAAAGCCGGAAACAGCCCCGCCTGCCGCCAGGAATTCCTTCCACGTGACGCCAGTAAACAGGTCCAACCAATAGTTCCGACCACTCATGCAGGAAATACTCCGTGGTTCAAGGACGGGTTGAAAGTAACACGGAAAATGCGGCCTCGCCCGAATTTATCCGTAGAGGACTACGCGAACTCTACAGGCGAGACACCCGTAAGACTGCGTCAGAATGTCAGTTTGTTTCGACGGATTTCTTGGAATCGGGCTGGCTGCTCTTTTGCATCTGGGCGATTTGGTCCTGGATTTCCTGCATCGTTTGGTCCATGTATTTTCGGATTACGCCTGAAGATGCTTGCATCGCTTCCTGGGTTATCGCGGGCATCTCCGCGAGCATCTTCTTTCCCGTCGGGCTGGCGTAGAACGCGATCATTGAGTCCACGTCGCCCTTGGTGAAATGCTTGGCGTAAACAGGCTCCATCGCCTGCAATAGATCGTCGATGGGCATTTTCTGCATCATCTTGTCGTACATCTTGTTCATCTGCTCTTCGGCGTCGGGCGGGAGATTCGGGGTCTTTTGGAGCTGGTCGTGCATCATCTGGCGCATTTGCTTCGAGACAGCGTCCATGGTGCTTTTCATTAGGTCGCGGATATGCATGGCATCGTAGTAGCGCTCGATGTCGGCGTTGGTTGCGGGCTGGTCCGCTGCGGACGCCGCAGTGGAGGGAGCCGCAGCCGGAGCCTGCTGGGCCACGCAGGTTGTCGCCCAGACGATACACAGCGCCAGAACCCAAGGTAATCGCTTCATGGAAGGTCCTCCAAAGTAACTGTCTCGTCTAGATGAGGGAATTGTAACCCCGTTTGGCGCGTTCGCATAGTTTCTTGCCGGTGGGTGACACATGGGGATTCGGCCGGGCTTGGAGCTAACCGGAGCTCACAGATGAGCATGTTTCGCACCTACGGCGCTTGGCGTCTTACGTATCACGGACCCAGCCCTGCCGGGCTGGGCTAACCTCTGGCGCGCCTTCGGTGCTCGGGGAACGGCTCGGTGAAGCTAATGTCGGCTGCGAGCCCCGGCCCGGAGATTGAGAAAACCGATCTCCGGGTGAGAGTGAATCGTCGGGACGCTCCGCTCAGAATGACGGCGCCGAACAGAAAAGACGCCCGCCTCCCTCGGTTGCACTCGGGACAAGTTCCGGCGGCCGTCCCGCAACACCGTCCGGGGCGCACAATGCGCGCTACGAAAGCAAAGGCAGGCCGAAGAAAAGATGCCCGCCTTCCCGATACAAACCATCGGGACGCAAACGGCGCGAAAGGCGTGCGCTACAAGTGCAAAGGCAGGCCGAAGAAAAGACGCCCGCCTCCCTCGGTTGCACTCGAGACAAGTTCCGGCAGCTGTGCGGCAAACCCGCCCGGGACGCGTAGTGCGCGCCACGAAAACGCATCGACGCGCGCGATTGCTGGGCGGGTGAAACTTCGCCAAGAAACTTTGCCGGGCACAGCATGGATTCGGCTGCGCTCACCACAAGTGCTGTGCCCCTACGGAGAAACAAGACCAAGGCGGACGCGGGCGAAAAATCCCGCGCGGAGGGGATTGGCCCTCCGCGCGGGTCTGCTTGCTAGCAACAACCCTAACCGTTCAGTTGGGGTCGCTGGAATAGAAGTGGAACAAGTCGGTCAAATCGCCGATCGCAGGTCCGTTGAGCGGAACGTATGGATTGAACGGGCTTGCCTGCGGGTTCGGGAAGTTGTCCCGGCTGCGCTTCGTCAGGGGTTGCAGATTCCAGTTGTACTCGATGAACTTCATGATCGAGACGTGGTCGGAGTAGACGTGCGAGACGTGACCGCCGGTCGCGTAGGGCGACACGACGAGCATCGGAATGCGCGTGCCGTCTCCGAAGTAATCGAGCGCCTGGACGTAGCCCGAGTCGTAGTAGCCGCCGCCTTCGTCAAAGGTGATGAAGATGGCTGTCGACTGCCAGAGGCTCGGGTTGGCCTGCACGGCGTCCACGATCTTCTTCACGAAGCCCTCGAAGAGATCGAGCTTCGATGACGCCGGGTGGCCGTCGACCCATCCGCTCGGCTTGACGAACGAAACCGCCGGGAGCGTGCCCTGCGCGATGTCGTTGTATAGGTCCACGGTGTCTTTCAAATGCGTGGTGCGCACCGCGGCGTTGGTCATGATCGACGTCGAGTATTGGAACCAGTTGCAGATGTTGCAGTACTGATCGCTGGCCGCGCCGACCGTTCCGTAGTTGAGCTGGTACTTGTCGCTGAGATACGCGTTCCACTGATCGCCATAGTATTTCCACGAGATGTTCTTTTCGAGCATCGCGTCGCCGATATTGCGCACGCTGGACGGCGGAATCGTGAACGGCGTGTTGTAGACGAAGTTGTCGGTGTACGCGTTCGATCCGTCGCCGAAGTAGCCGGGATTATAGTTGTTCAGCAGGTAGTAGTGGCCCGGCTCGCAATTGGCGTCGACGTCGTTGGGCAGGGAGTTGAGATAATTGCGCACGGATGCGACGCCCGGCTGAGCGTAGTCCGCGCAGTCGGTGTACGATCCGCCGCCGTACACAGGGGAACCGTAGCCGCCGCCGCCGTAGCCGTCTTCGGTGTACCAGTTGTTGGTTCCGGGCGCGGGGTTGGGATCCTCGATCTCATTCACCGTTCCCTGATCGGGTGGCTGGTAAACGGAAACATTTTCGGGCGGGACGGCGGGATTGCCGTTTCCGTCGCTGAACCACATCGCATCGCCGGTGCCGAGCATGATGTGATTCGCTCCGGTGCCACCCATTACGGCCTGGTGATAGTTGTCGCTCATCGCGTAGGTGTCGGCGAGTGATTTCAGGTACGGCGCATCGCCATTCTGCACGTTGTAAAAGCCCATCGACGTCGAGCCTTCACCCGTGCTCAGGTTATTGAAACCCGCTGGTTGCGGCTTGCCGTTCGTTCCTGCGCCCACGGTGACCTCGACCCACGGGAACAAGTCCGCTTTGCAGCCGCCCGGATTCTGGAAATTGAAGTGCTGCGCGCTGCAATCGAGCTGCTGCCACATCTGGTAGAAGCGGTGGACGGGGCTTGCAGCATAGTCGTCGTAGGAAAACGTGCTCGACGTGAGTTGAAAGGGCCCCGGGGGAAGATTGTTGACGTTCTGAATGCGCGCATCCGGCACGTCCGAAGCCTGGCCCGTGCCTCCGGTCAACAGGAATTGATAGTAGTTCGGGGAGAGGCCGTTTTCGGACGCCTGCGCTTCCGCGAGCGTGCAAATTCCATTGTTCGTGCAGACGTTCGAGGGTCCGCCCGTCAGCGGCGCGGGAAGAGTCTTATACGGCGTCTTGAAGAAAGGGCTGATTTCATACGTGGAAGTGTCTTGCGCGGAATTTTGCGTCGCGAGCCAGTAGAAGGGGCCGGGCGTGCCGTCCGATTTGACGATGCCCTTGGAGAGCAGGTTGTCGATCGTGTTGCCCCGCTTTGGCACGTACGTTGCGAAGATGTGATCGAAGGTGCGGTTTTCGCCGATGATCACGATGACGTGTTTGATCGGTGTGCGCGTTTGACCCTGAGACTGCGGGTCCGCCTGCGCGGTGCCGGCGAGTGGGCCCACGAACGCGAACTGAAACATGGCAATCGACATCAAGGCGAGACGAGCGCAGTGCAACGCCTTTCCAGCGAAATGCTTATGGAACATGTACTCTCCTTTTCCGGGGCTGGGATTTCGGTCTGCGCTTGGGTAATAGCCCGTGGGTGTTACAGGAAGATTTGTCTCGTTTGAATTGAAAGAAAGTTATCGGCGGGCGACTAGTGTGTGAACGAACGGAGAAGGCTGAGGCGGAAATTCTTATTGGGTCGCGAAGACAAATCCTTCGCTGAGTTCGCGTTAGCCAGCTACTGGTTTGCGGGAGCGGTGGCCGGAGCGCAGAAGCGGTCGAAGGCGCGCGTGAGATCGTTGGTGATGGAGAGAGGGTCGCGGCCCTCGATGTCGCGGCGCTCCAGCATGAAGACGATCTCGCCATCGCGCAGCAGAGCGACCGACGGGGAAGACGGAGCGTAGCCGGTGAAGTAACTGCGCGCCTGCTCGGTGGCTTCGCGGTCCTGTCCGGCGAAAACGGTCGTGAGAACTTCCGGGCGCGCGGAGTGAGCGAGAGCCCTGGCAACTGCCGGACGCGCCTTGCCCGCGGCGCATCCGCAGACCGAGTTCACGACGACGAGCACGGTCCGCTTCTCATTTTTCAGCGCGGCGTCGACATCTTCCGGCGTGCGCATTTCGCGAAAGCCGATGCGAGTGAGTTCCTCGCGCATCTGTTGAACCATTATGTCAGGGAACATCGAGACTCCTTTAGCGGCGGCGCGGATCGCGTTGGGTCGCGAGCTGAGCCGGCAGCTTGTTTGAAATTGAATTGTAGCATGGCAGGGGTGAGCCGGCGGATGTCACGCAACGACGGCTGTGCCGTAGCGCAGGCCCCGGGGAGAGTAAACGGTGCCTCAGGGACTTCCTTGCCGAAGAACGCGGCGGGCATGCGCGTAAGGCCTATTTACTCAAAACGCGCATAGGACGATAGTCCTATTGCGGGGGGCGTACCCGAGTTCTACCGTAAAATCGTATGGCGGCCCCTACGGCAACAAACGAAAAGCAGGCCCTGCAACTCGATCCGGGACGGCGGAGGAGCATGCGCGTGCTGTTGAGCGTGCCCATCCACGTCGCCGGCAAGACCAAAACCAACGAGAAATTCGACGAAGATACGCGGACGCTCGTTGTGAACGCGCACGGCGCGCTGATTTCGCTCGCGGCGAAGGTGATCGCGGGGCAGCAAATCACGGTCTCCAACAATTCCACGCACCAGACGATGGACTGCCGGGTGGTCTATCTCGGGAATCCGTCTTCGGGAAAAATTCAGATGGGCGTCGAATTCTCGGCGCCGTCGCCGCAATTCTGGCAGATTGATTTCCCGCCCGACGATTGGGTCGTCCCGGAAAACTAGCCGGCCGCACCCTTCGAGAAAACTCCAAAATCACTGCGACGAGGTAAGTTCGCCGCGCAGATTTCCGAAAGGCAAATCGGCCTGGAAGGAAACGGGTGTGCGCGCGGCATCGTCTGCGAACCAGACGGAGAAATGGACGGCGGAAACTTCCTTTTCCGATTGGAAGACGCGGATCGAGACGCGCGCGGCGGAGAACGTTCCTGCGGCGACCTTTACGCTTTCGCCGGTGCTTTCGCGCTGAGCGCGCATCTCGAAAACATCTCGGCCGTCATACACGGGCGCGCGAAATTCGGGCGTGTGCTTCCAGTCGACGCTGCGCAAAGCGTAGAGCGCGCCGAGCGGATCGCGCGTACCGGGCATGACCATGACGATCGGCGCAGGCGCATGTGACGGCTGGCCGGTTGCCGCGAGGTGCAAGACGTGGTCCAGGGACTTGCCCATTTCGTTGAGGTGCATTTCGAACTGGCGGCTTTCGAGCGTGGTGGCGTCGGTGTAGGAGTCGAATTCATCGTCCACCGAAAAAAGCGTGCGGACGGGGCTGAGCGTGTGCGCGACGCCGCGGAAGTGCCACGTCTGCCAGCCGAATAGATCGCGGCGCTCCGGCGCAGTGAGTTGCAGCGAAGCGGCGTTGGAGAACGCCGCCCACGAGACGCGGTAGTTGAGCGTCTCGCCGGGGCGAAACGGCATCGCTTGTTCCTTGGCGGGCGCGGCGGCGTGTTTGGCTTTCGAGGCGCCGTGCTGCGGAGGCTGGCCCGCGCGAGCGGCGGAGAAAAAGGCCAGGGCAGAGAATAGCACCGTCGCGAAAACCAAGTTCGCTTCGAAGCGTCTTTTCGTCTCGGGCCGAATTGCGTTCATCGATTTCCGATCGAGCGTTCTGGCTCTTGGCGGCTTGAGGCAAAAGAAAAACCGCCGCGCCGATTGTTGCCCGGCCACTCGGGCCAAGCTATATTCAAGCGTACCTGAAACGCGGGCCGCAAGCATCTCATCGCGACAATTTGTGCGGGGACGGCCGTAAACGCGGCGGAGGACTACCCATGGAAGGCGGATTCGAATGCGCTACCTGGTGACCGGCGGCGCGGGGTTCATCGGATCGAGCATCGCGGACGAGCTCGTGCGACGCGGGCACCACGTGGTCGTGCTCGACGATCTTTCGACCGGGAGTGAGACGAACCTCGCAAGCGTGCGCAGCCGAATCGATTTTCGCGCGGGGAGCATCATCGATTTGGCGGCCGTGCAATCGGCGTGCAAGGGAGCGGATTACGTGATTCACCTGGCGGCGCGCACTTCGGTGCCGAAATCGGTGGCGGATCCGATCGAGACGAACAAAGTGAACATCGATGGAACGCTGAACGTGCTGGTCGCCGCGCGCGACGCGAAGGTGAACCGATTTGTGTACGCGGCGTCGTCTTCGGCGTACGGCGAGACTCCGACTCTGCCCAAGATCGAGACGATGGCGCCCGAGCCGATTTCGCCGTACGGCGTGACGAAATACGTTGGCGAACTCTACGCGCAAGTTTTCGGGCGCGTGTACGGGCTCGAGAACGCGTCGTTGCGCTATTTCAACGTTTTTGGGCCGCGGCAGGACCCGACGTCGCAATATTCGGGCGTGCTGTCACGTTTCATGCTCGCGGTGATCGAGGGACAGCCGCCGGTGATCTACGGCGACGGCGACCAGTCGCGCGATTTTACGTACATCGACAACATCGTGGATGTGACTCTGCGCGCGTGCGAGGCGGGCGGCGCGTCGGGCAAAGTCTTCAATGGCGGCACGGGTGCGCGAATCACGCTGAATGAAGTTGTGAAGCTGCTTGCGAAGGTCACCGGGAAAAAGATTCAGGCGAAGTACGAGCCTCCGCGCACCGGGGATATTCGCGATTCGCAGGCGGATATTTCGCTCGCGGAGAAAGTGCTGGGCTACCAGCCGCTGGTGCATTTCGAGGAAGGCCTGAAGCGGACGTGGGAGTGGTATTGCGCGGCGTATGGGAAGAAATAGCCCGTCGATAGAGACGGATGGTCCGGGTCAGGCCGAGAATTTGCGCAAAGGCGCACAGACAGGAGTGTCTGTGCCACTAAAACCAAGAAAGATTAGAAGCCGTTCGGGTGGAATGCGGCCAGAGGGGGAACAATTTTGCAGGGCGCGGGATTCCACTTGGAGCCGTTGGTCTCGAATTTGAATTGCTCCGTGGTGATGAAGCGCTCCGTGAGGTATTGCGGGTCTTCGACGACGCCGGTGACGATGAGATAGGGGACGCCGTCGAGTTCGATGCGATCGAAGAACTCGGTGAGCACGGCGTCGCCGCTGTAAGGCACGCCGTTCTTGCGCAGGTAGCCGGGCTTCATGTGCGTGGTGACGACTTTCAGATCGCCGATTCTTTCTGAGGCGGGACCTCGAACCGGGAACCCGAATCCTCGCGCTTGCGCCTGCTTTTCCCACGAGGCCACCGAATCACCCTGCCACTGAGGCTCGCCGCCGTCCCACTTCGATCCGTCGAAATGGAACAGACGCTTTTGCATTCCGGCGTCGGTGTCGATTTCGAGGGTTTTTTCGTCGGCCCAGGTGATGTGCAGGCGCGTCGGGAGATGCATGATTCCGGCGGCGCCGAACGCGCGGCAGGCGTTGCCTTCGGCTTCGTCCTTGGCGGGATCCCAGTTGTTGGCGATGCGGCGAGCCTCGGCGTTGACCGGAACGAAGGAGACGTCGCCTTTGGCGGGAGTGATCATGCGCCAGCGCCATTCGTCGTCGATGATCGAGACCCAGTAGCCGGTGAGGTCGACCACAGCGGCGGCTTTCGGGGTGGGCGGCGGACTTGGCGGTGTGACGGCGCCGCGTTGCGCGAGTGCGGCGTGGCCGGAAGCCAAGGTTAGAACAAGCGCCCATGTGACAGCGAATGCGCGGTGGTTCTTCAGCCGAACCCCAGCGGTTGAAACCGCTGAATACGCCACGTTTTTCGGCACGGCTAAAGCCGTGCACTGACGAAAACCATCTATGTGCCGATCGCTCACTGGTTGCTCCCCATGGGTTTTGTTGAGCTCTTCGCGGCGCCGAGATCGCGATAGACGGCTTCGATGAACATATCAGTTGTCCAGGGGCCGGAGTCCGCGCCGTATTCCCCGTCGTAATCGAGAGTCGGCTTGGACGCCTTGACCTGTTCGAGCGTCTTGCCTTTTTTCACCAGGTCCTCGATGCGATCGCGCACGATCGTGACCATGTCGCGATAGTTGGTGACGGCGGCGCGGTCGCAGATGCGTCCGTGGCCGGGGATGACGTATGTGCCACCTTCCTCGTCGGCGTGCGGAACCATCATCTCGAGCAGGCGATTGAGCGCGTCGATTTCGCCGTTGATGCTGCCTCCCTTGGCGAGGTCGATCATCGGGTAGCGATCGGGGGTGAAGATGTCACCGGCGCTGATGACGTCGGAGCGGCGGAAGAAGACGACGGAGTCGCCGTCGGTGTGCGCGGCGTGCGGGTGCTCGAGGACGATGGCTTCGTCGTTGAAGAGCGCCCATTTGTCGTTGTCGTAGGTGTCGGTAGGCCAGAGTTCCTGCGGCGCGTTGGTTTCTTTGCCGGATGCGGCGGTCATGCGGTCGAGAACGGCGATCTGCGAGACGATCGAGGCGCCGGGAATTTCGCCGTTCATGCCGGAAATGAAATGGCCGGCTTGCGCGAGATTGTGATTGCCGCCGGTGTGGTCGGCGTCGACGCTGGTGTTGATGATGAACTCGATGGGCTTTTGCGAAAGCGTGCGGATGGCGGCGAGCACCTGCGGGCTCATCTGCGGAAGGCCGCTGTCGACGAGGACGACGGCATTGTCACCGAGCTGAACAGCGATGTTGGAACCTGCGCCGACAAGCATGTAGACGCGGCCCTGCACGTGGAGCAGCTGAACGGCTGATTTGTCGGGCACTTGTCCCTGCGCGCGCCCAGGTCCGGATACGGCTGCTATCGCAGCGAGAATTGCGAGCGCGATGCCGAGGATTCGCGTCATGGCTTTGCCGCGGCGGGCTTGGCAGGCGGTGGTGGTAGCGTGGCGAGCTTCTGCATGTACTCCGGGTATATGGTTTCGGCGCCGCCGCGCGTCGCTTCGACCGGAATTCCGAAGTTCGACGGGAATTCCTTGAGGAAATCGTTTGTTCCGGGCAGGTGGTGCGGCACCCAGCTGGGGGGCTTGTCGACGACGTCGCGCGGCGTGCAGATGAATGGCGCGAGCGTATAGCCGGGATTGAGATACCAGTGCTCGGTGCGGACGAGCGGCTCGGTGAGGTAGACGGGATCCTTCACGGTCGAGACGATGGTGAGGAAGTCGCCGTGGCGGATGAAATATTCGATGAGCGTGGCTTTGTTGCTGCGCGCAAGGCCGTTGCGGCGGAGCCAGCCCTCTTTCAGGTTGGTGGTGGTCGCCTTGAGCTTGTCGCCTTCCCATTCGCCGGTGGAGAAACCGTTCCAGGTTTGGGCGGAGTAGGGGGAGGGCTGCGGGCGATCGTCCATGTAGATGGTGCGCGCCGCGCCATTGGTAAAGACTTCGACGTGCCAGGCCAGGACGTCATAGGTGAGCGGGTCGAGCTCGGGCCAGATGCGGAGGCCGCCGGGAGCGCGTGGGGCGTAGTCGGCTGGGTGGGGATCGCATTCGTGCTGCTCCTGGTCCCATTTTTCGGCGGTCCAGCTATCGGCGCGAAGGCGCTCGGCGTCGTTGATCGGCAGGCCGGTGTAGTCGCCGATATAAGGGTCGGTGGTGTTGTCCGGGCTGGAGGTTTGGCTGTAGGTGCCGGAGAGATCGACCTGCGCGAAGGCGGGGCGAGCGGTGAGCGCGGCGGCAAAAAGCAGCAAGGAGGCTAGGATGATCCAGCGATTCCGATGGCGCATAGCCCTCCTTCCCGAAAGCCACAGCGTCGATGCGGGGAACTCTATATCACAGTCATCGGCCGCGGCGGACAGGATTGTTTGGCGTCGCGGAGTGGCGGCTTCGCCCCTCAGGCGGGTTGCCGCCTTTCAGAGAGCAGACTATGATAAACAATCTGGATGAGGGGCGAGAAGCCGGTGTCAGCGCGTGAATTGAAAGGAAACGAATGGCGAGCGGACCAAACGAAGCGGCGGTAATCGAAGCGTTGCGGAGTGTGATCGATCCCACGCGACAAAAGGACATCGTTGCGCTGCAGATCGTGAAGGGCGTGCAGGTGCGCGACGGGGCTGTGTCTGTCCTGCTTGCGGCGACGGCTAGCCCGCTGCGCGAAAAGATTGAGAAGGATGTACGAGAAGCCCTCGGAAAACTCTCCGGGGTAACTGCGGTCGAACCGAAGTTCGAGCCAGCGGCGCCTGCGGCCGCACCGGGGCCGGTTCCCGGGGCTGCGAGCAAGCCGCCCATCGCGGGCGTGAAAAACCTGATCGCGGTGGCCAGCGGCAAGGGCGGCGTGGGCAAAACGACAGTCGCGGTGAATCTGGCGATCGCGCTGAAAAATATGGGCGCGACCGTGGGCCTGCTGGACGCGGACGTGTACGGGCCGAACGTCCCGGTGATGCTGGGTACGAACGAGCAGCCGAAGATGCTCGATGAGAAGACAATCATCCCCGTCCAAGCGTACGGCGTGAAAATGATTTCGATGGGGCTGCTGAACCCCGGAGACAAGCCGCTCGTGTGGCGCGGGCCGATGCTGCACAGCGTGATGCAGCAATTCCTGCGCAGCGTGCGCTGGGGGCAGCTCGATTACCTGGTGGTGGATTTGCCGCCGGGCACGGGGGACGTGCAACTGAGTCTGATTCAGAGCGTGTCGGTGAGCGGAGCCGTGGTGGTGACGACGCCGTCGGTGGTCGCGCTGGCGGACGTGCGCAAGGCCGTTGAAATGTTTAGGCAGGTGAACGTGGAAATTCTGGGAGTCGTCGAGAACATGAGCTATTTCGCGTGCCCGCACTGCAACGGGAAGATCGACGTATTCGGCCACGGCGAAGGCGAGCGATTGGCGAAAATGTTCGAGCTGCCGTTTCTCGGCGAGATCGAGATCGATCCGAAGATTCGGATCGGAGGCGATACGGGCAGGCCGGTAGCGTCGCAGGGGGAAGATGCGCCGGGCGCGAAGAGCATTTACGCGATGGCGCGGAATGTGGCGGCGCGTGTGGCGGAGGTGAATCTTTCAGGATCGGCGCCGGTAGTGCAGATTCTTTGAAGGCGATTGCAGAGAAGTACACGGCGATCGGACTACTTGCTGCGAGAGAAGCAGCGCAGAGGTGGGCGCTTCGCGCCGACGATTTTATGTCGGAGCTGAAGCTCCGACTTCCGAAAAACATTGCATGGAACGGAACAGAGGCAATACTATCCGGCTCGGAGAAACCACACGACATGAGTGACCTGGTTCAATTCAGCAAAGACAACGACGTTGCGGTAATCACGATTAATAATCCGCCGGTGAATGCGCTAAGCCCCGGCGTGCCGGACGGAATCGCCAGCGCGATCGAGCAGGTCGAGAAAGACCCGAGCATCAAGGCGGCAGTGTTGATCGGCGGCGGGAAGACGTTCATCGCCGGCGCGGACATCAACATGTTCGTGCAGATAACGTCTGGCAAGGGCGGGCGGGTCAATCTGCTGCCGCTGCTTCTGAAAATCGAGAATTGCAGCAAACCGGTCGTCGTGGCGATTCACGGGAATGCGCTGGGCGGCGGGCTGGAGGTTGCGCAGGCGTGTCACTATCGCGTCGCGTCCCCGGATGCGCGCGTGGGCCAACCGGAAGTGAATCTTGGAATTATTCCCGGCGCGGGCGGGACGCAGCGTTTGCCGCGCCTTGCGGGCGTGGCGAAGGCGGTCGAGATGTGCACGGGCGGGAAGCCGATCAAGGCCCCCGAGGCCGTCGAAGCCGGAATCATCGACAAGTTGATCGAAGGCGATCTGCTGGCGGGCGCGAAGGCGTTTGCGCGCTCGGTGGCCGGGAAGCCCGCGCCGAAAACGCGCGAGCGCGAGGAGAAACTGGGCTCGCCAGAGGAAAACGCTCCGATTTTCGCGGCGGCGAGAGAAGTGGTGCGGAAGAAGCAGCGAGGACTGTCCGCGCCACTCGTAGCGATCGACGCGATCGAAACCGCCACGAAGCTGCCGTTCGAGAAGGGATGCGAAGAAGAGGCGAGACTGTTCAATGAGTGCCTCTTCTCGGACCAATCGAAGGCGCTCATTCACGTCTTTTTCGCCGAACGCGAAGTCGCAAAGATTCCGGACGTGCCGAAGGACACGCCGGTGATCCCGGTCAACTCGGTGGCGATCGTCGGCGCGGGGACGATGGGCGGCGGGATCGCGATGGTTTGTGCCAACGCGGGAATCCCCGTGGTGCTGAAGGACACGGACCAGGCAGCACTTGATCGCGGGCTTGCGACGATTCAGAAAAATTACGCGACATCGGTGAAGCGCGGGCGGTTCACGCAGGAATACGTCGACGAACGCATGAAGATGATTAAGCCGACGCTGAGCTACGCTGAATTCGCGGGCGCAGACATGGTGATCGAGGCCGCGTTCGAGTCGATGGCGCTGAAAAAGGAAATATTCGCGGAGCTGGACCGCGTATGCAAGCGCGGCGCGATCCTTTCAAGCAACACGTCGACGCTGAACATCGACGAGATCGCGGCAGTGACTTCGCGGCCCGAGGCCGTGATCGGGATGCACTTCTTCAGCCCGGCAAACGTGATGCGGCTGCTCGAAATCGTGCGCGGCCGGAAGAGCGGCAAGGATGTGATCGCCACCTGCATGCAGCTCTCAAAGAAGCTCGGCAAAGTGGGCGTACTCGTCGGAAATTGTCGGGGGTTCGTGGGCAACCGGATGTTTCTCCCGTACATTGGCGAAGCGCAATTTTTGGTGGAAGAGGGCGCGGCGCCGGAGGCAGTGGACAAGGCGCTCACCGATTGGGGCATGGCGATGGGGCCGCTGGCGGTGGGCGATCTCGGCGGCTTGGATATTTCGTGGCGCATCCGCAAGGAATTCCGGCATCTGGAAAAGCCGGGCGCGCGGCAGCCATTTGTCGAAGACCGGCTGGTGGAAATGGGGCGCCTCGGGCAGAAGACTGGCTCGGGCTGGTACAAGTACGACGCCGAAAGGCGCGCCACGCCCGATCCGGAGGTGGCGGAGCTAGTGCGGAAATGGAACGCCGCGTCCGGCATTCCCCAGCGGCAGATTTCGGCGGATGAGATCGTCGAGCGAGAGGTGTATATGCTGGTGAACGTGGGCGCGCGGATTTTGGAGGAGGGCTACGCGCTGCGCGCGGGAGACATCGACACGATCTACGTGAACGGCTACGGCTTTCCGGCGTATCGCGGCGGGCCGATGTGGTACGCGGATACCGTCGGCCTCAAGAAAGTGTACGACCGCGTGTGCGAATTCCATCAGCAGCACGGAATCCACTGGGAACCGGCGCCGCTGCTTAAGGAACTGGCCGAGGCGGGAAAGAAGTTTGCGGATTTTGAACGCAGCGTGGTGCGCGCGCGCGATTAGAAGCAATTGCCGGCGGTTCCGGCCGCGCGATGGCTGGATGGGCGGCATCGCGTCAAGGATGTTCGCCGGGCACGGCATGGTTCGGCTTCGCTGACCACAAGTGCCGTGCCCCTACAGAACCACGGCTAATGGTCAGTATCAGCGAGACTTCTTCGCTTCAATTGACCGAATCCTGCCGTCATCAAGCTAGAAAATCCTGACAATTGGGCAAGTGTGCTCATCCGCGGGCGCGCGCAAGTATTCAGTTGACGGCGCAGAACGCGTGGATTACTGTCGCGTCCGTGTTTGGGAAAGGGGGTCGTCATGCGATCCTCTGCGGCCGGGGGCACCACCAAACAGATTGCGCTGTTCCTTGGGTGAGGAGCAGCCGAGGCACATCCGATAGAACCGCTGGGGCGTCATGTCCATGATTGCCGACTTTCATTCTCGCGGCCTACCGCATTTTTCCGTTTCCGCAGTATTTCCCAGTTTCAGCGAAGGGAGTCGTCCATGAACAAGGTCGGAACGATTTTCATGGGGATTTTATTGGCGACGGGCCTGGCTCGCGCGCAGGGTGTGGGCACGTCGGGCGAGATCAAAGGTACGGTGACCGACTCGTCGGGAGCGGTGATCGCCGGGGCCAGCATCGTCGCGGTGCAGACGGAGAAGGGAATCCGCCGCACGGCGACGAGCGGCGCAAGTGGCGAGTACGAACTGACCGGGCTGCCGCCGGCTTCCTACGAGGTGACGGCGCAGAATGCGGGCTTTCAGTCGGAAGTACAGACGGGCGCCGTCGTGACGATCGGTGCGACCTTGATCATCGATTTCCAGATGAAGGTGGCCGCAACTTCGAGCCAGGTGGAGGTGACCGCTGCGCCGCCGGTGGTGGAAACGGAACGGGGCAGCGAAGCCAATACGCTCACTCAGGACTACATCACGGACCTTCCGATCGATCGCCGCGACTACCTTACTTTTACTCTGCTGCTGCCGGGCGTATCGAATTCCACCAGGCTCGCGGACAATCAGGATTTTCGCGTCAAGCAGACCCCCCAAAGCGGCCTCTCTTTCTACGGGAGTAATGGTCGGGGAAACAGCGTGACCGTGGACGGCGGCGAGGCTCTCGACGATAGCGGTGGCGTCCGCCTGACCGTGAGCCAGGATGCGGTGCAGGAGTTCCAGGTGAATCGCAGCAACTATTCCGCGGACCTGGGCGGGGCGAGCGGCGCGACGATCAACATCGTCTCGAAATCGGGAACGAACGACGTGCACGGGTCTCTCTTTGGTTTTTTCCGCAATGATGCCCTGGACGCGCGTGACCCGTTCGCCTTCAGCCAGGCGCTGCAGCCGGGCGAAGTGTTCAATCCTGCGGCACCCGACAGTGCCGGCGCACCCATCAAGAACTCTTTGAGCCGCCAGCAATACGGCGGAACAGTGGGTTTCCCCATTAACAAAGACAAGACGTTTCTGTTCTTTGCTTTTGAAGGCTTGCGACAGGATTCGCAGAATGCGGTTCCCCTGCTGACGAACACGAATATATTGCGTCCGACTTCAGCGCAGCAGGCAACTATTAACGGGTTGTCAGGGACTGTGCCTTGCCTGAGCGGCCCCGTGGGCGCTGCGGTTGCCGCTGAATTTGAATTGCCAGCTCCGGACCCGGTGACATACCTACCCGCGGCGAATTGCGCGGCAATCCTTAACGGAGTTTTGACCGTAAACCCAGCCACGAGTCCTCTAAATGCATTTCTCGTGAACCAGCTTGAAACAAATGGAGGAGTGTTTCCGTACAACACGCGCGAGTACCTCGCGTCCGGCCGCCTCGACCACCGCATCGACGACTCAAACCAGCTTTTTCTTACGTACCGGTTCGGGCATGATCTTGAGGAAAACCCCGACGTGCAATCTCTGAATGGATTTTCGGCGGGCAGTTCGATTCACACCTATGACGACACGCTTCAGGCGGCTTGGTTCCACGAGTTCAGCCCGAGGACTCAGAATGAATTGCACCTGCAGTATGATTACGAGAGCTTTAATGTGATTCCGAATGAGCCGGCGGAGGTGGGTCTCCAAATCCCCGGTTTCGCAAACAATTTAGGAACCAACATCTTCCTGCCCAATCTTACAATCTTGCGCCGTACCGAAATTGCTGACAACGTGACCATGGTCCGCGGCCACCACGAGATGAAGTTTGGCGGTTCCGAGCTGCTCCGTGGCAATCACACCGAATCCCATACGTTTTTCCCGGGCCGCTTCGTCTTTGGCTCACTGCCCGGAGACGAACTGACTCCCTTGCTTCCCACCTTGACCTCCCTGCAGGCGGCGTCGTTTGGGCTGCCCCAGTTCTATCAACAGGGCTTCGGCAATCCGGATTACCCCGCGTATACCCGGCCGCTGACTGGGCTGTACTGGCAGGACTCGTGGAAAATTACGTCCAGTTTCACCCTGAACTATGGGCTCCGTTACGAAATCGATTCGCAATACCAGCCATTGAACACGTATTACGGCGACGTGGGTCCGCGTATCTCTTTTGCGTGGGATCCGTTCAAGAACCACAAGACCGTGATCCGTGGCGGGTATGGGATTTTCTACGGCCCCATTGATGCCCAGATTCCCCAGGTGGATTTGAGTTTAGGAGTTTTGAACAAGAATCACAGCACAGTCGAAAACCAGAACAATACTGCACAGGTTCCCAATCAGGTCAACAACGTGGTCAATACTTGCGGGCTTGGATTTCCAGGCTCCCCCATATTCCCTGGAACCGGGAGCAGCCCGTGCACGCGGTTCATCTCCATTTATGCGGATCCGCTCACTCCAACCGGGCTGCCAATTCAGAACTCGGCGGTTGTTTTCCAGACATTATTTGCGACGCCCGCACCCCCGGGCAACGCGCCGGGAGCTAACTTGATCTCCTGCACTGTCCCGGCGCCGGGGACGAACGCTTGCATCACGCCGGCGGATGTGGCGCCATTCAACCTCTTTGTTACGAACAGCGGGCAACTTTCGCCGCTGCAAGTGCTCTTCAGCAATCCGCCGAACTACAAGCCTCCGTACTCGCAGCAGGCGTCGATTGGAATCGAGCGCGAGATTGCGCCTGGGTTCTCCATTTCGCTGAGTGGGATCTACTCCCATACACTCCGGCTCCCGGTTGCGATTGACACGAATCTGCTGAAAGCGCCGTATGTTTCACTGCCGCTTGCGAACGGGAAAATGGCCACGTACCGCGATTGGTATACGGATTCGGCCATCGATCCGTACAGCCTGATCGCGAGCGCTGTGGCTGGCCATCCGGTCCCGTCCCCGTGCGCGGCGAATCCATTCACATGTTTCGTAAACCCGCTGATCGCACAGAATAACCAATATACCTCTGCGGCGTCCGCTCTTTACGAGGGTGGCATCCTGGAAATCAAGAAGCGATTCAGCAATCACTTCATGGTCTTCGGGAATTACACGTACAGCAAAGCGTTTGACACATCCACGGATTTCAACACCGACTACGGGCCGCAGGATCCTACGAACCTGAACTTGGATCGTGGCCTTTCTGAATTTGATCAGCGGCACAAGGTGGTGATCGCTGGCGTGGTCGACAGCCCGTGGAAGGAAGACATCCTGTCAGGCTTCCAGCTGGCTCCGATTTTCACGTACGCCAGCGGACACCCCTTCAATCTGCTAGTTGAAGGAGAGGACAATGGCGACAACCATGTGACGAATGAACGCCCAATTGGGGCACCCCGCGACTCGGGTCTTGGCCCGAACCTTATCGATTTCGATATGCGCCTGACCTGGCAGCACAAACTGAGCGAAAAGGTGAATCTGCAAGTCACGGCGGAAGGATTCAACATTGCAAACCGGACAAACTTTGCCAGCGTGAACAATGAGGTGGACCCTTTGTTTGGTCTTCCCACGGCGCTCGGTGGCGATGGCGCGACGACGTTCAACGTGCACGGGATTCGCCCTGGAACCGCCCTTCCCGGAGGAGGGATTGCCACATCCAGCACGCCGCTGGCCTTCACTTCGGATTTGCCGAAACGCGAATTTCAGCTTGGCGTGAGGCTATCGTTCTAGCCGGCGCTGCGGAGTCACTTCGCGGCGGGAGCAATGCCGAAAGCTCGGGAGTGAAACGCGAGCGAGGCGGCCAGATGCTGCGCGACGTAGGTCTCGTCGTGCCCGCCGGGATAGAGATGGAACTCGTGCGGGATCCCGCGTGAGACGAGCAGGTCGTGGAACGCTTGGGCGCCCCGATTGAAGCCGAATTCATCCTCCGTACCGCAATCAAAATAGAGATGCAGGCCCGCCGGGCGCGAGCTGTTGCGCACCAGCGCGAAGGGGCTCTCGCGGTCCCAAAAGGCGGGATCGAAAGGCGTGCCGAAGGCTCCGCCGATCGCCCACGTGAGAGATTCCTCCGCGGCGCCGTCCAACTGGGCGCGAGGAAGCTTGGCGATCAGCGCCGCGCTGTGCGCGCTGACCGAGCCGAATTGTTCCGGGTAGCGCAAACCCAACCGCAAGGAGCCATAACCGCCCATCGACACGCCCGAGATGCCGCGGTGCGCGCGGTCAGTACGGATGTGGTAGTGGCTCTCGATGAAGGGCAGAAACTCGCGGATAAAAAAATCCTCGTAGCGCACCCGGCCGTCGCGAGAGTTGATGTAGAAGCTTCTGCGGGCCGCAGGCGTGACGATCAGGAATTCGCCGATCTGCTTTTGCTCCCAGAGGTCCTGAATCAGATTCCAGCCACCTGAGTTGACGAGCATCTGCTCGTTTTCGCCGAGGCCGTGGAGGAAATAGAGCACCGGGTAGCGTCGCGTTTTATCCGCGTCGTAACTGGGAGGCAGAAGGACGCAGAAAGCGACGTCGCGCGCGAGGATTTTGCTCGGGAGAGAGCGGCACTCGGCGCGTCCTGCGGCATGCGACGACGCAGGAGCCACGAACCAAGCGAGCAGCACCACGAGTGAGAAGAGAACAAGCCGAAACCGCCTATTCATACCGCAGAGCCTCGACGGGATCGAGACGCGCTGCGCGCGACGCAGGGTAAATCCCGGCGGCGAGGCTGACAGCGATGGAGAAGGCTATGGCTGCGGCGACCATCCACCAAGGCACGGCCGTGACCTTGATCGCAGGCAGATTCTGGCGGCTCAAGTACACATTCGTGCCGAAATTGATCGCGCGCCCGATCAGCCAGCCGATGAACACACCGAAAATTCCGCCGAGCGTACCCATCACGCCGGCCTCGACGAAAAATAATCGGCGCACGTCGCGGTCCGCGGCACCCAGCGCTTTGAGCACGCCGATTTCGCGGCGGCGCTCGAGAATCGCCATCACCAGCGTGTTGATGATGCCGAGCGAGGCTACCACCAGCGCGAGGCTGCCGAAAATTCCGAGGAAAAGATCGAACACCGCGAAGACAATGCTCAAATTGCGGCTGGCGTCGAGCAGCGAAAACGCGCCGTAGCCCATCTGCTTGATGGCGTCTTCGACGGCTTTCACGTTGGAGGTGCCCTTGACGCGCACGGTGAGGCTTTCGTAGGTGCGGCGCGTGGGAGTGTCGCGGAGCAGGTCGCGGAGGTCGTTCGACTGGGCCGCGCGCAGGGTTTCCGCGACCTGCAAGGGAATCAATAGGCGTCCGCGGCCGAAGCCGCCGAATCCCGCTGCGGGTTCGGTTTCCACGATGCCGATGATGCGCAGTTTTTCTTCGCGCGGCACGATGGAAAATCCGCCGCCAGCCGATTTGTTACCGCCGGAATCGGCTGGAAGCGGCTGGCGCTCGGCATAGCGCAGCACAATCTCCTGGCCGAGCAGAGAGTCGGTCTGGCTGGAAAGCTGGCGCGCGAGATCGATTTGGAGAATGGCCTCGTCAGCCGAGGGGCCGGAAAAGAAAGTGCCCTTCATGCCGTCGAATGCGCCGTCGGCGCGCGCGGACGCGGGCACGCCTGCGACGATGGTCGGGTACGGATTCCCCTCGTAGTGAATTTCGGTCGGGAATCGAATTTCGGGATAGACCTCACCGACGTTGGCGAGCGCCGCGATTTTGCTGCGAGCATCCTCATCGAGCGGCTGCGGAGCGGCAGCCGGGGCAAGATTCGCCTGGCGTGGACCTCCGAAGCCCTCAAAATTTGCCCGCGGCGTGACGAAAACTGCGTCGAAGAGGCCGGTGCGAGAGAGGCGCTCGCTCGCGAGGTTTTGCAGACCGACGCCGAGCGAAAGCATGGCGACGAGCGATGCGACTCCCACGGCGATTCCTAAAGTCGTAAGAGAGTTGCGCAGCACGGCCTCGCGGAGGTTGCGGCCCGCCAGCTCCGCCAGATCGCGGACCTTCACGCGCGATCTCCGTTGCTGACGATTTTGCCGTCTTTCATCAGAACCATGCGATGCGCGAAACGCTCGGCGCGCGGCTGCTCGTGCGTGACCATGACGATCGTCATGCCGGATTCGTTGATCTCGCGCAGCAACACCATGATTTCGTCGCCGGTGGCGCTGTCGAGGTTTCCGGTGGGCTCGTCCGCCAGGAGAATGGTCGGGCGATTCACGAGAGCGCGGGCGAGCGCAGCGCGCTGCTGCTCGCCGCCGGAAAGCTCGGTGGGGCGGTGCGTGAGGCGCGCGCTGAGGCGCACCCGTTCGACGGCTTCGCGCACGCGTGCCGTGCGCTCGTTGCGCTCGACTTCAGCGAGGCGCAGTGGCAGCTCCACGTTTTCCTCGAGCGTCATGCGGGGGAGCAGGTTGAATGCTTGAAACACGATGCCGACCGTATGGCTGCGATGCTTCGCGAGGTCCTCGGAACTCATTTCCGCGAGGTTGCGGCCGTGCGCGAAGATGGCGCCGGACGTGGGCCGGTCGAGGCCGGCTATCAGATTGAGAAGCGTCGATTTGCCCGAGCCCGAGCTGCCGAGCAGCGCGACGAATTCGCCGGCGCGGATATCGAGCGAAACGTCGTCCGCCGCGCGGACGAGCGTGCTGCCCATCTGATAGTTCCGCGTGACGTGCTCGACGCGGATCGCGAGTTTGTCGGTTGCCGCCATTGGTGCGCTCTCAATGGTACTACGCGCGAGGCTCGCGCGATGTTGCGTACGTTGCGCGGTCGAAATCTGGCCCACCCTGAACATGCTGGATTATTTCGCGTTCGGCTATAATCGCAATCCTTGGCGGCGAGCGGCGAACCGACCAGGCGGAATGGAGAGCGATGGCAATTCTCGTAACGGGCGGCGCGGGCTATATCGGGAGCGTGACGGTCGAGCGGTTGCGCGCGAATGGCGCGCAGGTGGTGGTGCTCGACGATCTCGGGCGAGGGCATCACGCCGCGCTGGATCGGGACGTGCCGTTCTACGAAGGCCGCACCGGCGACCGCGCGCTTCTGAAGCGCATAGCCGCGGAACACAAGATTGACGCGTGCGTCCATTTTGCGGCGCTGGCTTTTGTGGGCGAGTCGGTTGCGGAGCCTGCCCGATACTTCGAGAACAACGTCGAGCAAGGCGTGGCTCTCATGAGCGCGCTACTTGAGGCGGGAGTTCGCCGCGTGGTGTTTTCCTCGACCTGTGCGACATACGGAGAGCCAAAGCAGGTTCCCATCCCGGAGACGTGCCCTCAGTGGCCGGTCAACCCGTACGGCTGGTCGAAGCTTTTCCTCGAGCGTCTGCTCGACAGCTACGATCACGCCTATGGGCTGAAGTTCGTGGCGCTGCGGTATTTCAACGCCGCCGGCGCTACGGCTACTCGTGGCGAATTTCACGAACCCGAAACGCATCTGGTCCCCAACGTGTTATCGGCGGCGCTGGGAGAGAAGTCGCAGCTTTCCGTTTTCGGCGACAAGTATCCGACGCCGGATGGGACGGCCATCCGCGATTACGTGCACGTAGCCGATCTCGCCGATGCGCACATCCTCGCGCTCGGATATCTCCGCAAGGGCGGCGGCTCGCAGTTCATCAATCTCGGGACTGGGGACGGCTATTCGGTTCTGGAAGTGATTGAGTGCGCACGCAAAGTTACGGGCGCTCCGATTCCCATACGGATTGAGCCGCCGCGGCCCGGCGATCCTCCCAAACTCGTCGCGGACGCGAAGAAAGCTGCGGCGGTGCTTGGCTGGAAGCCTACGGTGTCCGACCTGCCTTCGATCATTCGCTCGCAGTGGGAGTGGCGGCAGAAACACCCGCGCGGATATTCAAAATAAAAATGAGCCCCGGCGTGATGGCCGGGGCCCCTAGTTCGTCGAGCGGGAGCGCGCTAGTTACGGGCGCGTGTGCGCGGCGTTGTGCTTCTTGTTGTAGATGTTCTTCGACGCGTTGTTCTGTTCGTGGTTCAGCACGGCTTTGTCGCCACTCGTGAGCTTGCCACCGTTGGCTGCCCGCATGGCGGCGTCCGTGTGGTTGATGCTCTGCTGCTGGCCTTCGAGCTTGGCCGTCTCGCCGGCGGTCAATTGGCCGCTCTTGACGCCCTGAGCGATGCGGTCCTGCTGATTCTCGCGGCGCTGGCCGACTACATTGTTGCCGTAGTGCGCTGTGTTGGCGTTGTGCTTGTCGGTGTAGATCTGATTCGACAAGTGGTTCTGCTGATTGTTGAGCTTGGTGCGATCGGCGGCTGTGAGATGGCCGTTGTCGTCCGAGCGCATCGTGTGCTCTTCGCTGTTCAGGCCGGCTTCCTTGGTTTCGAGGTTCTTGGTCTCACCTGCGGTGAGCTGCCCGCTGTCGATGCCTTGAGCGATGCGGTCCTGCTGATTGTCCTTCCGCTGTGCGATCGACTCGGGCTTGTCTGGCGTCGTCGTCGTGGTGGTGCTGGCTTGCTGAGCAAATGCGGACGGTACGGCAAGAGCAATCAGGGCCGCCGCACTCAAAATAAGTTCGCGTGTCTTCATGATGTCCTTCCTTTTGGGAGCTGAGTTCTCATTTTAAGTGTCAGCCTCCCAATGCTCCGTGGAGGCCGTACACTGCGTCAAACACAGGCCGATTCTGAAAGTTGCGCCCGGAACCTCTTGGTTGTTTAACCCACTGAAAAATCTGTGCTTACGGGCGTCCAGGATGCCAATTCGGGCCGGTCGTCCCAGCGCCGATTTGGCAATTTTAGAAAAACACGGCGAGGGCCGCATCTTGGCCCAAAGTACAGGTGATTCCGGGTGGTAATGCCAACGGAATCTTTATGCCTTGTATGTATAATGCGCAGGGTTTGGGACCGTATCGCAGTTGCCGATACGCCATATAAAATATAGATTGCCGACTGAGCAGTGCGCGCGCTCATAGTGTGGTTTGGGGCGCTCGCCTGCCTAGGGAGATCACAGCCCCATGAAAAGAGAGTGGATTCGGCGGTTCGCCGCAGTTCTCATATTGCTTTGTCTTTCTCCGATTGCGTTGTTTGCGAGGATGCCCGGGCCCGCGGTTGCCGCAACCCTCGTGGCTCCGCAGGTTCATGTCGACCGACTCGCGTTACTGGAGCAGGAAGTCGCGGACGCGAAGAGTTCTGCCGACAATTCCTGGATGCTCACCAGTTCGGCTCTCGTACTGCTTATGACGGGGCCGGGATTGGCGCTCTTCTACGGCGGCCTGGTGCGAAAGAAAAACGTGCTGAGCACGATGATGCACAGCTTCGCGATGATGGCGGTCATCACGGTGATCTGGGCGATCGTCGGTTACAGTCTGGCGTTCGCACAGGGGAACAGTTTCATCGGGGGCTTGCATTACCTGTTCTTGTCTGGTGTGGGCGTGCAGGCGGACGCGGATTACTCCGCAACCATCCCGGCGCTGACCTACATGGTATTTCAATTGATGTTTGCAATCATCACGCCGGCGCTGATCACCGGCGCGTTTGCGGAGCGGATGAAGTTCAGCGCGATGCTGATGTTTCTGACGATTTGGTCGCTCGTTGTGTACGCGCCAATGGCGCATATGGTGTGGGGCAAGGGCGGGCTGCTGAACGCATCGCTGGGCGGGCGTTTTCCGACGCTCGACTTTGCGGGCGGCACCGTGGTTCACATCACGTCAGGAGTGTCTGCTCTGGTGTGCGCGCTGTATCTCGGGAAGCGTCTCGGATATCCGAGGGAGCCGATGCCGCCGCACAGCGTGGTCATCAGCTTCATCGGTGCTTGCCTGTTGTGGGTGGGGTGGTTCGGATTCAACGCGGGCAGCGCGCTCTCGTCGGGCAGCCTGGCGACGAGCGCGTTTGTGGCAACCCATTTTGGAGCGGCGGCGGCCGTGGTCGGATGGACCACCGCTGAATGGATCCGCCGGGGAAAGCCGAGCGCGCTGGGCGCGATTTCGGGATCGGTCGCGGGGCTTGTGGCGATCACGCCCGCATCCGGATTCGTGAGTCCGATGTCAGCGCTGGCAATCGGCCTGGTGGCGGGCGTTGTGTGCTTCCTGATGACGTCGTCGATCAAGGCGCGCCTCGGCTATGATGATTCGCTGGACGCATTTGGAGTGCACGGAGTCGGCGGCACGGTCGGCGCGTTGCTCACCGGCGTGTTTGCTTCAAGCTTCATCAACCCGATCTTCAAAGACGCCAACGGCAATGCCCTGGCTTCCGGTGCGATTCAGGGGAACTTTCACCAGATATTGAATCAACTGATGGGAGTGGCGATTGCGTGGGTGATTGCGATCGTGGGCACGGTAATTATTCTTAAGATCGTGGATTTGGTTATCGGGCTGCGAGTCTCGGAGGAGGTCGAGGCGGAGGGCCTCGATCTGACTCAGCACGGAGAGGACGCTTACCATTGGGGGACATCCTCGTAGCCAGCGCCCGGATTTAGGCGTACTCTTTTCCGGGTCGCGGTTGACTGAATCAGAAGGCTGAGGCGGACAACGATGACAAAAGTGGAAGCGGTGATCCAGACGTCGAAGTTGGATGCAGTGAAGGATGCACTACACGAAATCGGCGTCGAGGGGATGACGGTTTTGGAGGCTCGCGGGCATGGCCGGCAGAAGGGCCACACAGAGTTCTACCGCGGGCGTGAATACACGGTCGATCTGATCCCCAAGATCAAGATCGAGATGGTTGTGGCCGACGAGATGGCGGAAAAGGTCGTGCAAACGGTCGTAGCCGCCGCGAGGACCGGGAAAATCGGCGACGGCAAGATTTTCCTTTCCAAGGTCGACGACGCCATCCGCATTCGCAACGACGAGCGCGGCGACAGTGCGCTCTAGCAAGCAAAAGATCCAGTTTTCGCCGTTGGGACAGCACTGGGAATGCCGATAACCGAGCGAGTCGCGGGGCAGGATCCCAATTGGTGGATACAGGTATGGCTACAAAACTCAACCCGGGCAGCGAGCTGCGCGATTTATACGCAAGCGAATCGGTGCGCCTACGCCAGGATTTCCTCCGAAGCGGTGACGGCCCGGCCGCCGTTTTCGGCCGCACCGCGCTCGTAGACTCCATCGCCAGCCGCCTCTGGCTGGAATTGATCTCACCTGAAATCGAAGGCCCCCGGGATTTCGCGGTCGTCGCGCTCGGTGGATACGGACGTCGCTGGCTTTTCCCTTATTCGGACATCGACATATTGTTTCTGCATGCCGGCGGCGCGATGGAACGCGGGCTGAAGGACCGCATCGCGCGCTTCTCGCAGCAGCTTTGGGATCTGCGGCTGAAATTGAGTCCCGCAACGCGAACGCTGGCCGAATGCGAGAAGTTCGATCCGAACAACGTCGAGTTTGCGATTTCGCTGCTCGATTGCCGGTATCTCGCCGGCGACCGCGAGCTCTTCGCGCGTCTGCACGACCAGGTGATTCCCAAGCTGGTTTCGCGCGAGTCGCGGTCTATCGTGCAGCGGCTGACGGACCTCACGCGTGCGCGCTACAACAAGTTTGGGAACTCGGTCTTTCACCTGGAACCCAATGTAAAGGACGGTCCGGGCGGCCTGCGTGACTACAACCTCGCCTACTGGCTCGCGCTGATCGCGGCGATGGAAGAAAGCAGCGGCTGGCCCAACGACAAGGAACTATTGCCGCCGTGGCTTCGAGAGAGGTTTGACGCGGCTCGCGACTTCCTGATGTCCGTGCGTTGTTTTCTGCACTTTCGCCATGGACGCGACGACAACGCTCTGGCATGGGCGGCGCAGGACGAAGTGGCTGAGGAGAAGATCGGCGCGCCCCGTGCGGCGTCGCTGACGGCTTCGGAATGGATGCGCATCTATTACGGCCATGCGCGCCTAGTTCACCGCGTGGCTGCACAGCTCCTCGAGGAGTTTCCCGCGGCGCGGCCTTCCCTCTACCGCCAATTCCAGAATCTGAGATCGCGCCTTTCGAACGCCGAGTTCGCGGTGGTGGACGGCCGGATTTTCCTGCAACGCGAGGAGGCATTGCAGGACCGCGACCTGCCGCTGCGCATGTTCCGCTTCATGGCGCGCCACGGCTTGAGCCTCAGCTCGGCGACCGAACACCAGATGGAGGAGGTGCTGCCGTCGCTGGCCGCGGCGCCGCCGAAAGGCGCAGAGCTCTGGCATTACCTGCAGGAGATTCTCGTGGCGCCGCACGCGGCGGAGGCCTTGCGCGCAATGCACTCGCTGAGGCTGCTCACGCTTCTGTTGCCGGAATTTCAGGGAATCGATTCGCTCGTAATTCGCGACTACTCCCACCGGTTCACGGTGGACGAGCACACGTTCGTCGCCATCGAAAACCTGCACGCGCTTCGGAAGTCGCAGTCGAAGTGGGACCAGCGCTATGCGGAACTGCTTGACGAAGTGGAGCAGCCTGACTTGCTTTATCTCGCTCTGTTGCTCCACGACACAGGCAAGGGCGCGAAGTCGGACAGTCACGTCACGGCCAGCGTGGAGATTGCCGCAGGCTGCCTGGCACGGCTCGATCTCGACGCGCCCGACCGCGAGACCGTGCTGTTCTTGATTGCCAGGCATCTGGATTTGAGCGCCGCGCTGCGCCGTGACATTTTCGCTCCCGAAACGATTTGCATGGTCGCGGACAAGATGGGAACGCCCGAGCGGCTGAAAATGCTCTGCCTTCTCACCTATGCCGACATCAAGGCCGTGAACCCGGAAGCGCTGACGCCCTGGAAGGCGGAGAACATCTGGCAGCTTTACATCGGCACGGCCAATTATTTGATGAAGAGCGCCGACGAGCGAGTCCGCGCCGATGCGGATGATGACGTGATGACTCACCTGCGCACGCTGACGCCTGCGGCGGGCAAGAAACTCGACAGTTTTCTCAATGGCCTGCCGCGGCGCTACCTTCGCACGCAAGCCGCCAGCGACGTGATACGCCACATGGACCTGGCGAGCCGCCTCGGCGAAGATCCCGTGCAACTCGAACTGACACGCGGACGCCACTGGTACGAGCTCACGCTCGTCACCATGGATCGCCCGTTTCTTTTCGCCCGAATGGCGGGCGCGCTCGCGGCGTGGGGCATGAACATCGTCAAGGCGGCGGCATTTTCAAACGGCGCGGGCGTCGTGGTGGATACATTTTTCTTCACCGATCGTTTCCGGACACTCGAATTGAACCTGCCCGAGTGGGAACGATTCAAGGCCAGCGTTCACGACGTGCTGCTCGACAAGGCCGATCTCGAGCGGATGCTCCGCGACCGGCTGCGGTCGGAGAAGAATGTGGCGCCGAAGGTGAACGTCGACACCCGAATCGAAATCGACGATTCCAGCTCCTTGCAGAGCACGCTCGTTGAGGTGATCGCCCAGGACCGCCCGGGGCTTCTCTATCGCATCAGTTCTCAATTTGCCCGCGAGAATTGCAACATCGAGATCGCGCTGATCGAAACCGAAGGCCAGATGGCGATCGACGCGTTCTATCTGACTTCCGGTGGAACGAAACTCACGCCGGAGCACCAGGAACGCCTGCGCGCTGCATTGCTTGCGGAATTGGCGAGCAAATAGTCCCCTTCCTCGTGGAAACAACCAGCATCCAATAGTCCGCCGCGCGCGTATTATTATTAGGGAACGGGGCGGGAGGATAGGCATGGTCGTCAAGAAGCAGCCCGATTTGACTTACAAGGACGTGACCCCAAAGGCTTTCTACATGGGGCGGCGAAACTTCGTGCTGGGACTCCTTGTCACCTTGGGCGCCGTGGAGGCCTGGAAGAAACTGCCGGCCGTGCTAGCTGGCGCCGGCACCGGCTCGGTTCCCATTAAGTTGAGCGGTTACACGAAATGGCCGGGCAGCACCACCGAGCAGGAAACGCCTATCGAAAAAGTAACGACCTACAACAATTTCTACGAATTCGGCACGGACAAGGGCGATCCCTCCCAGAACGCGAAAAACTTCGTGACCACGCCGTGGACCGTGTCCGTCGAAGGCGAATGCGCCAAGCCGCGCAAGTACAGCATGGACGACATCATGAAACTGGCGCCGCTCGAGGAGCGAATCTACAGGCATCGATGCGTCGAAGGTTGGTCGATCGTGGTGCCGTGGATCGGGTACTCGCTCGGCACGATTCTGAAACTTGCCGAACCGGGACCTAAAGCAAAGTACGTCGCATTCGAAAGCTACTACGATCCGAAGCAGATGCCGCTTGCCAGGTCGTCTGGAATTCAGTTGCCTTACGTCGAAGGATTGCGCCTCGATGAGGCCATGAATCCGTTGACGCTTCTTTGCGTGGGAATGTACGGCGAGACGCTGCCGAATCAGGACGGTGCGCCGGTGCGCCTGGTGATTCCGTGGAAGTACGGCTTCAAGAGCATCAAGTCGCTCGTGCGGATACGGTTCGTCAAGGATATGCCGGATACGACGTGGAATCTGTACGCGTCGAATGAGTACGGCTTCTACTCCAACGTGAATCCCAACGTCGATCACCCACGCTGGAGCCAGGCGACCGAGCGCCGCCTCGGGCCGGGGCTGGGTCTTTTCACGCGCCGGATACCGACGCTCATGTTCAACGGTTATGCTGACCAGGTGGCGAGCATGTACGCGGGCATGGACTTGCGCAAAAACTACTAGGGAATTTTCCCGTGAATAAGATTCTGACCAGCAAGTGGACGAAAGTCGTGGTGTTTCCCCTGTGCCTCGCACCGCTGGGATGGCTCGTCTGGCGGGGACTCCACGACGACCTGACCGCCGATCCGATCGCGTTTATCACGCACACTACCGGGGATTGGACGTTGCGATTCGTGGTGATCACACTGGCCATCACGCCGCTGCGGAAGATCCTGCGGCTGCCGCAGCTCATTCGCTTTCGGAGAATGTTCGGACTGTTCGCCTTTTTTTACGCCTTCCTGCACTTCAGCACGTGGATCGGGCTCGACAAATTCTTCGCGTGGTCGGAGATGTGGAAGGACGTCGAGAAGCGCCGGTTCATCACCGTCGGATTCACCGGGTTCGTGCTCCTGATTCCGCTGGCGATCACTTCGACCGCCGGCTGGATTCGCCGCCTCGGCGGGAAGCGCTGGCAGATGCTGCATCGCCTGATTTACGTCACCGCAGTTTTGGGAGTGATTCACTACTACTGGCTCGTGAAATCCGACGTCCGCAAGCCGCTCGTATATGCGTTCCTCGTGGGGATACTGCTCGCCTGGCGGCTGGGCGTATGGCTAATTGGCCGGCGCGGGCAGCCCGTGAGCGGCAGCGTACGACGCCCGGCGACAACCGCGGAATCCGCGTAGCTCTAGCGCTTTCTTCCAGAATACTTCGAATTTCTTGCGGCGCGTCGCGATGCTATGATTCGCACTGCATCATCGCGAGGAGGTCGCGTTTGGCGCCCCGGATTCGACTATCATTTCCGTCTTTTTATCATTCCCCAAGTCAGGCAATTTCACCTTCCATCGTAGTGGCCGCGATTTTCATACTGAGCTTCGCGCCGGCGGCGCGCGCGCAGGCCTCGCCCGCCCCCGGCAAATGCCCTCCGGCCACGCGCGTAGACGACGTGACCGATATGTACGGAAGCACCGTCGTCAGCGATCCCTACCGCTGGCTGGAAGATCAGAAAAGTCCCGAGACGCGCGCGTGGATCGACGCCGAGGACAAGTGCACCGACGCGGCGCTCGGCCATCTTTCCGGACGCGACGACATTGCCAAGCGGCTCGCGGCTCTGTACCACGTGGACGCTTATTCCGCGCCCGTCGAGTACGGCGGGCGCTACTTTTTCACAAAGCGCGCGGCCGACCAGGATCTCTCGTCGATCTACGTGCGGCGCGGCAGGAATGGCTCCGACGAGCTTCTCGTCGATCCTCTCGGATGGAGCAAGGATCACACTGTGAGCACCACGCTTGAGGAGGTCAGCCACGACGGCAAATTCCTGTTCTACGGCCGGCGCGAAGGCGGCCAGGATGAAATCACCGTGCACGTGCTCGATGTGGACGCGCGCCGCGACTTGCCGGATGTGCTGCCGTCCGCGAGCTATTTGTCCATCTCAGCTACGCCTGATGACAAGGGCGTCTATTACTCGAAGGCCACGCCAAACGGTCCGCGCGCCTATTACCACGCGATGGGAACCGATCCGGCACAGGACAAGGTGATCTACGGAGAGGGCCTCGGCAGGGACAGGATTCTGAATGTCTTGCTCTCGGATGATGGCAAGTATCTCGCCTATACCTTGGTTTACGGCACGGGTTCGGAACAGACCGAGGTTTACCTGCAGAACGTGAAGGACCACGGCCCGGTTGCCACGGTTGTGGCCGGAATCCCGTCCCTCTTCTTCCCGTACTTCGGGGGCGACACGCTCTACATTCAAACGAACTGGAAATCGCCGGATTGGCGCGTTTTTGCTGTGGACCCCGCGTCTCCGACCGAGGAGCACTGGCGCGAAGTCGTCTCGGAAACCCATGACACCATGCAAGGGTTCAGTCCGATTGGCAGCAAGCTTGTGATGGAGTACCTGCACAACGCGAATTCGCAGGTCGTGATCACGGATGCGGACGGCAAGAATCCGAAACCGCTTCCGCTGCCAGGGCTTGGCTCCGTGGGAGTTTCCGGCAGGTGGGAATCGCCGGAAGTGTTCTACACTTTCACCAGCTTCAACTATCCGACGACGAATTTTGTGTACAACCTTGCCACTGCGAAATCGTCGATTTGGTCGAAGCTCAACGTACCGATCGATTCCAGCGAATTCGAAACGGAGCAAGTGTGGTACGAGTCGAAGGACAAGACGCGCGTGTCCATGTTCTTGTTTCACAAGAAGGGCCTGAAGCTTGATGGCAGCAATCCGGTTCTGCTGACGGGCTACGGCGGATTCGACATCAGCGAGACGCCGTCGTTCGTGCCGCCGGTGGTCGCGTGGGCCGAGCACGGCGGCATCTACGCGCTGGCCAATCTGCGCGGCGGCGGCGAGTACGGCGAGGGATGGCATCGCGCCGGAATGTTTGAAAAGAAGCAGAACGTGTTCGACGATTTTATCGCCGCGGCGCAATATCTCGTTGCGAAGAAGTACACGAGTCCGTCGAAACTGGCCATTATGGGCGGCAGCAACGGTGGCCTTTTGGTGGGCGCCGCGCTGACGCAGCGCCCCGATCTTTATCGGGCCGTCGTCTGCCAGTATCCGCTCCTGGACATGCTTCGTTATCAGAAGTTCATGGACGGTCCCTACTGGATCACGGAATACGGGAGCGCGGAGAATCCTGACCAGTTCAATTATATTTACAAGTACTCGCCATACGAGAATGTCGTGAATGGGACCAAGTACCCTTCCGTGCTGTTCATCACCGGCGACGGCGACACGCGAGTCGCACCGCTTCACGCCCGCAAGATGGCTGCCCGCATGCAGGCGGCGAACGCATCCGATCTCCCGATTCTGCTCTTCTACGACACGAAGTCGGGCCATTCCGGCGGGCGTCCGGTCAGCAAGACGATCGAGGAATACACCGATATCCTGAGCTATCTCTTTTGGCAGCTTGGGGTATCACGGAACTGAATTGGCGGCCTTCACGGTTTCTTCGCTAGGTTAAACGCGGCATTTCCAGACCCAGATCGGGTGTTTCGCGGGATCGCCCGGCATGCGGGCCGTTTTGGCGCGCGTTCTTCGCCCCTGTCCTCTTACTGGACCGAGGGACATATAGTTTTTTGCCTGGCGGCGGGTAAAATCGGAGCGAGCAGTGTGGGGTACGCTGAGAGGACAAATTTGAGACTTAGATCGAGCCTCTTCATTTGTGTCCTCCCATTGCTGGCGCTGAGTGCGTGCCCGCCGGGGTCACCTCCGGCCAACCAAAGCACCACGCCTGTGATCACCTCGCAGCCTCAGAACCAGACCGTCACAGCAGGGCAGACGGCGACCTTTGCGGTCGTTGCGACCGGGACGCCCGCGCCCACTTACCAGTGGCAGAGCGTAGCCAACAATGCGGCCACGAATATCAACGGGGCCACGTCCGCCAGCTACTCGATTGTCAATACGACGACGGGCCAAAGCGGAATGCAATTTCAAGTGGACGTAACCAATTCGGCCGGCAGCCAGATCAGCAACGTAGTGACACTAACGGTGAATCCTGCACAACAGGCGCCCACGATCACGACGCAGCCTCAGAACCAGACCGTCACGGCCGGGCAGACGGCAACATTCACGGTCGTCGCGACCGGGACGCCGACACCGACCTACCAGTGGCAGAGCGTAGCCAACAATGTCGGCACGAAAATCTCCGGCGCCACCTCCGCCAGCTATTCGATTGCCAATACGACGACGGGCGAGAGCGGAACGCAATATCAGGTCGTCGTCACCAATGTGGCCGGCAGTAAAACCAGCAACGTGGTGACGCTGACGGTTAATTCCGCGCCGCCTCCGAGCAACATCACGGTACTCACCTATCACAATGACGTCGCGCGCACGGGACAAAATTTGAATGAAACGATCCTCACCACGGCCAACGTGGCATCGGCGCAGTTCGGCGTGCTGGGAACCATCACCGTTGATGGTCCGGTGGATGCGGAACCGCTCTATGTCGGCGGCATGACCATCAACGGTGCAACGCACAACGTGCTCTTCGTCGTCACCGAAAGTGATTCCGTGTATGCATTCGACGCGGACACATTCGCGCAGCTTTGGCACAACCTGGTGCTGACCGGGACGGGCGAGTCGCCAAGCGACGACCACGGTTGCAGCCAGGTCGAGCCGACGATTGGCATCACGTCGACTCCGGTGATCGACCTTAACGCCGGGCCGAACGGCACGATCTTCGTGGTTGCGATGTCGAAAGACACAGGCGGAAATTACTATCAGCGGTTGCACGCTCTTGACCTCACAATCGGCGTCGACCGCATGGCCGCGACGGCCATTCAGGCCACGGGGTTTGTCCCGGGTCAGTATGAGGAACGCACGGGATTGCTGTTGCTAAACGGCGTCATCTATTTGGCGTGGACTTCCCATTGCGACGGCGGCGCGTATAACGCCTGGGTGATGGGATATAGCGAATCGTCGCTCCAGCAGACAAGTACGATCAATCTCACACCCAACGGCAACGGTGGAGGAATTTGGATGTCCGGCGATGGATTGGCGGCCGATTCATCCGGCAACATCTACTTCCTCGACGGAAACGGCACATTCGATACAACACTCACGAATGGACTTCCAAGCAGCGGTGATTACGGGAACGGCTTCATCAAACTCTCAACGACGAACAACACTCTCGCTGTCGCCGATTATTTCGAGATGTTCGACACGGTCAACCAATCAAACAACGATAGGGACCTCGGCTCGGGTGGTCTGCTGCTTCTGCCTGACATGACAGACTCAGGTGGCGTTACGCGTCACCTGGCCATTGGCGCCGGCAAAGCCGATGCGAATACCGGCAATGTCATGCTGTATGTGGTGAACCGCGACTCGATGGGCGAATTCAATCCGAACAACGACAACGCGATCTACCAGGAACTCAGTGGGGCACTTCAGGGCGGCCAAGGAGTATGGGCTGCTCCCGCGTATTTCAACAACACGCTCTACTACGGCGCGGTGAGCGACGATCTGAAAGCGTTCGCCATCACGCAGGCGAAGGTGGCATCGTCGGCATCTTCCCAAAGTTCGATCACGTATGGCTATCCCGGAACGACGCCATCCATTTCCGCTAATGGAACTGTGAATCCGCCAACGAACGGAATCGTGTGGGCGATCGAGAATGCCACGACGCTAAATGCGTACGATGCGACGAATCTGCGCAATGAATTGTTCAGCCGTGGGTTTCCCGGGAACGGGAACACCCAATTCATCACGCCGATGATCGCGAATGGAAAAGTGTATGTTGGCACCGGCTCGCCCAACGGCAGCACCCCCGGTACGGTAGTCGTATTTGGGCTGACGAATCAGGGAGCGGGGCTGGTACGAAAGCCGCGACCGCCTCGTGATCGCCGCCGATCTCTGCCGCAACTAAAGCCGCCCCATCCGGGCACCAGCACTCCGGGCTTATAGCTGGCTACTCGTTCGGGTGCTCACCGAGACGATCATTTTCTTCGCCCGCCTCGAGCGAGCGAATGCAAAGCTCCGTCCCGCCCGAGCTGCACTGATAAACCTGATACACGGGCAAATCACTCGGTTGAACGATGTACCCTCCGTGCTCCATGTCAATCGCCAGGTCGTACGAGGTCAAGACGTAGGGATTGCCCGGGAGCGCGCGCACGCGAAACACGGCGGCGCCGGGTTCGTAATTACCGTAGCTGAAACAGTGCCCGACGCAGGCGCGGTCGATGATGTGCTGCACCAATATGCGAGAACCGCGCGGCGGCAGGATCGTCGCCATCACGCGCTGGTTCGGCGGGAGCTGGCCCACAAGCTGATCGACTTGCGCCTCCATTCGGTTGACCGTGCCGGTGTCCTGATACAGGAACGCGAAAAACGCGGCGGCGATGACGGCCGAGCCGATCAAATGCCATTTGCTCGGGCGCATCGCCCCGAGCAGGCAGCAGGCGAGCGCCGCGGAGACGGACGTCAGCCGCTCTGTCAGCAGGGCGATTGTCGCAGTGGGCGGCGGGAAATTCACGGCGTCCGGCAGAAGCCAAACTGAAAGCCCAATTAGAAGATATAGCTGGAGCGGGATGGCGTAATCCCGCCAAGCTGCTGCGTCGCGGCGGCGGCGAATGATGTCTATCAGCAGCGCGATCGTCGAAAACAGAATCAGCGCGCGCGCCACCACACGATACCGTTCGCCGAAAAGCACCAATTGATCTGCGCCGTTGAACGAGTAAAACGGTTTCGATCCAGGGTCGACGCTGTAGTGGCGCCACAGGTAAAAATGGAAGGCGAAGATCGCCGCGGCAGCCGCCGCGAATGGTAGCCACCGGTAGCTGCGTGGCGCGGCCTCAGAGACTCCGATGTAAATCGCCGCACCCGCGAGCCAGACGAAGCCCAGCGGGTGCGCCACCAGGACCAGCGGCGCAATCGCCACGGCGAGAAGCCGCTCCAGGCCTTTCCCTCGCCACAGGATCGCCAGACTGAAGAACGATAGTCCGAGCGAGAGAAAGTAGTTGAAGAATCCCAGGTGAAACGTCCAGCCGTACGTGACGAGCGCGATCACAGGCAGGAGAAGCCACGGCGCGCGGCGCGTGGCCGCTGAAACCAGCGCGAATGCCCCCCAAAAGAAGATCAAGACCGCGAGCGACACGGCGATCCTCTCGGCCGCATGCAATCCGAAGACGGAGGCGATGCCGCTCAAGAGCCAATCGAACAGCACGTTGGTCCGCTGCGGAGCGATCCACAAGCCGGGCGCCTGCCCGTGGTGGATGAGCTGCACGAGCCAGGCGTTGTAAACATGACTGCCCAGATCGGACGAGACGATTTCGCGGTGCCAAAAGCAGGGCGCGAGAACGAGCGCGGAGATCGAGCAAAGTTTCAGCCAATGCGCGCGCACAAAACGCGCAAATTGCGCCAAGGTTGGCGAAGGTTCGGAAGGGTGCTGCTGGCTCAATGTTCGCTCGCCGTTTGAGGGATCGGTCTTCCGGTCAGATCCGCGCGTCAATTTTGGGACTCACGGGAAGGAATCCGGGAAACTGGTTCGCGGGCGAACATACACAAACATATCACTGATCCGGAAAGGAGCGGATGGCCGCGTGAGAACGCGCTGAATGGAATTACTTAGGTAAGGGCCTCGCGGGCGCGCGGGGCGTGCTAGACGTGCTCGGCCGTTTCCGTTCGGAGGGGTCCCAGTCCTCGGGCGGGAAGGCAATTCGCCAGAAGAGAGGCGACGCCTCGGCAAATTCAACGCCCACTTCCGTCTTGCCGTTGTCTCTCTGTCCGAGAAAAGTGACCGTGCAAGGCAGCTCTTCCACAGTCTTGGGGTTGAGGAGCGAGATTTCCTGCGCGCGCGTCACCTGCGTCGCCAGACGGACCATGCAACCGTGCGCGTTTACGGAGATCGTCTGCGTTTCTTCCTCAAACGGTACCGTTCCCTTTTTTCCGCGAACGAGTACCGGCATCGCGATGTTCACGCGGTGCGAGCGTCTCCGGTCTGAGGCGCTGTCGCTGCCTACCTGGGGTTTCATGTCGGCCATGAGGATCTCCGTTGGATACGCGAATTTGTCCCGCGGGCCATCCCGTCGCCCGCGCCCCGGATTCCGAGGGATCGGTAACAATCAATGTTACACCGGCTCTGCGCGGGGGGCCGCTGAAGTCACGGCCAAGCGCGACAACTTGTCAATACGTGGGAAGTATGACGGGAGGGAAAGGCGCCGTTTCAAAGTGCGGAAAAGAAAAAAGGCGGACCGGCGATTGCCGGCCCGCCCTCTTTCGACTGACTAGAGGCTGGTGACGTTCGCAGCCTGCAGGCCCTTGGGGCCGCGGGTGACTTCGAATTCAACCGCCTGGCCTTCGTTCAGCGATTTGTACCCCTCCGCTTGAATGGCGGAGAAGTGGACGAAAACGTCCTCGCCGGACTGGCGCTGGATGAACCCGTATCCCTTGCTGGCATTGAACCACTTCACTGTTCCTTGTTCTTTCACTGATGTACTCACTTTACTTGTAAGCTATTTGTGCTTCTCGACCGCCTCCAGCCGTAAAGCAAAAGAGGCCGCGAGTTTGTACTCGCAGCCCCTTCAAACGAATCTAAAGGTGTTAAAGAGCATCAAACGCGCAACTACTATAGCACGCTTTGCCCTCCAATCGTACAGGAATCCGGCTGTCGATCGGCGCGTGGCGCCAGAATGATAGGAGGCTCCGAATTCGATACCGGGCTTAAAAGGGGCGGTTCGGCAGAAACTTGTGAATCCGGGGGCCGGCGAAGCCAGCCCCCAACAGTTCGAAGGTGAGACGACTATGCCTGGATTGGAGACGCCAGCCGCACGCGCCGCTTCATGAAGCACAGCGCGCCCACGCCCAGTCCGAGCAGAAGAATCGTCGAGGGCTCAGGAGTTTCGACGATGAACTCTTGCGGACTGCCACTTCCGCCGGGGGATGGCGTGTAGATCAGGAAGTTGGCGTACTCGCCCGGCGAATATTTTTGGCCTTCGGCCAGATTCACCCAGTACATGACGCCGTTCGGGTCACTCGTATCCGTCAGGAAGGGATTGCTTGCGCCAAGGAAGGCCGTGACGCCCGTCCAATCATTTATGTACCAAATCGCGTACTGGAGTGCGTCGGCTTCCGAGTTGTTCCCTGAGACGTTGAACAGGAGATTCGACAGGTACGCCACTTCATCGTAATTGCCTGCCGCGAACCGTTCTCCCGTCGGATTCGCCACCGAGGTCACATCCGCGACCCAAGGCTGCCATAGGTAGGATTCGTGCGAAAAGTCATCGCAAATGACCGGAGTTGAAACTCCGTTGATCGTGGCCTCATACGGGCCGACATACACGCCGTACGCAGCTCCGTTATTCCCGACGCCGGTGAGTTCCAAATTCGCAGTGCCATCGGCAAACGCAGCGGGAGTGACAAGCAGGAAGGCGACGGCAATCGCTAGGAGTGAAATTTTTCGCACAGATGTCATTGGGGCCTCATCCTAAATTCATCGATGCACGCTGGCCCCTCAGATATCCGGCGTGCCCGTTGTTACAACACGAGAGTACGGAGATCACGGAATGGTGTCAACATGCATGTTTTTTCCCACTATTGAGAAACGTTTTCTAAGATAAGAGTCATAGAATCTGTCCCTTACGCAAGATCGTCGCAAACTTTTCCCTTTGTCGTTGCCGCGATTGTTTGGGTACTGGAGCGTTCAGAACTCGCGATGGATGCAACTGCGGGCGCGGTCGTAACCTATCTCCACGCGCATGTTGTCGACGTGCGCCCTCATGAGCGCGAGCTAGAATCGCCGACGCCCGCCCGGCGATTTCTGTACAATCGAGAGTAGCGAACCAATTGGCGAGTCACGATCCGAAGAGCACGCAACCGGATCGGTGGGGTTTTTCGAGTGCAGGAAGACCACAAAATGGGAGCCGAGCGCGCCAGACTACTCCGGGCGGCCCGCAGAGTGGTGATCAAGGTCGGCACGTCCACAGTCACCGGGGCGGAGGGTGAGCTGTGCTTCGAGCGCGTCGAGCCAATCGTGCGGTCGATCGCGGCCCTCATCAGGGCTGGCCGCCAGGTCGTGCTGGTTTCCTCCGGCGCTGTGGGTCTAGGGCGCGGCTGGCTGGGGTTGCACCGCTCGCGTTTGGATGATCTCGTGACCAAGCAGGCGTGCGCCGCCGTCGGCCAGAGCCTGTTGATGGATGCGTACAAGAATCTGTTCTCGAAGTGGGATGTCAAGATCGCGCAGGTACTGCTCACCGAAGAAGACTTCACGAATTGGCGCCGCTATTCGAATCTCCGGCGCACGATGGACAAGCTGATCGGGTTCGGCGTCTTGCCCATCGTGAATGAAAACGATACGGTCTCGACAGCGGAGCTCGAATCGGTCGCCCCGGGATCGCGCGCAGCCGCTTTCAGCGACAACGACCGCCTCGCGGCGCTCGTGATGAGCGGGCTCGAGGCGGAAGCCTTGGTGCTCCTGACCAATGTCGATGGCTTGCTCCGGCAGGACTCGGCGGCATTGCGCGAGCGGCCCGGCAACGGCGCACCTGCGAACGTTATTCCGTTGGTCGGCGAAATTACGCCGGAATTGAAAGCACTCGCTGCGGGGCCATCAGCGAGCGGACGCGGCGGCATGCGCACCAAGCTGGAAGCCGCCGAAATAGCCATGAATTGTGGCGGGACTGCGGTGATTGCCAACGGCAACAATCCGGAATCGCTCGATTGCATTTTCGCGGGAGATAGCATCGGCACCGCCTTTCTGCCCGCTCGGCGCATGAAAGGCAAGAGGCGCTGGATTGCGTACGCGGCGGGCGTCCGCGGACGCGTGGTGGTTGATGCCGGCGCGCATCGTGCGATCACGCAAGGGAAAGCAAGCCTGCTTGCGTCGGGCATCGTGCGCGTCGAGAATCACTTTGCGTCGATGGACGTGGTCAGCATCCTCGATGCGGAGGGCCGCGAATTCGCGCGCGGCATTGCCAACTGCGCCAGCGAGGAAGCCGAAAAGTTCTCGGGGAAGAGAAGTGGGCGCGGCGGCAGCGCGGCGGCTCCCGCGCCGGTTCTTGTCACCCGCGATAATATTGTGCTATTGCAGAAATCATGAGCCAGCCGACTACAGCACCATTGCAGGCAAGCGACGTTGCGGTCGCCTCCGTTGCCCGGCGGGCGAGGGCCGCGTCGCGAGAACTCGCGAGACTTTCGTTCGAGCTGCGCAATGAAGTGCTGCTCGCGGCGGCGCAGGCGCTCGAAGACGGCAAGCAGCGAATTCTCGATGCGAATGAGCGCGATTGCCATGCCGCGGAGCCTGCGGTTTCGGCGGGAAAGATGTCGTCGGCGATGCTCGCGCGGCTGAAGGTGAGCGAGCGCGGCATCGCGCAGATGGCGGCGCAGGTGCGTGAAGTCGCGCGACTGGCCGACCCGCTCGGTCGCCGCCTTTCCGGCACGGAACTGGACGACGGCCTGGTCCTCTATAAGGAATCGTGCCCGTTCGGCGTGGTCGGCGTCGTTTTCGAATCGCGCCCGGACGTAGTCCCGCAAATTGCATCGCTCGCGTTGAAATCCGGTAACGCCGTGATACTGAAAGGCGGCTCGGAAGCCGCGCAAACAAACGAAGCTCTCGTGGCGATTTGGCGCGAATGCCTCAGCCGGTTTCCCGGTGTGCCGGCGGACTCGATCAATCTGCTCCAAACGCGCGCGGACGTAATGGACCTGCTGACACAGGATCGCGACGTCGATTTGATCATCCCGCGCGGATCGTACGAGCTTGTGAACTTCATCATGGAGCACAGCCGGATTCCCGTGCTTGGCCACGGCGAAGGCATCTGCCACGTATATGTGGATCGCGCGGCGGACATGAAAAAGGCGATCGACATTACGTACGACGCGAAGGTGCAGTATCCGGCCGTGTGCAACGCCGCGGAGACGATGTTGGTCCACGAAGCCATCGCGCGCGAATTCCTGCCCAAAATCGTCGCGAAGCTGAAGCAGGCGGGCGTTGAAATCCGCGCCGATGCGAAGACGCTGGCGCTACTTCCGGGCGAAGGCCTCGTGCCCGCGACCGAAAAGGATTGGTCCACCGAGTATTCCGACCTCATTCTTTCGGTCAAGATCGTCGCCAGTCTCGACGAGGCCATCGACCACATCAATCGCTACGGCTCGCGCCATACCGACGCGATCGTGACCGAGGATGCGGAAGCCGCGCGCCGATTCATGAACGAAGTCGATTCCGCCGGTGTGTATCAAAACGCCTCGACGCGCTTCGCGGACGGCTTCCGTTACGGTTTTGGCGCCGAGCTGGGCATCAGCACCAGCAAGCTCCACGCCCGCGGGCCCATGGGGCTCGAGGGTTTGACGACGTATAAATTCAAGCTTTACGGCAGCGGCCACACGGTAGGTGAGTACAGCAAGGGTGAGAAGAAGTTCAAGCACCGCCCGCTTCCGTAGCCTTCCTCCGCAAGGCCCACCAGAACGCAAAAAGTGCAATCGCGGTAAAAGCAGAAATCGCATCCCCGGCGGTGCGGTCCCATGTGCGTCCGAAACGCACGTCCACGCGATGTGCGCCGGCTGGCAGCGGCAGCAGAATCTGTTTTGAGTCGGGACGCAGCTCGGCGCGAATCTCCTGTCTATCTAGCCGGAGGTTCCAGTCAGGGTAGTCCACCAAGCGCAGCGCGAGCGTGACGGAAACGGCGGTATCGGCGGTGAATGCCTTTCTCTCGGCGGTCCACCGCTCGACGTGAACTCTCACGCCCGCGGCGGGAACTATGTCGCCCGAATCAGGATCGAGCTTCGCAACGCGCGGTGCCGGGACGGGCGACACTTCCGGCGGGCGCTCAGTATCGTCGGGATTCCCGGGCAGAATGGATCGATCGCAGCCGATGGGAGCGTACTCCTCCGTGCCTTCGTACCCATGGCCCGATTGAATGGCAGCGGCCATATTTGGGACGTCCTCGCTATCCCACCAGGCATCTTTGATCATTACCGTGCCTGCTGCGCCGATTGCCACGAAGACGATGCCTATCGCCATCCACGATGCTCGCCGCCTTGGCGCGCGGCTAATAGCAGCCGCGACGAAGAATGCGAAGACGAGGTTCAGCACTTCGAGCCATCTCCACGGAAACTGCACGAACCTCAATTCCGGCAGCACGCGCCAGAGCCACGCGCTCGGCCTTAGCATCAGCACGGCCGACGCCACCCCCAGCGCGGCCAGCATCCACCATAATCCTTTGATCTCCCGCCGTTTTCTCACTACAAACGCCGCCGCGATGGCGGTAACGATCATCACGCCCAGCGCCACCCATGATACTTTCCAATTGAACGCCATGAAATCGGGGTCGTTCGAGCGAGTGAACAGAAAATTCTCGGCCGGGCGCAGGCTGTCCGAGATGACTTGCGTGATTTGCACCCAACGCTCCTCCCATGCCGCAGGCAAAATGTAAAACGCGGCGAGGCCAAAACCACCAGCCACCGTCACCGCTCCGGAAAGCAGTGGCCGAAGGCTGCGCTGCATCGCGCACGCAACGGCCAGAATTAGCGCCAGCGAATATGTCGCGATCACGGCCGCCGGCGCGTTCGAAAGCCAGATGCCCGCAAACACAATTGCGACGAGTGGAACCCGCCGCCACTCGCCGCGCGCCACGTGCAAAATGCTCCAGAGCAGCAGCGGAAGAAGCGCCGCAGCAAGCATCTCCGCGAAGTCGCTGCGGTAATAGGCGGTGATCAGATAATAGGGATTTACGGCGTACAACACCGCCGCGACAATCGCTTGCGGGCCCGGCAGCCATTCGCGCGCTAGCGTCCACATCGACATCCCAGCGGCAACGAGCGCCAGCCAAATGAAAGCCCCGGGCACGACCTTCCACGGCAACACTGAACCCAGCGCCGCGCCAATCATCCACGACGCCGGAGGATAGAAGACGAACCGAGGCTCGCCGAATCCCCAGTTGGCCCACTCAGCCCATCGGGGATAGGCGATTCCTTCGTGCCATTGCCCGGCGACGTCCATCCACGACGCGAGATGAAACAGGAAATCGTGTCCCGAGGCGTTGCCAAGAAAAAACATCGGCGTCACCACCGCCGTGGCAGCCAGACAAACGCAAAGGAACGCCCAGCGCCAGGTTAATCCCTCTGCGGCAGACGCGGTCTCAGTTGTGGGCTCGGTCAGAGTGGTGCTCCGATTCGGGATCCAGTTCGAAATCTTAGATCGGTCGAGAATACAGAATCGGACGGCGGCTCGCCACTGGCGCATGCCCGTGGTGCGATTTAGGAATGTACCGAATCGGCTCACCTTGCCACGCCCGTTTTGGACGGCTAGAGTAAATTGCACTGCCTGCACGATCAGCAAACAGGCTTCGAGGTCAGTTTCGCAGCCTCTGCGTCGCGAGGGATTTGGAAATGACTGCCGAAGAACAGAGGCTGCAAGCGAGCGTCGAACGCGAAGTTCACTGGAAACGCTGGGGGCCGTACCTTTCCGCACGTCAGTGGGGAACGGTTCGCGAAGACTACAGCGCGGGCGGCGACGCCTGGAACTATTTCCCGCACGACCACGCCCGCTCGCGCGTCTACCGCTGGGGTGAAGACGGCATCGGCGGAATCTGCGACCGGCGGCAGCACATCTGTTTCGCCATCGCGCTCTGGAACGAAAAAGATCCCATCCTTAAGGAGCGGTTTTTCGGCCTGACGAACAGCGAGGGGAATCACGGCGAGGACGTCAAAGAGTATTACTACTATCTCGACGCCACGCCGACGAGCTCGTATCTGAAATTCCTCTACAAGTATCCCCACGCGGCATACCCGTACGACCTGCTAGTACGCGAAAATCAGCGGCGCACGCGGCTCGATCCAGAATACGAACTCATCGACACGGAAATTTTTCGCGAGAATCGCTATTTCGACGTGTTCGTCGAATACGCGAAAGCCACGGCCGAAGACATCCTCATCCGCATCACCGCCTGGAACCGCGGGCCTGAGCCCGCGCGGCTTCACCTTCTCCCTACGATCTGGTTTCGGAATCGCTGGTCCTGGGGCGACTACGATGACCGGCCGGACGTGCACCGGATCGATGCGCCCGCCGGAACGGCGCTGGTCGAGCTGAGCGAATTTCATTACGGCAAGCGCTGGCTGCTGATGGAAGGTACGCCGGAGCTTCTCTTCACCGAAAACGAAACGAACATGGAGCTTCTCTACCAGCAACCGAGCCGCACGCCCTACGTGAAGGACGCATTCCACCGGTATGTCGTCAACGGCGAGCAAACCGCCGTGAATCCCGCGATGATGGGCACGAAGGCCGCCGCGCACTACTCCGCCGAGATCGCGCCGGGTAAGAGTTGGGCGTCCCATTTGCGTCTGCTCGATCGAAATCCCGCCAGCGACCCGCCGCCGGCGCAAGAGTTTTTCGGCCCGGCGTTCGACGCGATCTTCGACCAACGGCTGAAGGAAGCCGATGAGTTTTACGAGCGGCGCATCCACGTCGGCATGACCGATGATCCGCGGCTCGTGCAGCGCCAGGCGTTCGCCGGGCTCCTGTGGGGCAAGCAGAGCTATCACTACGACGTGAGCCGCTGGCTCAAGGGCGATCCGACCCAGCCCACGCCGGATCCCGCGCGCTACCAGGGACGCAACCACGAGTGGACGTACCTCTACAATTCGGACGTCATTTCCATGCCGGACAAGTGGGAGTATCCGTGGTACGCCGCGTGGGATCTCGCGTTTCACTGCGTGGCGATGGCGCTCGTCGATCCGGATTTCGCCAAGGAACAGCTCGTCCTCTTCCTGCGCGAATGGTACATGCATCCCAACGGACAATTGCCCGCGTACGAATGGAATTTTTCCGACGTGAATCCGCCCGTGCACGCCTGGGCCGCGTGGCGCGTCTATAAGATTTCCGGGCGCATCCAGGGAAAGCCGGACCGCGGGTTTCTCGAACGCGTGTTCCACAAGCTGCTGCTGAATTTCACATGGTGGGTGAATCGCAAGGACCCCCAGGGCCGGAACGTCTTCGAAGGCGGGTTTCTTGGCCTCGACAACATCGGCGTCTTCGACCGTTCGCGCCCACTCGCTCAGGGCAGCTTCATCGAGCAATCCGACGGCACGAGTTGGATGGCGATGTTCTGCCTCGACATGCTCTCGATGGCCATGGAGTTGGCGCACGAAGACCCGGCCTACGAGGATGTCGCCAGCAAATTCTTCGAGCATTTCATCCACATTTCCCAGGCGATGAACGACATCGGCGGCCAGGGAATCGGCCTCTGGGACGATCAGGACGGCTTTTATTACGACGTCCTGCATCTCGGCGACAGCGCGCACATCCCCATGAAGGTACGCTCGATGGTGGGGCTGATTCCGCTCTTTGCAGTCGAGACGTATGATCCCGAGGATTTGCAGCGCTTGCCCAATTTCATGCGCCGCATGCAGTGGTTCCTCGATCACCATGCCGACGTGGCCGAGCACGTGGACATGAGCCGCAGCACGCCGCAGGGCACGCGCCTGCTGCTCACCATCGCGAACCGCGAAAAGCTCGAGCGCATCTACCGCTACGTCCTCGATGAAAACGAATTCTTCTCGCCGTACGGCGTGCGCGCTCTCTCAAAGTTTCACGGAGAGCATCCGTTCGTGCTGAGCGTCGACGGCCAGACGAATTCGGTGAACTACGAGCCGGCGGAATCGAGCACCGACCTCTTCGGAGGAAACTCGAACTGGCGCGGGCCGGTCTGGTTCCCGATGAATTTTCTGCTGATCGAGTCGATGCAGCGCGTTCACTACTATTACGGCAATGAATTCAAAGTGGAGTGCCCGACGGGGTCAGGCCAGCAAAAATCGCTCTGGAATGTCGCGAGCGAGCTTTCGCGTCGCCTCTCGCACATCTTTCTCCGCAAGGATGGCCGCCGCCCCGTGTATGGCGACACGGCGATGTTTCAGGACGATCCCTACTGGCGCGACTTGATTCTGTTCTACGAATACTTCCACGGCGAAACCGGCGCAGGACTCGGCGCCAGCCACCAGACCGGATGGACCGCCCTCGTCGCCAAGCTGCTCGAACAGAGCGGCGAATAGTCTAAGAATTGTTCAGTGGGTGTGAATTGCGCCGCTACGATTTGACGGCCGGCTCCACGAGCTCGATCAGAACTTTCCGGCCGTCCGCCGCCGGCACGAGGAAAAAATTCACGCGCGTGCCGTCCGCGCCCGCGCGCGTCGCCGGATAAATCGGCGTCAGCCCGAATCGCGAGCGAAGGATTTCTGTGGCGCGGTCCACTTCCCTCACGTTGAGTTCGATCTGCTGAATCCCCTCGCCAAACTTCTGAAGGAATCGCGCAATCGCCCCCTCCCCACCGGGTGCGCGCGTTGTCAGAATATCGAGCTCGGAATGCTCTCCGAATCGAAGCTCGAATTCCATGGCATCCTGGTCCGGCGGTACATCAGCGAGCCTCGGCGATCCATTCGCCGCCCGAATTCCTTTAAAATTCTCCGGTCGGACGGCGATCCCCACGACGATTGGCGTCCACTCCGCGCTTCGCTCGGATCGACCTTCCACCGGCACGTGGCGCACCAGCAGGCCAAACTCGGAGTCCTTAATCCACTCCTGAATCGCAGGGAGGCATAGCGAGTACGCCTCCACACGGAGGCGCTTTGCGGCCGCGCTTCTTTCCGCGGGATCGGAATCGGCCAGATGGCTGATCCACTGTGCGATTTCGCCGGCCTCGGACATGTCGAATTGCGATCGCTTACTGCGAGGATTGGGAGGGCTGCACTGCGTTGGCATTCGAAAGCGCGACGTACTCGGTGTTTCCCGGCCGCACCGTCACGGACAAATCCCATCGCGGCCGCGCATCGCCGACGTCGGCGGTCACATCGAGCGAGCTGATCCAATACGTGCCCGGTGGGATGCCGTGCAGAAAGCCCTGTCCCTGAAGATCGGTTTCTGCGCGGGCCACTAGATATTTTGACTGCGCCAGCGCCAGCGCTCTCCGGTGGATTTCCGGCACGCGCTTTGCGAGCATGTCATTCCACTTTGGCCCGGGATCGATGTCCGCAAGCGTCAGATCGATGCCGTCAACGCTCTGCGGATGCTGTTCGATATAGTGGCGCACGATCTCCACGTACTCGGCCGTCATCTTTTGGAATTTCTCCGGATGTTTCTGTTCGTCCGCCGGTTTGACCTTTGGCTCCGGGAAATCCGCGGATTGATCGCCGGAATTTCTGTCGATGTATGCTTTCCGGAATTCCGGCACGGCGAGAATATCCGTCGGGGTCAGCGCGTGGATGAAATCCTCGCCCGCGAGGGATACGCGGTCGTGTTTTTTCATCCAGGCCTTCAATTCCGGCGAATACATTGATCCAAGCTTATCAATGAACGCGTCCATGTCCGGCTTCGGGGACGCCGCGTCTGCCTCCTTGGCGATTTCGTCATAGCTCTTGGTCAGCAGATAGAAAGGGAATCCCCGCACGGGTTCTTCGAGGCCACCGGAGGGAGTGACGCGAGCGACAAATTCGATCGAGCCGGCCTGCGCCGCCGCGCGAGGCGCAACAGCGACCGTCCCGATTGCGAGCAAAAGTGCGGCGCTAAAAACGCTTTTCATGCCGCTCATCGTAGCAGATCGCAGCCGGAGGGTTCGTGCATCGAGTCGTCTGGGACCAGTTGGTTAACTCTGGCGTGAAAAGTGAATGCGCGCGGAAGGCCAGACACGGCGCCGCACGAGCGTCAGAACAGTTGGAAGACTGCTTCGATGACTACCCGGACAGCCGCGGGCTTGCCGTCGGGACCCCTCGCGGGAGTGCAGCGCCAGGTTCGAACGGTTTCGATGGCCTTTTCGTCGAGGCCGTAACCCAGGCCCTTGGCAACATGAGGATCGACCACGCGCCCGTCAGCGGTGACCACTGCCGCCAATTCAACTGAGCCTTGAATCTTTACCTTCATGGCCTGGTCCGTGTACTCCGCCGCAGGCTTGTAGTAGCACGCCGGATTCCCGTACCCGCCTGCTCCTGCGTAAGGGAGTCCGCCGCCAGTGTTCCATCCTTCGCCGGGACCCAGGCCCGCGCCGTTGCCGTTGCCGATGCCGGTGCCGTGGCCCTCACCCATCGAGCCTGTATTCGCTTTTGCCAGCGGATCACCCCACGTCGTTGCGTTCAGATTTGGCATCTTGATATCGGGATTACCAAGAATCGTGGGCGCGACGGGGAGTTGCGGGTGTTCGGGCGGATGGGCTATAGGCGCTGAAATTTGAGTCCAAGAAAACTTCGGCGCTTTGCCCTTGGTCGCCGGGGCCTTGTCGTGGGCACCGCCACCGCCGCCGGCCTTCTCCGCCGCGGGCTTCAGCTTTGAAAGAAATGGCGAGACGGTCACATCGACGGACTTGCCGGGATCGAATGCCTTGGTAACCGCGCTCGGAATGATTCCGGGAAACATGATCGGCACGATCACAATCAACCCAATCGCCACCACATGGACCAGAATTGAAATCACCTGCATCCGGCTGAACTGGGTATTTTTCGACCAGATTTCCGGGACCGGAATCGGCTGGCTCGTCGTTTTGAGAGGCGGCAGCTTCCGCGGCGCAATCAAATCGCGCAGGTTCTGCCAGAGTCCCGGTTCCTCTCTCCAATTTACGAGCAACGCCGAATTGACCGGGCCGCGAGGCGCTGCGTGGAAGAATTCTTTCAGGTTTCCGCCTACGCCGGTGCCAAACTTCGGCATGTCGAAGGCTGTCGGAGTGCCCGCTTTGACTTTCACGGGCCGTTCCACAAGAAAATCTCTAAGGTTTGAAAATAGGCTTTTCAGGCTGGAGCCGTGCACCGGCGCGGCCAGCTTCCCCAAGCGGAGCGATGGCTCGGTCGCCGAGCGACCCGCATCATCAAGTCTGGTGCTAAAATCTGACATTCGAATTACCTGTGCCCCTTGCCGCACCGATACACATTATTAGACGCATCCATGCGAAAAAGGATGTCTGTGGCCCGAGGCGCGGCTGACACGCACCAAAAAGCATTGTAACATACCAGTTGTAATCGTAAATTTCGGTTTCTACTTCGTAACTTGTAGCACAGTCGCGCACGCCCGTGCCGTAGAGCGCGCTCGAGCATCAAGAAAGGGCTTCTCGACCCCGCAAGATGGTGAAAATCCTCGACCTGAAAAGTACTCTGAATCTGCCTAAAACCGATTTTCCCATGAAGGCCAAGCTGCCTGAGCGCGAGCCTGAGCAGCTTGCCGCATGGGAGCAGGCAGGGCTCTACCGCCAGATTCTCGAATCGCGCGCGGGCGCGCCGCTGTTCGTGCTGCACGATGGGCCGCCATATCCGACGGGCGAAATCCATCTCGGCACCGGCCTCAATAAAATCCTGAAAGACATGATCGTGAAATCAAAGACCATGGCCGGTTTCCGCGCGCCCTACATCCCCGGCTGGGATTGCCACGGCCTTCCGATCGAGACGAAGGTCGAAAAGGAACTGGGCGGCAAAACGGCGAAAGTTCCGGCCGCCGAGTTCCGCAAGATGTGCCGCGATTTTGCCGCGCGCTACGTTGAGGCGCACAAGCGCGAATTCAAGCGCCTCGGCATCTTCGGCCAGTGGGACAAACCGTACCTCACCATGGACCCGAACCTCGAGGCCTGCATCGCCGGGGCTTTCCTCGACTTCCTCGAAAAGGGCTACGTCTATCGCGGGCTGAAGCCCGTGTACTGGTGCATCCACGACCGCACCGCGCTCGCCGAGGCCGAAGTCGAATACGAAGACCACACCAGCCCGTCGATCTGGGTGAAATTTCCCGTCGTCGCCGGGCCGAAATCGAGTGCGCTTGGCAGCGATGTAAACGCGCTCATCTGGACGACCACTCCCTGGACTTTGCCGGCGAATCGCGCTCTAGCGTTTCATCCGGATTTTGAGTACGTCGTCGCCGAAACTTCGGCAGGCAAACTCCTGCTCGCGCGCGAACGCGTAAGGGCTCTCGCCGAAGAACTCAAGCTCGAAGCGAGCAGCGTCCACGGCGGCTGGAAGGGAAAGGAACTCGAAGGAATCGAGTTTCAGCATCCGTTTCTCGATCTCCGCGTGCCCGGCGTCCTCGCCGATTACGTCACGCTCGATCAGGGCACCGGCATCGTCCACACCGCTCCCGGCCATGGCGCGGACGACTTCCGCACCGGCCAGAAATATGGCCTCGAAGCTTATGCGCCGCAGGACGACGACGGCCGCTTCGTCGAAGGACTGCCGGAGTACAAGGGCAAGACCGTTTTCGAGGCGAATCCGATCGTCATCGAGCTGCTCAAGAAGCGCGGCATGCTCGTGGGCGAAAAGAAACTTACGCACAGCTATCCGCACTGCTGGCGCTGTCACAACCCGGTGATCTTCCGAGCCACCGAACAATGGTTCATCGGCCTCGATCAGGGAAATCTTCGCCAGACGGCGCTCGCGGATGTCGACAAAGTGCAGTGGCTCCCCGCGTGGGGCCGCGAACGCATGCGCGAAATGATCGCTGACCGCCCCGACTGGTGCATCTCGCGCCAGCGATTCTGGGGCGTTCCGCTGATCGTTTTCTACTGCGACGCGTGCGGCAAGCGGCTCGAGGATTTGCGCGCGCTGCGCCATGTCCTGCCGTTTTTCGAGCGCGAGGGCGCCGACGCTTGGTACACGCACTCTGCCGCGGAGTTGCTGCCGCCCGGAACGAAGTGCGCGTGCGGCGAGGCAAAGTGGCGCAAGGAAAACGACATTCTCGACGTCTGGTTCGAATCCGGCTCCACGCATCTCGCCGTGCTCAGCGAAGCGAATGGCCTTCGCTGGCCCGCGGATGTCTACCTCGAAGGCCCCGATCAGTTCCGCGGATGGTTTCAGAGTTCGCTGCTCGTCGGCGTGGGCACGCGCGGCGGTGCGCCTTACAGGCAAGTCGTCACGCACGGCTGGACGCTTGATGAAACCGGCAAGCCGATGTCGAAATCGCTCGGCAACGCGCTCTATCCGAACGAAATCTCCGAAAAATGGGGCGCCGATCTACTACGCCTCTGGGTCGTCTCGCAGGATTACACCGCGGACATGCGCAACTCGCCCGCGATGATGACGCAGCTCGCCGAAGCCTATCGCAAGATCCGCAACACATTCCGCTTCGCGCTCTCGAATCTCTTCGATTTCGATCCAGCGCGCGACGTGGTTCACGACGCGGATATGTGGGAAATGGACGCGTGGATGCTTCGCCGCACGGGAGCGCTCGTCCAGCTATGCCACGATTGGTACAGGGAATTCGAGTTTCATCGCGTCTATCACGCGCTGCACGATTTCTGCACCGTGGATTTGAGCGCGTTTTATTTCGATGTGCTGAAGGACCGCCTCTATACCTTCGCGCCGAATAGCCGCGGACGCCGCTCGGCCCAGACGGCGGTGTATCACATCGCGCGGGCGCTCGTCCGCCTAATCGCCCCGATTCTCGTTTTCACGTCCGAGGAAGTCTGGAAGCACCTGCCGCGCAGCGCCTCGTCGCCCGCCAGCGTCCATCTATCTTCCTTTCCGGCGGTCGAGCATTTCGCGGGCGCATTCGACGAGGCCCGCGCGAAAAATTGGGACCGGCTCCTCGTCGTGCGGGAAGAAGTGCTGAAAGCGCTCGAACCAGCGCGCGCTGCGAAGACGATCGCGGCCAACCTCGAAGCGCGCGTCACGCTCGCGGCTGAGGGCGACGTGGCGGCCTTGCTCCAAAAATATGCCGCGAATCTTCCGGCGTTCTTTATCGTCTCGCAGGTTGAAATCGCTGATGGCAAGGTCCACGGCGGCACGCCCGCAGCGAATGTGCCGGGATTGCAAATCCGCGTCGAGCACGCCCAAGGCTCGAAATGCGAGCGCTGCTGGAATTATTCGACGCACGTCGGCGAGAGCACCGATTATCCGAAGTGGTGCGAGCGTTGCCTCGCCGCGATCGCCGAAATCGAGGGCGACCGCGATGCCCAGGCCGGGAGCGCCGCGTCATGACGTCCTCTGCCTCACGCGCGAGCTGGCTGCTCGGTCCGCTCGCCCTCGCGGTTCTCGCGGCGGACCAAGCCTCCAAGTACGCAGTCCAAAAGCTCACCGCCGTGGGCTCCACGCGCGTGCTGGTCCCCGGCGTCCTGAATCTCGTGCACACGAGCAATCCCGGCGTGGCCTTCGGACTGCTCGCCGACTCCGAAGCGCCTTGGCGCGCGCCGCTTCTCGTGATTTTCTCGGTTGCGGTGATCGGAGTGATTCTGTGGCTGCTCTTCACGGGCCGCGCGGGCGGCTGGCTGGGCGAGTGCGGCATGACGCTGATTCTCGGCGGCGCTGCGGGCAACGTCCTCGACCGCGCGCTGCGCCACAGCGTCACCGATTTCATTGATTTTTACATTGGTAGCTACCACTGGTACACGTTCAACGTGGCTGATTCCGCGATCGTCGTCGGGGCGGGCCTGGTTATCCTGGAACTTTTGCGTGACTGGCGGCATCCCGCCCACGAACGCGCGTAGCCATGCATCCCGTCCTTTTCCAACTCGGTCCCGTCACGGTCTACACCTACGGCGTGCTGGTCGCGGCCGGATTCCTGATTGGATTGTGGTACGCGTTCCGGCAGGCTCCACGAGCGGGGCTCGATCCCAACAAAATCTGGAACCTCGGCGTCTACGGAATCCTCATCGCCCTGGCAAGCTCAAAAGTGTGGTTGCTTGTGAGCGCGTGGGACTACTACAGCGCGAATCCGCGCGAGATTTTCAGCATGGAAACATTTCAATCCGCTGGAACGTTTTACGGCGGCATTCTCGGCGGAATTGTCTGGGTGGTTCTCTACGCGCATTTTCAGAAGATGCCGTTCCTTGGCATCCTCGATCTGGGCGCCGCCCCGGTCGCGCTGGGCCACTCGATTGGCCGCGTGGGATGCTTCGTGGCCGGCTGCTGCTATGGCAAGCCGACGTCCCTTCCGTGGGCCGTCACGTTCACCAGTCCCGTGGCGGCGCGAATTGCCGGCACGCCGCTCAACGTCTCGCTTCATCCCACGCAGCTCTACGAAGCAGCCGCCGAATTCCTGAATTTTCTTTTTCTGGTTTGGCTTGGCACGAAGCAGCGATTCACGGGGCAGCTCGTCGGGACGTTTTTCATCCTCTATGGAATTGAGCGCGGCGCGATCGAATTTGTGCGGGGCGATCCGGGCCGCACGCTGATGTTCCACGACACGGTATCGCTGATGCAGATCGTGAGCGTCGCTCTGATTATCACCGGCGCATTGCTATGGTGGCGCGGATTGCGTGGCGCAGCGCCGATTCCGCCCGTCGCGGCCGCCCACGCTGGTGCCCGTCCCAACACGCGTCCCGCCGCCGGTCGCTCGCACTAAGTTGCGCCTCACGCGTGCTATTGCCTCCAGCTTTTCTTGCGTCGTGGCGCGGGATAGTATCTCGCCGTGAAAGATTCCCCCGAGAACATGCAATTCATCGTCCTGCCCGAAGACGCAGGCCAGCGCCTCGATCGCTTCCTCGTCTCGCAGCTCCCTACGCTGAGCCGCTCGCGAATTCAAGCGCTGATGGAAGAGGGCCGCGTGCGCGTTGATGGAGTCGCGCGAAAAGCATCGCACCGCATCGGGCCGGGCGAATCCGTGAGCGTCGAAATTCCGCCCGCGCCGCCGCCGGGCGTTGCAGCTGAGCCTATCCCGCTCGAAGTCCTCTACGAGGACGCAGACGTCGCCGTCATCAATAAGCCTGCCGGAATGATCGTCCATCCAGGAGCGGGAGCCGACTCGGGCACGATGGTCGCGGCGCTCCTCGATCGCTTCGGCGGCGCGGGATTGTCCACAGTCGGCGGGCCGCTGCGCCCCGGGATCGTGCATCGCCTCGACAAAGGCACTTCCGGCGCCGTGGTGATTGCGCGGAACGATGCGGCGCACCGCAAACTCGTCGAAGATTTTCGCGACCGCCTCGTCGACAAGACCTACCTCGCGCTTCTCCACGGGAAGATCAAGGGTGAGGCGGGCATCATCGAGCTCCCTGTCGCGCGCGACTTGCGCCGCCGCTCCCGCATGACCGCCCGCCGCCGCGAAGGCCGCCCCGCACGCACGGATTGGCGCACGCGCTTGCGCCTCGATCGTTTCACGCTCATCGAAGCGGATCTTCACACCGGCAGGACGCATCAGATTCGCGTTCATTTTTCCGCGCTCGGCTGTCCAGTGGTGGGCGACGCGCTTTACGGCGCGCCGCGCGAGGAGCGCGTCGGCTCCGAAACTCTGCCGCCTCTCAACAGAAATTTTCTTCATGCGGCGCGCCTCGCCTTCGCGCATCCGCGGACCGGCCGCCGAATCGAAGTTCGCGCACCGCTGCCACCTGAGCTTGTAAGCTACCTTCAGGCAATCGCCCGCGCCACCAAGGCTGACCCCACCTCGATTGACGCTGCGCTCCGGGAGTTTCTATAATTAGCCCCGTGAAACGCCGTTCGGCGATGAATCTCTTCGGCAAGGCGCTATTTGCGCTCGCTTTTCTGATCGCGCTACCGGGGAACGCGGCCCGCGCTCAGCAGTCGCCGCCGCTCGTCGAGCCGCCACCTCCGGTCGCAGCTCGGCAGACCGCGGCGCCTCAGAATCCGACGCCCGTCACGCCGACCCAGCAACCTCCCATCATCACCACCACGGGGCTTGTGCACCTTGTTGTAACCGTCGTGGACCGCCATCGCAACTTCATCACGGATCTCGATAAGACCGACTTCAAAGTCCTCGAAAACGGCGCGCCGCAGGACATTCGCTTCTTCGGCCGCGAGACCGATCTACCGCTGCGCATCGCCCTCCTGCTCGACACGTCCAACAGCATCCGCGCGCGTCTCGAGTTCGAAAAGGACGCAGCGATCGATTTCCTCACCAAGGTGATTCGCCGCAATAAGGACGAAGTCTTTCTGATGACCTTCGACAACGAGCCTGAGGTGATCCAGGATTACACGGGAGATCTCGATCTACTCACCGGCGCGATTCGCGAACAGCGTGCGGGCGGCGGAACCGCTCTCAACGATGCGATCTGCCTGGCCTCGGAGAAGCTGTCTCACTCGCCGCCGGCTAAAGCGCCGGACACCGAAGTGCGCCGCGTGATCGTCGTGATCAGCGACGGTGACGATAATCTAAGCGACCGAGCCCTCAGCGACGCGATCGACGCCTCCATCCGCTCCGAGGCTGCCGTGTTCACGGTCAGCACGAACACCGATTGGCTGGCGATCGACGACGCCAGCAAGCCAAGCAAGTACAACCTCGACCCGGGTGACAAGGTGCTGCAACAGTTCGCCGACCAGACGGGCGGCCACGCTTTTTTCCCATACCGCGTCGACGATCTCGCGCAGTCGTTCCTCGACATCGGCACCGAGCTGCGCAGCCAGTATTTCATCGCCTACCAGCCCGCGAATCCGCCCCCGAACGGCCAGTTCCGCAGGATCGACGTGGAGACCGACCGCAAGGGCCTGATCGTTCGCACGCGCAAGGGCTACTACGCCAACACTCCGGCGTCCACGATCGGCTCGCCGAAGTAACGCATCGTTATGTCTGCGGAATTGCATCGCCCGCGCGAGTCGGCCCGCGCTATCGTGTACTCAAAGCCGGCCCGTTGCGATGTAGGAACCAACGGTCGAGAATGACGTGTCGCGAGAACCAGGCGCTGGCCAAGAGCACTCGCGCTAATACGCTCACCAAGCCATCAGGAAGGTGACTACCGATGGCAATGGAAAAATCCTTCCCGGATTTCCCGAACCTTGCGTGCAGCAAATCTCGATAGCGCTCCAGCTTGCCCGCGCTGTAATTCCCGTCCGCAGCAACAATGGCTTCTGCCGCTAGCAGACCGGATTCGATCGCAGGAAGAATCCCTTCTCCGCTCTGCGAATACGCGAGGCCCGCTGCATCCCCGACGAGTAAAATGCCGTCGTCGAGCAGTCTCCGATTGCTTTCCCTAAACAGCAGATAGGCATGCCCCGACATTGAACTGGGCAAGGCGAACGAAAGTTTTCCCGACGCGCTCAAAAACTGCGCGAAAGCTGAAACGTGGCTTGGAAATGAATGCGGATCGAGTCTGCCCAACCCAATATTGAGAAAGTTTTTCTTTCGAAAACACCATCCGTAACCCTTCATATCCGGACAGAAATAAAGTTCCGGAACCTCTTCGCGAATCGAGCACCTCTCGCGCTGGCCGGCGGTCATTTCGAACTCGATCTCTTGGGCTGCAACGGCAGTTTCGTTGCGGGCATTAGCCCCCAAATGGCGGGCAACGGGGCAAAAATGCCCGCCAGCGCCTACCACGAGCCGGGCCTTAATCTGCCCATTGACGATCCACGCATCCCCCGATCGTTCGAGGCTTGCCAGGGGCACGCCTTCCACAACGCGCGCGCCGCAGCGCCGGAGTAGGAATTCATCAAATTCAAATCTTCGGATTCCGTAGCTGATGGGTCGCCCGTACCCGGTTTGAACCTCGGAGCCGCCTATGATGCTCGTGCGGAACCCGGTGATCGGCTGGAAAACGTGCTTGCGCGCATATTCAAGGGGATCGATCTGCAGCTCGCTGAGCACCGCGGGCGTGATCCATCCGCCACAGGTCTTGTCGCGGGGAAACACGCGCTTGTCCATGATCGCAACGTCGAAGCCCCGTTGCCGCAATCCCCACGAACAAGAAGAACCCGCAGGTCCTGCGCCGACGATCAAGACATCGCATGCATCCATCTGGATTCTTTCGTTGCAGCCGGATGCTGTTCGTAGAGGTGCGCGCGACTCCATGGAATTCGCTGGTTGCGCGGCCCGGCAAATACCACTTGAAACAATTGGAGCGTGCCGACCCGAAACGCGGCCATGGACCCGGCCAGATAGAGCCGCCACGCTCTTACGAACTCGGGCCCGAACTTCTGGGAGACTTGGTCGGCCGACTTTTCGAATCTGGCCAGCCAATCTTCCAGCGTTCTCGCATAGTGGTTTCGCAGGTTCTCCACATCCAGCACGGAAAAATTCCAATGCCCCAGAAAGTCCAACGCTTCGCCAAGAGCGGGAACGTAAGCGCCGGGGAAGATGCGTTTTCGGATCCAGGGGCTAAACGGGCGAGCTTGGTTGCGCCCTATGAAGTGCAAAAGCCCACGCCCTGAGCCTCCTATGGTGCGATGAATCACGCGCCCGAGATCTTCGTAATGCTCTGCGCCCACATGCTCGAGCATTCCCACTGACACAAACGCATCGAATTGACCGGAGATATTCCGGTAATCGTCCTCGATGAATTCCACTTGATGGCTCAGTCCTTCCTCTTTCGCCCGCTCGCGAGCGAAGAGAACTTGTTCCTTTGAAATGTTGAATGCCTTCACGCTGGCGCCGTAATGCTTTGCCATGTGCAGCGCGAGCGCTCCCCAGCCGCAGCCTGCATCCACGACCTTGTCTTCGGGCTGGAGGCGGATCTTGCGGCAGACGTAATCCATCTTGGCGAGTTGTGCTTCGTCGAGCGTTGCCGAGGGAGACGGGAAATAGGCGCAGGTGTAGACCAAGCGAGAGTCCAGCCACAGCTTGTAGAAATCAGCCGAAAGATCGTAATGATGGCTGATATTTCTTGCCGATCCACGAAGCGTGTTGGCTTGAATTCGATCCAGCCAACGCGAAAACAATTTGGAATAAAAGCCTCCCGCCTCGACGTTTTGCATCGACCGCAGAGCGGATTCCAGAAGCGAAATAAGATCCCCCTCCACTTTGACCGTCCCGTCGGCGTAACAGTCTCCGAATCCGACTTCCGGATTCAAAACTAATTTTGCGAGCGCCTTGCGGTTGGAAATGACAACCGTGGCGACGGGCGGAACACTGGAGTCCGCGGTTCCTTCGTCTCGGCCGAGGACAAGTCGGATGGGCGCCTGACCAATCGAGCGGTTGATTTTTTGAAGCATCCACTTCTCGACCGATGAAAAGCTGGAGGTAGTCAAAGTCATATCCTCCTCCCTGAATCACTTGGCCCTATATATAGCCGATAAGTTGGCAGACTTGAGCAACAAAATAAAGTCGCGAGGCAGGATCTTGGGAATGCGCACGATTAGCACGGAGCAACGGGCATGGCGGGCATGCGGAGGCAGCCGGAAAGGAAATCGCGGCTCGAGATGAGCATCGTAGAAGCCAGGTAAATCAACGATGGGCGCAGGCTGGAGAAGGCATTAGCAATCAGCTGGCCAGAGCCCGATAAACGCACGAATCGGAAACCGGCCCGCTGCCGAAACTCGAAGAGCTATCTCGACGGAGCGTAGTAGCCCTTGCGCGCGAGGATTTTGACGTCTGGGCGCGCCACCTCAACCTTGATCTTGCGGAATGTGCCGTCGTGCGCGACGTTCGCGGGGTAGTAGCCGAGCACGTACTGCGAGCGCAGCTCTTCGGAAACCTCGTCGAACGCTTTTTCGAGCCCCTTCGCGTTGCGCACCACCATCACGCGCCCGCCCGTGTTCTGCGCAATTCTGGAGGCAACTCCCGGTCCGTATCCTTCCGTCGCGCGCGGATCGGTGATCAGCAGGAAATGGACCACGGCATCGGCGCGCTGCGCGGATTCGATGGCCTGATTCTCATTCATCTTGCTGTTGTTGTCCTCGGCGTCCGTCAGCGCGACGATCGCCTTCCGTCCTGCCTCGGACGCTAGTTCGTCGTGGCTCGCGAGATAGATCGCGTCATATAGGTTCGTTCCGCCGCCGCTTTGCGGCACGGTCCCGGGTGTGATCATCGGGCCGGCAGCGTTGATCTGCGCGCGCCGGATCGCACGCTGCAGCTCTCGCGGATCTTCGGTAAAGTCCGCGAGCAGGTTCACGTCGGTGTCGAAGCTCATGACGATGGCCTCGTCCTTCTTGTGCATCACTTCCTGGACGAAGCTCGACGCAGCCTCCTGCTCCGCCACCAGAATTTCCTGCATGCTGCCGCTCGTGTCCATCAGCATCGCCAGAGACAGCGGCATGTCGACTTCTTTCGTGAAGTAGGAAACCTTTTGCTCGACTCCGTCCTCGTATACCTTGAAATCGTCCTTGGTCAGGTCGGAAACGATGCCGTTGTGCTTGTCTCGAACCGTGGCGAAGACGTTGACGATGGTGGTTTGGGTTTTGATTGTTTGGTCCGCGAGCGGCGGTTCCTGCGGGGTGCCTTGCGGCGCGTCGTTTGGTTGCGACTGAGATTGCGGGCCAATCGGACCGCGCGGCGTCGTTCCTTGCGCTGCTCCGTGCGGCGCGGCTGCGTGTGCTGCAATGGTGCTCACGGCCGGATAGGCGCCGAGAGCGAGAGTGGCAATACCCGCCGCGATGATGGTCAGCCGCATTGTATAATTCCCTCCAGGGAATGGATCAGAACCGATATGATGCGCTTCACGCGCCGCTGGATGTTTGGACGAAACCCCGCGGAGCGGAATGGCGGCGTAAATCCGCGGCTCGACCCGCGAGCGAGAAACGAGAAACACTGATGATGCGAACGCTTTCGTTGCTGGCCATGTTCCTCCTTCTGGCTCTTTCAGCCATTGCACTGCCGGAAGACGCCGGGGCGCAAGCTGCCCCGCCGCCGGCCGCCGCTCCTCAGCAACAGAATCCCCCGACCATCATCGGGCGGACCCAAGCGGTCATCGTTCCCGTCACCGTGAAGGATGGCAGGGGCCAGCTCGTCGGCGACCTTCGCAAAGATGACTTCAAAATCTTCTGCGACGAGGTCGAACAAAAGATAGGCAACTTTTCCTCGGACCCTGTTCCGCTTTCCGCCGTCGTTCTCATCGACAACGATCTCGAGCAGCGCGCCACCGCTCAGGTGCAGAAAAGTCTCACGGCCATCTCCGCCGGGTTCGGCCCCAGCGATGAAGTGGCACTCGTAACCTACGAGCAGTTTCCCGAAACCGTTGCAGACTTTTCTTCGAATAACGATCTGCTCTACACCAAACTCAAGCGCCTCGAACTCGGCTCGCACAATAGCCAGGTCATCGCCGATCCCACCACGGCCGGGCCCATCATCAACGGGCAGCCCACGCCTAACGGAACCGGCATTCAGCTCCACGGCTCGCAGCGCTACAAAAACACGAACTCTCTCGATGACGCAATTTTCGCCGCGGGCGAAATGCTCAAGGACCGCGGCCGCGACCGCCGCAAGATTATCTTCCTGATTTCCGATGGGAGCAATTCAAGAAACAACACTCACACTTTCGATCAGACGCTGCACTCCCTCCTTGTCGCAGACGTTTCGGTCTTTTCCATTTCCGTCAACCACTCCGTGCCCGTCGGCAAGGCGCTCGTGCAGCACGGAGCTTCGGAGCTTCAGAAGTATGCGACCAACACCGGAGGCGACACCTACTACGCTGGCAAGCAGCTCGAACTCGAACGTCTGTATTCCGACGTGACCGAGCAGGCGCGCAATGAATATACGCTCACCTTTACCCCGCAAGAGCTCACCAAGGGTCAGGACTTTCACCCGATCGAAGTGCGCGTCGAGCGCCCCGGCTTGACCGTCGAAACGCGCCAGGGCTTTTATCTCAGCGCGATCGCCGCCGGCCACTAAAAGCCATTTCGCTTTCATGACATCATCACTCTAGCGGGCGTCGTCATAGTTGATTGGCGCATGCCCGTCGCCATCGTCATTCTGAGCGCAATGGCCGGACTTTTTCTTCGTCCCGCTCTTGCGGGACGTCCGGCCACGCAGTCGAAGAATCTCTCTTCAGCGTCAGTTAGATATAGCGCCGATGTCAATTAGGACAATCATGCTCTGAATAAATTTAATGTCTCGCGCGAGAAATCTGCGCAAAAGTTTTTCTGCTTGACTTCACCCGCGGCCGCCTCTATAGATGGACGAAGCGAGTGCGGCGCACGCGGAAATTTTCGCAGCGCTCTCTCGCGGGAGAAAGTTCCACTGTAGTTCATGCGCGGAACCACTCCAGGCTTCACGCAGCCCGGAAGCCTTCGAGAAAAAAAAGAGCGGGGCGTCCGTCACGGATGCCCCGCTTTTGTTTTCCCGCCGCATGGAATTTCTCTTCAGGTTTTTCCGGCAGGCTGAATCGAAACCAGCGTCTCGTGCGCGGGGCACAGCGGCTTGAAATCGCAGTAGCCGCAATTGAATCCCGGCTTGGCGGAAAAATCGCCCGCGCGAATCTGGTCCGCCACTTCCGCGATCTTTTTCTTCGTCGCCTCGAGCGCCTTCGCGTCTCGCGACGTTTCCACGGCCTCGTTATTCACCAGGTTGTAGAACACCAGCCGCGCAGGTTTGAGGTCTAGCACCTCGCGCGCCGCCAACGCGTAGATGCCGAGCTGCAAATCCTCTGCCGCTTTCTTCGCGTCCCGCGCCTTCCCGGTCTTATAGTCCACGATCTCGACTTCGCGCTCGTTCAGGCGATTCACCTGGTCCATGCGGCCCGTCACGATCACGTTATGCGCCAGCGGCAACTCGAACGCCTTCTCCTGAAAAAGCACGTCCGCAGGCGCGGCCGAATAGCTGCGGTAGAACGCCTCCAATTGTTCGCGCCCCGCCTTGCGGTATTCCTCTTCCTGGTATTCGTCCGGAAAACCCGCCGACGACCACTCGCGCTCGTAGATCGCCATCAACTCCTCGATCGGCACCTTGCTCCGCTTGCGCATCTCGCCGACGAATTCCCGGATCGTCGTGTGCATCACGTTGCCAAACGTCATCTGCGGATGCGGCCCGCCGCGAATCTCCCAGACGTACTGAAACAGATACTTCATCGGGCAGCGGTCGTACGCATCGATCGCCGAAGCGCTCAATTGCAGCGGCTCGGGCCGCGGCGGATGAAACGCCTTGGCCCACAGCGCGACCCGCGAATATGCCCGCGTGTTTTCGCTTGCGGGCGGGAAAAGCCGCGCAGGATCGGCCGCGCCTGGCACGGGGCCGGTCGTTTCCTCTGACTTCGGAACGTTGACCTTCGGCGTCAGCCGCTCCGTGTCGAGCTTCTCGATCTTCGCGTTCATCAGAAAATCTTCAAGAAAAGGTGATGCTTTCTTGCGCCGGTTGACGATCGTCGAAAGCGTCAGCCGGTGCTTGGCGCGCGTCAGCGCCACGTAGAACAGCCGCCGTTCCTCCTGAATGTGAAAATCGTATTTCGGCTGCTCCTCTTTCATCAGCTCGGGCGGAAATTCGAATTCCGGACGCCGCGCGCCGGAAGGGAAGTCGCTCTTGCTGAGCCGCAGGATGAAGACGTGTGGAAACTCCAGCCCCTTGGCGGCGTGTACCGTCATTAACTGCACGGCGTCGTCGGAAAGCTCTTCCTCGATTTGCACGTCGCCGCCCAGTTCGTTGAAGTAGCCCATGTATTCGATGAAGTCGCGCAGTTGCTTCTTCTCGCTCTTCCGCGCCCACTCCTTCACGAACGTCGTGAGCCTCTCGACGTGCTGGCGGTCCGTCTCGGATGGGAGGGGCGCGATCGCGAGATTTCGGATCAGTTCGTCAAGCGCTTCGCTAGCGGTCGCGCTGCGCGCGATTTGCCGCATTCGGCCGAACATCTCGACGAGCTCCGCTAGCCGCACTCCCTCGCGCGCCATCGATGCGTCATTCTGCGCCGCCTCAACTTCGTCCCACAGCGCGCGCCGATTCTTCGCCGCGCGTTCCGCGAGCCGGACGAGGTCGCGCGGCTCGAGCCCCCAGTAAGGCGCCGACAGCACCCGCGCGCAGGCTACGTTATCCGCCGGCACGGCGATCAGCCGCAGCCACGCGAGCAGGTCGCGCACGATCGTGCTCGCCAGAATCGACGATTTGCGGATTACGAACGGAATCCCGCGCCGCCGCAGCGCATCGAGTAGCTGTGCCCGGTGCGAATGCTTGCGATAGAGCACCGCAAAGCTGCGCCACGGCGCCCCAGCCTCGTGCAGCCGCCCGATCTCCGACGCGACCCAGTGCGCTTCCTCGTCGAACGCGCCGAATTCGACGATGCGAATCTTTTCGCCGGCGGGATTCGGCGTCACGAGTTTCTTGGGCGGCAGCAGCGGCGACTTCTCATTGTGCGAGATCGTCTCGCCCGCCACGCGCAGGATTCGCTGCGTCGAACGGTAATTCTGCGAAAGCGATACGAGAGACTTTTTCGCTGCGGCGCCTCCGGCCGCGCTGCTCTTCGAGCCCGCCGTCCCGCAGAATCGTTCGAGGAAAATCGTGAAGCTGCCGAATGACGCGCCGCGAAAACGGTAAATCGCCTGATCGTCGTCGCCCACCGCCAGAATATTTCGCCGGTCTCCCGCCAGCAGCCACAGCAACTCGAGCTGCGCGACGTTCGTGTCCTGAAATTCGTCCACGAGGATGTAGCGATACTGCTCGCGCATCCTTTCGAGCAGCGCCGCGTCCCCGCGCAACAGCTCCACTGATTGCAGCAGTTGCGCGCCGAACGTGCAGAGATTCCGCTCGCGCAACAGCCGCTCGCTCACGCGATAGACGCGCGCCAGCTCTTCCTGCCGCGCTAGCTCCTCCTGCGCGGTCGCGCGCGCGTCTGGCTCAAGCACCGCTTTCTTATCCTCGATCGCGCGGCGCAGGCCGTCCACGTATCGCTGATAGTCGTCCGGCGTCACCAGCTCGTCCTGGCAGCGCGAAAAGAAGCTCTGAAAATCTTTCAAGAATTCCGCGGGCTCCGCCAGACGCCGGAAAACCACGAGGCCGAGTTCGGCGATATTACGCCGCAGAAGTATCTGGTGGTCGATGTCCTCGAGCGGCTGAACGTCGGGATTCGCCTCGCGCAGAATCTTTTCGAGGCAGAAGGAATGGAACGTGCTGAGCCACACGCCTTCGGCGCGCTCTCCGGCCGCCTTCACCACGCGGCTCTTCATTTCGCCAGCGGCCTTGTTCGTGAACGTCAGCGCGAGAATATTTTCGCCGGCAAGCTCCGGATTCGATTCGAGCAGCGTGCGAATCCGCTCCGTGATGACGCGCGTCTTTCCCGTTCCCGCGCCCGCCACCACGAGCATCGGCCCCTCGCCGTGCTCCACTGCCGCGCGCTGCTCCGCGTTCAGCGGAAAGCCCGCTGCGGCACTTTCGTGAGTGTGTGGAGTCGAAGGCATGAAATGTTTCCGGTCCCGCTATCTTAGCAGATTTCGAGTGGGCGAAAGTGAAGCGAAACGCGCCGCGCCTCGCGCTTCATCCACGGTTTCGTACGGGCGCAGTCCGCCGCGGCGGACGCCCGGCGTGCATCCTTGGCACGTCGCTGCCCATCCGGCACGGAGCATCAGCCGGAACAGTTTCCGTAGGGGCACGGCACGCCGTGCCCGGCGCACATCCTTGGCTCCGCGCTGCCCATTCGCCGACCGCGCGCACCGTCGCCTTGTTCTCCACATTCGCGCATCGCTAAGATACCTAAATGGACCGCTGGTTCCCGATCGAGACCAACCGCCTGCTCCTCCGCGAATTTCGCGACGCGGACGAGCAGGCCATGCACGAGTACGCCTCCGACCCCGAAGTCGTGCGCCTCATGATCTGGGGCCCGAACACTCTCGAATGGCTATAGGCAATGTGTCGGCTAGGCTGTCGATTTGTCTCACGAAGAGATCAATCTCTTCACGTATCGTGTGCGGCCTGGAGCCGCTATCCCCGTTAGTTGCGTCCGTTGTTTTCTCAGACAAGGTTCAACCACTCCTCGAGTCCGGATTAGCCTTGAATGGAAAGGCCAAGAGGCGTGCGGTACAGACGGATGGCCCAGCCTATCGTCTTTCGGCCTATCAAAACAGGTACGTATGAGTTTACCAAATTGCCTGAATACTGACCCACCTTTCGTACGTCTGGCCTACCCCGCTTTCCCACAGCGTTGGCCCGGATGCTTGCATCGCGAACAGCCAAGAGAGCCACGTCAGATCGAATTGTCCCCTCTCCCGCAGCCAAACCAAAGGCGTTAGCGATGGCGCCTCCGAATGTAACTCGCAGCGAGCGTCCTCAGGACGTAAGACTGCATCGAAGATGCCTTGTGCAATTGACGAAAACAGTATAAGAAAAAAGGCACGTGCGGCGGCGAGAACCGCGTTTTCAACCACCGTTCGCTCTATCGCAGACGCGGGAGCCATGATTCGAGACTTGCTTGCCTTGTGCCTGGAAGATCGCCGATGCTTCCGCTGACGGACGCGGTCTACGTCGTGTGGAAATTCGCGGCGGACGAAGCGGCTGGCGCGGGCCAGGTGTCGATCGAGCCAGTCGATCTCCTCATCGGCGTGTGCAGCGTGCCGAAGCCCCTGACGCCCAACTCCACGGGGCCGATTCAGCTCGAACCCGCTGCCAGGGATCGCGTCCATTCCGAGTGGCAAGCGGTGAGCAAAATTCTGGAGCGGGCTGGAGTGGATATCGTGCGATTGCGGCGCGCCGCGCGCCAATTGCCCCGGCCCGCATCGAAAATACATTTTTCATCGACCAGGGTCAGTCGATCCGAGCCTTCTCGCCGGATCTTCGAACGCGCCGAACGCACGGCGCAAAGCTCCGGCGCAGCCTCGGTTGGCTTGCGCGAATTGCTCGCAGCCATGATCGAGTCTGACGAGCGGCCTCTGCCGGATTTGATCAAGTCGCAGGGGATTGATTATGCGGCGCTCAAAAGAGCGCTTCAGGAGCCCCCCGCATCCCAATCGGACGAGCTGGCGGACACCCATATCTCGGCAAGCGTGGACGCCTCGTTGCCGAAATTCACGCCATTGCCTTCAGACGGTGGCCAACGATTGAGTTTGCTCTACGATTTGCCGCTCCAACTCGGCGTCGAATCTGATCTTCCTTCCTTGCTGGAACGAATCGTGGAAAAGACCATGGAAGTCATACCGGGAGCGGAGCGTGGCGCGCTGCTGGTTCGCAACAAAGACACCGGTCAACTCGTGCTGGAAGCCTGTATTCCTGCCGGACAGCCTGCCGTCAGCCTGACTCTGTCGGAACGTGCGATGCAGGCCAAGCAGGGCCTGATCTGGAACCGCGACGCGGCCGACACAAGCCGCAGTCTGGTCCAAATCAGGAGCGAGACGGGAATGTACGCTCCGCTGCTCTGGCAAGGGCAAGCGCTCGGCGTGATCTGCGTGGAGACCCGAAAACTTGGACACACCTTTCAGCCGAACGATCTTCGGCTTCTCGTCGCCGTGGCGCACCACGCGGCCATGGCGATCGCGAATCATCAGTTGCAGGAAAATCTCCAGCGGCAATCGATTCTTCTCGAGCGATTGCTCACGAGCTTTTCACCGAAGCTTCGGGAGAAGATTCTGGAAAAGGCCGCGCGTGGCAGGCTCGCGCTCGGCGGCGAGAGATCCGAAGTCACCATCCTGTTCTCGGACATCCGGGGCTTCACCAAATTGATCTCGTCGATGCCCGCCGATCACGTCGGCGAAATGCTGAATAGTTATTTCTCCGTGCTCGTGGACGCAATTTTTCGCCACGATGGAACCGTCGACAAGTTCATCGGAGACGCCATCCTTGCCGTCTTCGGCAGCCCCGAGGCCGATCCGGATCACTACGCGAAGGCGGTGCGGGCAGCCATGGACATGCAATCGGCGATAAGCGCTCTCAACCATCAAATCAGAAGCAACAGACTTTGGTATGTTGTGAATAGCTTTTACGAAGTCCAGTTTCTGAACAAGATATATCTTCTCCACGAGTTGATAGTTGAAAACTTTGAATCTCTTAGTCTTCCAGAGTTCGGGAAATCCACGCTTCTTCCCGAAGAAGTGCCAACACATTACCACGCTGAGAAATTCGTCCATCAAGACATAGTCGAGGACGACGGCGCTACTGATGATTTGCTTCTTGGCCAACTCTAACCGCGTTGTCCGTTCACTTGAGTGGTCCAAAGTTGCGAGCTCATCAGGATCCAGGTAAAGACTGGACATTAGGCCTTTTACTTCAGCAATAAGGACACGCTGCTTCGGCGTTAGTCTCGGCTTGGGCACGGAGATGATCCTCCCCTGCGTCGGATTCTGAAGTTAGTCGGCGCAGACGGCAGATATCCCCAAACATACCACTCAGCAGTTTGCTCCAGAAGTGCTTGACTGAATGTCGAGGTTCTCGCTTCGATTACGTTACAGTTTGGGGCCAACGAGTCTGATTAGTTCTATAAAGGGAGGAGTCAAGAAAAAACACTTCTCCGCTGGCTGAAAGTTTTCTTGCTTCTCAGCCCACCTGGATGAGCAGGATCTGTTCTGACCTTCCGCACCATGTGCTCGG
>Ga0187856_1000112_pt1 | contig 77057 bp, 69 predicted proteins | sample June2016WEW_8_40_FD_132443 | JGI IMG/M metagenome (GOLD analysis project Ga0187856, IMG submission 132443) | Peatland microbial communities from SPRUCE experiment site at the Marcell Experimental Forest, Minnesota, USA - June2016WEW_8_40 | ecosystem: Environmental > Terrestrial > Soil > Wetlands... | reverse complement strand
GCTGATAAGGGGTACAAAGAACGCTTTGTGGTGCCAAGAACTTTTTCAACGTACCTATCTGCCTGAAATAGCTAAACTATTTTTTGGCAACTGTTAAAGATCAGTAACACAAAAGAACACCAGGAACTTTTAGAGGAAGACGCGACAATAACTGTAATATAATGTGACCAGATGATTGACCGGCGGCCGAAAGGCGCTTTCCTACAGTCTCATCCCCCTTCAGTCTTCGGAGGAACCGAGGTGAGCAAAGGATGTTTCATCAACGCGGAGGAGATACTCAGGGGGGAACAGTATGAATCAAGATGAGTACATGGAACAAAACTTTAAGGCCCGCCCTCGCTTTTCCGGCCAGAGAATGGGCCGCCTAAAGTCAGGTAAGACTGTCCAGGACGAAATCAGCCCCGAAGACCTGGAGCGCATCAGAGCTTTTATGGCTGGCCGCCTACAGGGTCTTCGCCAAGAGCGGGGTGATAGGGGGTCAGGGGGGAAGAAGCGGTGGTGGACTTAGGTTTGCTTCGTGGCGGGCAACGTGGTACAATACCTTACATACATCGAAACCCGGCGATGACTCACCACCGGCTGGAAATAGCTCTCACCCGGATACGCCTCGGTGTTCTGATCGTGCCGTGCTTCGGCAAACCGGGTTTCATCTCTCGAACAAGGCTCAAAGGACGCTGAATGACGGCATCTTCTGTGATATGCCGCTGCTTTTGCCCACTCGACCATGCATGCGGTCCAACAAGAGGAGGGTTCATGATCGAGCACCAACTCACAGGAGCGAAAACGGTCGCAATGCAATTGACCACCGACGAGGGGGCGTTCATCTGCAATATCGATGAATCCGACATGACAAAGATGGCTGCCGGGAGTCGGGCACGTTCATCGTTATCCATCATGTCATTCGGCTGGATGCAATGTTCGGGGAGCAATACGAGATCCATAGGACGAAGATGGTAGAGACAAGCTCAATCGATTTCTATCGATCCTTCCATAAGACGCAGGAGAGGGAAAAATGGGTAAAAGCATTCTCTTCGTAGACGATGACCGGACGATAGTCGAGGCGGTGAACACCATGCTTGAAGGCATGGGACACCAGGTTCGGATGGAGACGAGCGGCATGGCTGCCCTTAGCGTTTTTTCCAATAATTCTGCCGGGTTCGACCTGATCATCACCGATCTCGGCATGCCGGACGTCTCGGGGTTGCTCCTGCTAGAAAAACTCCTGAAGGTACGCGCCGATGTCCCGGTCGTTCTTCTCACCGGGTTGGAGGGCCAGGCACAATCGAGGGCGCGGGAATCGGGTATCCGCTGGTTTGGCATGAAGCCGCTGTCCATAACCGAACTTGCCTGCACCGTGGAAAGCGCCCTGATGGAAGCGCCGTAACGGCAAGCCTTCCGCGACACTTTATCTCTTTGACTTGCCTGCCAATATAACGCTATCCAGTGACGGGGTAAATAAAGGAGATGAAGAGCAGAAAGAGGATGACCGATCCGATAAACCCCCATTCCTCCGTGCCTGAAAATATCCCAAAACACCGCGGAGCGCCTCGGTTCAACAATCTCTTTCGGCATCGCGTCGATTATTTTCATTCAGTTTACGGTCAATATCCTTATGGTCATCAACCTTGCCCCCGTCGTCGGGATCACATTGCCCTTGATCAGCTATGGAGGGTCTTCTCCGCCTGAAGGGACGAAAGAGGTCTTGCAGCGCATCGCACGGGGAGTATAATACGGGGAGAAGGAGCCGATGGGACGGCGTCCTTGGTTTTGACAGTTATCGAAAAGCATCCCCCGAACAGACGCCCCGGAAAAGCCGCAAAGCAGGCCGGAAGGCGGTGGCGCAAAAAGGGACTGACTGCAAGTATGCCATAATATTAACTATTGTTTTCACGGCCGGACGGTCGTCGCCGCGCATAAAGACATTCAACTTTCTGAATACTGCTTGAAACGATTGGGCTTTCCGCGCTGCCTAGTGAAAAGGCATAACGCCGAACAGCCTGTGATAACGGGATGTTAAGGCCATGCCCCCATGGGTTTTCTACATGTTTTGCACATTTGCTGTGGAAAAAGGGGGTAAGAGGGCGAATTCACTAATGTGTGCCGGTGCAGGACGTTGTCGGCCCCATCAGGACCCGTCGGAGGAATAGGCAGCCCCCCGGAAAACAGGGTAGTCGTCAGGAGGAAAAGAAGTGAAAATCCCGTTTATCATTGTCCTGATCGCCGTGATCGCGGTCAGTATTCACACACTGGCAAAATGGCGATGCAACAGGAAGGGGCCGGAGTACATGAGGACGGGTAGACTCGTGAAGCACAACCGGAAGGCGATAGAGGCGTATCTGAGAAGCACCACGATTACACGAACTTAGGATTGCAACAACCCTCTTCGGATGGAGAGTGGGGTAGGGAGGGATGATATGAGAACACACCTTATAATAACGGTCTTTGCAACCATCTGCGCGGGGGCTTTTGTGTCGGTTGTTCTTCATAATTCTTGGGGATTCTGGATTGGGGTTGGAGCAGCTATGTATATTCTTGTTAGGGATTTGGATGAGATTCCACATTAGAGGACCTCTGGTTCATAAAGTGAACCACACAACGCGGCGGCGAACCGTGAACTTGTCCGGTCGGGCCCCGGCCTGGTGGTATAGACAATATGCAAAGAAAGACATCGAACTGAAGCGCTGGAAAGGGACGCACGGAAAGTGAAAGCGGGTCTGTGGGCTGACGCCGATCCTGTCCCGCCGTGGAACTGGCGAAGGGGGTAACGATCATGAAGACGCTCGCCCTGGTCAATAGCTCCCGGTAGGGATTGGCCGGGTGCTTTCACGAAAAACGATTCTGGAGGCGTCTGCGGGCCTGGTTCGAGCTCTACGATGCCCCGAAGCTGTACCGGCTCTTCGTGAGGGGGAAGGCGCCAATGATGATGGAAAATGGGCAGATAACGGTTGTCTATCCGCGCAAGGCGCATAACCCTATCCTCAGATCAGTACCCTAGCGCCGACTGCCTCAGTCTCTCTCCTGGCTCGATAACGCAGGGCTGACGCTTCAGTTCAAGCAGGGGCGGCAGCCAGTTCCTTAAAGGTGGCGTCCCACTTGTCGATAATGGTCTTAAGCTCACCGGCTTTCGCCTTGACGCCGGCCGGGTCGGCAGCGATCATGTCTTTGGTTGTTTTCAAGCCTTCCGCAAAGGCTTTGGTGTCCGCGTCCCAGGCGTCCTTCTTGTCCTTCATCTTCTTCTCGACCTTCTTGGCAATGGCTTCAAGGTTCTTCCAGCCATCCTCAAGGCTGGCTACGGCAGCATTGGCCTCATCGGTCATAGCCTTCTTACCGGCTTCGACACCGCCTGCAGCCTTCTCAAAGGCGGCCTTGGCATCGATGTAGCCCTGCTTGGCTTCCTTGTACTTCTTGTCGTTCATTTGAGATTCTGCTGTGTCCCAGAGAGTCTTGGCAGCCCCGAAATCGGCGGCAGCATACTTGTCAGCGCCAACAGACACAGCGGCACCCATCGCGGCCTGGGCAGCCGACTTCTCCGCATCGGGAGGCTTTGCGCAACCGACGAACACAAAGGCCAGCGAAAGGACAACCATCAACGATACCAAATACTTAGAACGTTTCATAAATGTACTCCTCCCCTTTTTGTTGAGTGTCATTGTGAGATAGACTAACATATATAACTTAATTGCAGCACAAATCTTTCCATTCAGGCAATGGTAATGGCCGGGTACCTTCGCAAAAAACGATTCTGGAGGCGTCTGCGGGCCTGCCGATAGGCTCCTGGAACATAGCTCACTGTTGCTCTCCATGTGAACCAGACAAGGGGTCGGCTTTCGTGCGCGCGCGTGAGGATAGACGCGGAATTTGTATTACTTGTGTAAAAAGGGAGCGCTGTGAGAAATAGGCGAAGTGGTCACATAGAGCACCACCGTCTTGACATTTTCTCAAGATGGGCGCATCGTGGATACGTGGCGTGAAGTCGCGCGATGGGGTATAGGTCGGACCTCTGGCTTTCCTCAACGGATAGGAAAGGGACAGGGAGGTTTTGTGCCCAAGGAGAGCGGGCATTGCAAAACCACCCGAAACCATAGCCCGCCCGAAGGGGAAGAAGATAGCCGCATCGGGCACCCGTTTGAAGGAAGGCTTGCGTGGGATCAAAACATTACTGGAATCCATCGATCTTCCGTAGGAGTGAGAGGGGCCGCTTCTTCTGTCCCGCCTGTCAGCCGCACGAGGGAAAGACGCAGGACTTGGCCATCGGGGACAAGGGCTTCATCTGTCACAAGTGCAGGCCGAAGGGCGATCTGCTGAAACGGATCGAGGTCGCCGGGGACATGACCTTTCCGTCCGCCGTCGCCTGGCTGGAAGGGGAGACCGGCATCGCTTCACCGGGACATCGCAAAAGGGGGATATATAAGGGAGATATATAGTGATAAGGGCCGGGGCGAGAAAAACGATCCTGGGGCATCCTGGAAGGCTGCGGACGGGGCCGATCCTGTCAAGGTCATGAGGCCTTTATCAGATCCCGCCCTAGATCAATGGCAAAAAGAGAAGAACGTCGATGGAGGAGAACATGAACGCAGATCATGAGATAATACCAATTGTTGAGGAGGATCGGGGCGGGGGGCGGATGGACCCGCTTCACCAGGAGGACTTGAATGATCTTGAAAAGAAGCTGAAAAAGCAGGCGAAGAGAGAAACACAGATGCGACATGCGAGAAGGAAATGACGGGTCTACCTAAAAATTAGGGTATAAGAATAGGCCGGACAGTGATGCCTGCGGACGCCGATCCTGTCAAGGTCACGGGGTTCGCACCTGATCCCGCCCCATATGAAGCCTTCCTGTCCGCCTGTCGCCCTGTGCATGGCAACGCCTTGGACTGGCTGACGAAGGACAAAGGCATCGCGCCGGAAGTGGTCGTCGCCCTCGGGCTTCGCTTCTGTGATCGAGAATACCCTGATCATGAGGGCCGGCCCTGAAGGAACGCTTCAGGGAAGACGCGCTTCGGGTCGCCGGGGGCGAAGAACTTCAAGGCCGCATGGGTCGAGGGCTTCCGGGGCCTTCAAGACGCGGGCGGACGGTCAACTGTTTATCTGGTCCTGGACGCGGATAGAGCGGGTGCCGAAGGGTCGCTGGTCATCGCGGACCTTTTCCTGAAGGCCGGGCTTCCGGTCCCGCTGCAAATGATCCTTCCGCCGGGAATGGATTTGACGGACTTCATGAAGAGAGGCATTACGGAATGACGGACAGACGGAACGGAAAGATGAATATACCGTTTGTTATGAAGCTGGTCTGGGCCGCGTGCTTCCTCGCGCTCCTGCCCGCACAAGTCTACGCCCTCACGCCCGCCCAGGTCTTCGACAAGGTCAAGGACGCCGTCGTCGTGGTGAAGACACTGGACGCCCAAGGCAGGATGAAAGGACAGGGGAGCGGGGTGCTGCTTCCTTCCGGCCGGGTCGCCACCAACTGCCACGTGGTTGAAGGGGGTGCCTCCTACCGGGTGAGCCGGGGCAAAAAGCTTCTTCCTGCCACCCTCTATGCGGAAGACGGCGACAAGGACATCTGCCTCCTCGATGTCAAAGGCAGTCAAGGGAAACCTGTCCAACTCGGCAAGGCGGCACGCCTCAAGGTGGGGGATCAGGTTTATGCCGTGGGTGCGCCGAAGGGCCTGGAGCTCTCCCTTTCCGACGGCGTCGTTGTGCAGCTCCTGGGCGGACCCCCACCCTTCATTCAGACCACGGCGGCCATCTCCCCCGGTTCGAGCGGCGGAGGCTTGTTCGATAGAGAAGGCCGCCTTGTCGGCCTGACCACCTTTTACCTGGAAGGCGGACAGAGCCTTAACTTCGCCATGCCCGCGGAGTGGATAGGCGAGGTCAAGCCGGGCCGCGTACCGGCTGCAGAGGGTCGCGGTCACGCAGAATGGTTGAAGCGCGCCGCTGCCTTGGAAGCGGCGAAGGACTGGCAGGGATTGCTTGAGTGGTGCCGGAAGTGGACGAAAAGCGAGCCGGGAGATGCCTGGGCCTGGTACAACCTCGGAATCGCTTACGGCCATCTCACGCACTACGACGACGCCATCGAGGCCTTCCGCCAGTCCATCAGGATTGATCCGGAGCATAGCTGGACCTGGTTCTACCTCGCTTACGCTTACGGCCTCCTCAACCGCTACGACGACGCCATCGAGGCCTACCGCCAGGCCATCAGGATTGATCCGAAAGATGCCGACGCCTGGAACAACCTTGCAGTCGCTTACAGCAATTCCGGCAACAGAACGGCCGCCCTGGATGCCGTCCGGGAACTGCGACGCCTCGATCCGGCGAAGGCCGACAAGCTTTTCAACTGGATCGTACCGCGCTGATGCAACGGAAGATGACAAAGGAAGGAATGACATCATGACGGACGGAAGGAATTATGGCATCGGCAGCAGCGCTCAGGCAGTGGTCGCCGGATAGTGTCCGGCCTGAAGATGGCCACTACCAAGGCCGAAACCAAAAACAAGGAGGGTGTCATGGAAAACGTTTGCGGAGATGGCTTACCGACGATGGAAGAACGCTGCGAGATCGCGTTTTCATTCGCAGGCGAGGACCGGGAAGATCCCATCGTCATGATCTCCAGCTATCCTCCGCGGCTTTGCGGCATCGGAACCTTTTGCGAAGAGGCCCGGGAGTTTATCCAGAAGCGGAACCCCGACCGGGAGGTGCTCGTCATTAGCCATACGGACGGGGCCGGAGAAGGCGTTTTCCCCCTCATCGACATGTCACGCCATGACTGGTGGAAGTCCGTGGCCGAGAAAGTGGAGAAACTGAAGCCCTACGCCGTTCACATCGAGCACGAATACGGCCTCTACGAGTTCTATGACGACCGGGGGAAGGGGGATGAAAACGAGGGTTTCATCGATCTTTTAACTGCGTTGGGTGACTGGCCCGTCGTCGTCGAGCCCCATACAATCCACGGACGGATGAGGGACGTAGAGGCAGACTTCGTGTACAGGCTGTGCGAAACCGCCGACGTGGTCCTCTTCAAGTGTCACTACCAGAAGTGGCGCCTCGACTGGTGCTTCTCGGGGAGGGGCTGGAAAACGCCGCTGAACATCATGGTTGTGCCCCACGGGGCACGGCCGGACAGGCGGTGGGGGCTCCATGAGATTGCCGGCTTGCGTGCGAAGATCGGACTGAATGAACTCCCCCACATCGGAAAGCACCTCGTCGGCCTCATCGGATGGATCCAGTCGAATAAGCGATGGGACATCCTCACCTCCATGTGGGAAGGGATAGAACGGGAAATCAAAGAACGAACAGGCGACCACTGGGATATCCTCGCCGCTGGCGCCATGAGGGACCCGAGCGACCTTCACGAGTATGAGAAATACAAAATGGAGCTTGAGAGTCTGGCGGAGAAAGGGCTGGCCCGTTACTACGAGTTTATCCCGAGGGGGGACGCCTATTACAGGGTGATGGCGATATGCGATTTTATCGTCATCCCTTCTCTCGACGAGACCCAATCCGGCACCCTCGCTCGTGTCATCGCCCTGAATAAGCCCTACATTACGACGGCGCCCATGGAAGGGCTAACGGCGCAGACCCTTGAGAGCGAGGGCGGACTCCTCTTTACGAGTAAGGAGATGCTCCGGTCAAAGGTGATCCGTCTGGCCTGCGACGAAGAACTCCGTCTGAAACTCGGGGAGAACCTCAGGCAATACCTGGAGAACGTGGTATCCTGGGACAAGGTGGCCGGCCAGTACGATGAGGCTTACAGGCTTGCCCGTGAGGCGAAGCGGACGGGAAGGGCCGTGGAGCTCCCGTTGGAGTTCTAGCAAAGGAGGCAGCAAAAGAGAGTGCAGACAGAACCAGTCAGGCCCATCTCCCGCCATCCCGGATAACCCTATCCTCAACTGACCGCGCGGGAAACGTAATTCCATAATGACGGCATGACGTAATAACGGAAGGCAGGCACTATAGCAACAGGAAAGAAGGCGCTGGACATCTTCCAGCCGACAACGGGGCCGAAAGCTGAGATCGGCGTCGAGGTCCCGGAACGGATCGAGGGACGCCCACGGGCTGCGGAACCTTAATTAAAGGGCCACGGTCATTTTGTATGAACGTCAAACTGCCCCGCCGCTGTCCTACGCACGGCGTTGGCATGTCCCTGCTCAGCAAGTTCTTTGCGGAAACGGCTTTACTATCGAGCGGAAAAGTTCCCGGCTGAACAAGGCCGACGCAAAAAGGATAAAAAAACAGCTATGGTCCTTGATAGAAGGCAATTTAGAGAAGGGAATGACCAAAAAACCACCGGAGGAAGACGAGGCTTGCTCCTTTCTCTACAAGCTACGGCAAGAACAGACCTTTCAGAGTTATCTTCGTTGGTATGACCTTCATGTGGGCGCTGATTACCGAAAACTTAACGGCTTTTCCTTCAGGGCCATTTCCTTCTGTGAGTGGGTGCGGCGCAACCATCCTGAGCGGTATGAAGATGCTAGGGAGAAGGTAGCCGGCACGACCAAGGTGGTCCGGTCGAGAGAGGGAGAGAGGGTACTCAGGGGAATTGTGGGAGACCACATCAGAGGAGAAGACGCGGTCGAAAATGGCGTCAAAGTAATTTATAGGGCCATCCACAGAAAGGCTTACCCCTCAAAGAAAACGAAACAGAAAAAATACAATTGCGCCACGCATGTCGGTGTGCCCTGCCCGAAAAATTGCTCCTACCTCAAGGCGTTTATGAGAGACTTCAATAGACGGAATATGCAGTTTAAGCCGCTTAACACAACCGATCCGGCAATCCTATCTCAAGTAATTGGTGAGGATTCTCCTGAAGATACATTCGACTAACCGCCCCTCGCAAAAAGCTGCAAAATCATTATAGTTGCTCTCCTTTAGCCTTTCGGAGAAAAAACTACCCCTACCCTTTTTTCGGATTCTAAGTAGGTGACGAGGAGAAGAATTTTGATCCTCAGAGCGAAACCGAAAGGAGGCATTGAAAATGGGAGAGAAAGAAGAAGTCATCACAACCCCGAACCTTTGGCTTACCGGACATATCATCTACGTCACCCAGTGCAAAAGCAGTTTTGAACACAATGGCGCTATGTTGTTGTTCTCTTTGCCCAAAACCGAGGCCGTCATGAAGGCCATGGCAGATTTTAATAACGGCGGTTTAGTACCGGCAATTGAATACGCGGAGATTATCAAAAGGCTCCGGCATGAGATGTACGTCGCAAAAACTGAAAGGGAAAGCGCAAGCGGAACAGGAGAGAAAGATGGATTTTACCGGAAAGCCTTCTAATCCCCGCCTCACGCTCTTCAACCGACCTGTTTTTGAAGTCTTCAAAAAGCCCGGCGAGGTGACCGAAGTCCGAATACTGAAAGCTTCGGGGAAATCGGCAGCCTGGGGCAATGAAAATGCCAGGGGTACTGTTTCCGGCTATTTCGACGACCACGAAGCCTTTTGTAAGGCTGTGGGCCTTGCGGACAAGGCGGCCCACGGCGGCGTCTACTTCACCCCCCAAGTCATCGATTCGCGCCTGATAGCTCGATCATTTAACCGCCTGAAGCCGACCGACTTAACGGCCTCAGACAACAACGTCCTCCTCTACCGTTGGCTATTGATCGACCTCGACCCCATTCGGCCCTCTGGTATTTCTTCGAGCGATTCCGAGCTTAGAGAGGCCCTTGAACTACGAGACATAGTCGCGGAATGGGCAGTACGCGAGCTTGCCTTTCCTTCACCCATACGGGCCATGAGCGGCAACGGCGGACATCTTCTCGTCAGGCTTCCCGACTTGCCCGTGAACGAGGAAAGCCGCGCATTCATCAAGAATACCCTTGAAGGTCTTGCCGCGCGGTTCAATACTGACAAGGTGCACATAGACACGACGTGTCACAACCCGGCCCGCATATGGAAGTGCTACGGCACGACCGCCCGGAAGGGCGACCCCGTACCAGAAGGACCCGGCAGAGAGGCCAGGCCGCATAGAGCCGCCTATATCGATGACCTGGGGGCAATCAGTGAACGACGCTTTATCACAGGAAGCGATGGAGAAGGCAAAAGCGATGTTCCCGCCGAAGGCTCCCGAAGCTCCTACCGCGACAGGCAACGGTCCCCGGCTCGACGTGGGCGCGTATCTCGACCACCATAAGAAGCCTTACAGAATTAAGACCATCGATGCAGGCACGCTCTATATCCTTTTGGACGGTTGTTTTTTTGACCAGGGGCACAAGGACGCGGGGATACTTCAAACGGCAGACGGTCGTCTTCTTTACAAGTGCTTTCACGATGGTTGCCAGGGGCACACATGGCAAGAGGCCCGGAAGATCATCAGCAGAGACGACAGCCTTGCACCTTTCATGAGGGGCGGGCAGAAGAAAGCAGACGACAAGCAACACGACCGCAAGCCCGACCCGGCAGACCCGTCAGTCTTTGTCTCGGTCAGTTCATTACTCGATGTTGAGGAACCGAACAGGCCCGACCTATGGGAACGGGAGATCCCGCAAGGCTCGCTTGTGGGGATCAGCGGACAATGGGGCTCAATGAAGTCATACGTGATGCAGGCTCTTGGACTGAGGGCGGCTCAAGGACAACCCTTTCTCGGGCGGAGGCTTGTGGAGACGGACGTTTTTTATTTTGATCTGGAAAACCCCCGGAGCGTCTGGAAACGCAGGTTGCTTGACCTTGCCGGCCAAGACCGCCCGGAACGGTTTCACATGATGCCCCTTTTCGGACCCTTCCCTCCTCCGGTGTTCGATACCGAAGGCATAGCCTTTTACAACAAACTTGCCGAGCTACACCCGAACGCTCTTTTTATCTTCGATTCCCTTGTGCGCTTCTACCCCGGCGGCAAGCAGACCGAGGGCACTGAAGATTCCATCCACGCCATGACGGCCCTCAAGGGCTTTACCCGGTGGAGCACGACGGTCTCTTTCCTGCATCATCCTACCAAAATGGGGGGTGATTTCCGAGGCGGCGGCGATCTTCAGGCGGCGCCGGATCTTCTCTTCACCCTCAAGCATGACAAGAAGGCGCGACGGCTCACCCTCGAATGTACAAAAAATCGCTTTGATGAGGGCCACACCCTTCAGGTTTCATACGAGCCGACGCCCGAGGGCGGGCTTGTCTTTGTCGATATGGCGACCGCTCAGGAAATGAAGCAACGAGCCAGGTACCGAGAACGGACGGCGGCCGTGCTTCAAATCATCAAAGAACTGTACCCGAAGGGCGCGGCAAACGCGACCATAAACCGGGAACTGTCGGCGCTTAAGAGAATGTTTTCCATTGCGGCAAATAGCACGCCCCCGAAGATGCTACACGTGCCGCATGTCCCGCACCTTGCAGAGAACAACGTGAGGACCGGGTACTTCGAGTATGACGAGTATGCGAAGCTTATGGACGAGCTTCCCGATTACCTCAAGCCCGTGCTCACCATGGCCTATTTTACGGGAATGCGGAAAGAGGAAATCCTTTCCCTTACCTGGAAGCAAGTCAACGTCTTCGAGCGGAAGATCACCCTTGAGGCTGGGACCACGAAGAACAACGAAGCCCGGATAATCTATCTCACCGGGGAGTTGTATGACACCATTTTGAATCAGAAGACAATCCGTGATTCTGCCTATCCTGCGTGCTCTTATGTCTTCTTTCACCAGAGGCACAGGTTGAACGGTTTCCGCAAAGCCTGGGCAAGCGCATGTGAGCGGGCCGGGATATCGGGCAAGCTCTTGCACGACCTCAGAAGGACGGCCGTAAGAAACATGGTCCGGGCAGGGGTGACAGAAAAGGTCGCTATGAAGATCAGCGGCCACAAGACGCGGGCCGTCTTCGACCGCTACAACATCACGAATGAGGAAGACCTTAAGAGGGCCTGTCAGCAAGTCGCGGCTCTCCACGAAGAGAACAGAGAAACGACCGAGCGGGCACAGGCGGGCAGAATTCCGGGCACAATCTCGATTAACAGGCACAGGTAAGCGAGAGGCATGGACCGGGGAGCCTTGAAAACAAAGGGAAAAAGAAATGCCCCCGGCGTGACTCGAACACGCGGCACCAGGATTAGGAAGACTCATCCTACCCTTTCTGGAAGATTCTTAAAACTTCCTATCTCTTCGTAATTATTCTACTATTCCCGTCGCGCTCATGTCAACACTTTCTGTCCAGTTCTCCCTTTTTCGGCCCTTTTCTTGGCACGATTACACAGAAATTACACACAGAAAGTGTATTAAAACGCGTACATAGATTTTAACCACCCTTTTCCTCCTCTACCATTCCAATCTCCGATCACCAAACCGATGTTCTAAATTCCGTCCATATTTCAGGAACTCTCTTGATATTCCTTATACTCCCTCTCCAAGCCGGACCCCCATTGAAGGCGGGCCATCCCACGTCCGCCCGCCCTCGTAGTTTTCTCTTGACACGCCTATGGCTTCGGAATAGCATAACGATATTCATGACCGCTATTCACGACACCCATTTTTTTGCCTCTCGAACACCAAAGGTGCATGCTCCTCAAGATCGGCATACAAGGGGATATGCTTGTGACAGGTAATATCTACATGGAAAATCTCCAGGTCGGAACGATAAAGGCTCTACCGCGCCCTCCGCAACCCACCCAACTTGCTCTATCAGACGGCAAGGTATGCCTCGGCCTAATAAGAAATGATGCGCTGAAGGGACTCCTAAAACTCCCTTCGGACACATTTAACACCGTAGTCACTAGCCCGCCCTACTACTGGGCGCGCGATTATGGCTTCGATGGTCAAATAGGCCACGAGGAGACCGCAGAACAGTACGTGACGAACCTAGCCAACATTTTCGATGAAGTCAGGCGCGTTTTGCACCCAGAGGGTGTCTTCTATCTGAACATTGGTGATACCTACTATTCTGGAAACGGACAACCACACGGTCAGGACCCCAGAAGCCCCTCTCGGAACTTTATGAGGAGAAAGCTCCGGGCCGTTGATAAATCCGGCTGGGACATTCCGAAGAAAAGCCTAATAGGAATTCCCTGGAAGATAGCCTTCGAATTACAGAGCCGAGGCTGGACCCTGCGAAGTGATATCATCTGGAACCGACTTAACGCCTTCGCCGAACCCACCGCTCGTGATCGCCCCTATCGGCAATACGAGCACGTATTCCTTTTTTCGAAGAACCGCTTTTACAGTTACGACCGATCCGCGCTCGGCAGCGAGGAAGATATTTGGACGATTCCAATCGAGCGCGGCAAGCAGGTGGATCACAACGCCCCATTTCCAAAGGAATTGGTCAGGAGGTGTCTCTCCACCGGCTGTCCTCCTGGTGGCTTTGTTCTAGACCCCTTCGTCGGGAGCGGAACAACACTCGAAGTGGCCTTAGAACTTGGATGCCACGCAGTTGGAATTGATTTGAGCGAACAATACTTCTATGACGTTCTCCAACTCCTTCAAAGGAGAGGCTGTAGCAACATCGAATGGGAACGCTTCACTCCCATCCTTGCTACTGAGCCATCCGGCTGGAACGAGTGGCGTGGGAATAAGGCCAACTTCCGTAAACCTGGGAGCACTAACCAAACTATTAAAGACTAGAATATGGCGCTAAAATACTTCAAGATAGACCGAATCAAACGAGCTATTGAACACTTACAAAACTATGATAGCAACTGGGTAATCGTCCCATTAGTATTCGCCGTTAACGGCGTGAATACCAGAGAACAAATAAACATTAACGATAAGCACGGTGGAGACACTTTTCTCAACAAACATTTTTCCGGGTCTTTGATGGGTTTAGAGCCATTTCCGACAGGAATTAATACCTTACGTCCTAGATTCTCGGACCTTTACGGTAATATGAAAAATTCCGGCCGGGAAAACGATTATGTCCTTCATCAGAACACCAAACTATGGGCAAACGTTTACTCAAGCCGCGGTTACAGAGAAATGAGAACGGCAGGAACAATCCAGGGATCGCATTCACGATTCCAGCTTGGAGATACATTTAAGAAGCTTTTCGCTCAGCATCTTCCTAAAACCTTCCTTTTCGAAGAACTCCTCGTCTGGCTCTACGCATTCTCGGGCCTTGACGACAGTTTTTCCGCTTGGCAAAATCTTTATGACCATTTCCAGTCTCTTTACCTGGACCATGGGAATGCGTTTGAACCAGAATATACCTCTCGCTTTCGCCTAAATAATCTGTCCTGGACCGAAACCGATTTTCTCCCGCAACGGCCAGCCGATTCCGACTTTCAAGAGCAGCTTTATCCCTCGAAATTCTTGATGGAGGAGATCGAGGAACAAACCCAGGAACGACCAAGCCTCAAGGAACTCAATAAAATCATATACGGGCCTCCCGGCGTAGGGAAATCTTACTCAATTAAGCAAGAAATGCTTGATTTGGGTGAGGTTGTTGAATTCACAACCACATTTCACCCGGAGTACTCATACGCTGATTTTGTTGGAAGCTTCCGCCCTGCCACGGAACAATACGGCACAGAAGCGGCCACCATTACCTACCGCTTCCGCCCCGAAGTGTTCACAAAAGCTTACGTTGAGGCTTGGCAAAATCCCCAACAGAATGTCTTTCTCATAATTGAAGAGATAAACCGAGGAAATTCACCAGCCATCTTCGGGGACGTCTTTCAGCTACTGGATCGAGATGACGATGGATATTCCGAATATGCCATATCCTGCAAAGAAGAAATTGGGCATTATCTGCAAACCGTGTTCAAGGATACGGACTATTCCACACGTGTCAAGAGCACCTACTCGGTCAAATATGGAAAGGAGCTGAACGACCCCTATTCGATAATGCTCTTACCGAACAATCTAGGTATCCGGGCGACCATGAACACTTCTGACCAATCACTATTCCCGATGGACACCGCTTTCAAGCGGAGATGGACGTGGCAATATACGCCAATCCGCTATAATTTCACCGATAAGGTCATCTCTGTCAACGGAAAACACTTCTCCTGGAATCTATTCCTCCAAAGGGTTAATGACCTGATCTATGAAACTATGGCGACAGAGGACAAATGCATCGGCGTCCATTTCATGAGGGGAAAGACGGTTTCCGCCGAGGACTTCAGAAACAAAGTCATATTTTACCTATGGAATGATGTCCTCAGGGACGAACTCCCCGAGACAAAACTTCGTGCATTTCCCTCCAAAAGGAATGCTGATGGACACGCTACCGATTATCCCGTGGTCTTCAACGACTTCTTTGACCCGGCATACGGCTGGCAATATGTTGAAGAAATGCTACTAAAACTAGGCATAGAGCCAATTTCTGAAGATGCACCTTCTATTTGAGGAACACACTTACCCCAAAGACGCTCTAACACATCTCCACCTCGATAACTTCTTAAAAGAGACTACGGCCAGCACAGCCAAGTGTAACTATATCGGCTTTATTCGAGATTACGATAACGACACTTTGACTTTCGTTCTCCCAAAAATTTTCGTCAAAAACGGCAGAATTCTGAACCGCTATCCCTTCCACGATTTTGCGACAACTAAGGTAACAGAGCTTGTTACCAAGATCGAATTCGAGATCATACGCAGCCTCGTAGAGAAACTATACTTTTGTTTGCGGCAATATCAACGCGACAACCCGCAGTCCGATATCATAGACGCGAAGCAAGGTTTTATTATCAGATCGAATTTAGGCGACAAACAGACATCTTCTTTCGAAGCCATGTTGTCCCTCATAGCCTTCAATAAAAGCAGTCCGTACCTCCACGTCCAGCAGCGCCAGATAATCGACTCCCGCGACCCGAGACACATAGATTGGAAAAAGACGCTCTCGAAGTGTCTCCCCGTCTCACTCACGGACGGATGCATGATTTATCCCGATTTTATAGGAAAGACCCAGGCAGTCCGCCGCGATGACCCTTTACTTACGGTCTATTATTCACTGCTCAACGAATTTAAAGAGTACGATCCCACCATTCATTTCGATACCTCCGTTCCTACACTTTCTCGCACCGAGCTATCACGCAAAAAAGCTAAAATTGTCCTATTTCTAAGAAATTCGAAATCACTTTATTTTAGCGATAAATTCAAACAGTTACATTCTCTGTTGCAGTCATACTATTTAGCCGACAGAGCCACGTATAGCACTAATCGCGTAGAATACCTCTTCACCGACGATTTCGATGCGGTTTTTGAAAAAATGGTTGATGCCATCCTCTCCGACAATGAACTATTGCAGCAATACAAGTACCTCAAAGATGGCAAGGAGATTGACCATCTCTTTGGCGATGCAGATGTTTTCAGGGGCAACAAGATCATTTATATCGGCGACTCGAAGTACTATAAAGACCCCACCAAGATTTCATTCCAACGGCACAAGCAATTTACTTATGCCCGCAATATCATACAAGAGAACATTTATATCGTTAACAAAGGGCAAGAAACGGTCTATAGCCGGAACTACCGAGACCCAATATCCGAGGGCTACAACGTAACTCCTAATTTCTTCGTACTCGGGGCAGTTGCCGACAATTGGGCGGAAACTTCTTTTTTGATTGAGCCAGACTCCGAACCTCCAGAACTCTCGTTTCATTTCCCTAATCGACTATTCGACAGGGATACTTTGCATATTATCTACCTCAAAGCCGACTTTTTGAAGCTTTTGAACTTTTATATTGGCCGGGAGAAGCGACTCTCAGTGAGCCGCCGAACCGAACGTCAAAAGGCGCGGTCCATCATTCGTGAGAATTACATCGTTTATCTATTTCGTCATTACTCTTTCTTCAAAATAAAATTGGAGAAGGAATATATAGAATCCAACTTCAAGCTTTTGAACGGCCGGGTCTATATGTCTCCCACGTCATATCCTTCTTATGTTTTGGCCCTCGATAAGTCCAGGCCAACAGAAAACGCTCAACTTCTCAAAAAGCTTGAAGTCGATGGAATCAGCCCCGAAGAATTTTCCGCTGAGAATGCTGAAGCCTTCTAACTGTCGCAATACCGTCCGGGACAGCAATTGTTGAGATATGTGTTAATTAACAAGCCCAAGGAATACTGACCCACCCGGCCCGTGCTCTACGGGATAGCCTGCCAATTTCCGCGCCGTAGCCGTCACGGTAATTGTATTATCGCTGCCGCGTGAAGAAGCGAAGATTTTTCCCCCTTCTTTTTGAGGGGAAAAATTCTTGAGAAGGGAATGGCTTTACCCCGGCCCATGCGCGGACCCCCCGCCCCCGTACTCCTACGTCCGCGCGGGAGGCGGGAGGGACCGCGCCTCACTCGTTGACCCACTTAACATAGCCTATCTCCCGACCGCTGCCCTGTTCGAAGAAACGCCATGTGTCGCCCTGACGCACGACTTTCGCAGGAGGCTGATACACATAAGGCCCCTCGACGTGGGCAACCGACCCAGGCGAAGACGCAGGCCCCCCAGGACCGACTTTAGGAGTTTCCGCAGCCTTCCCTTTTTCGACTTCCGGCTTTTTGGCTTCAACCCACTTGCCGCCCTCGAAATACCCGCCCTCGGAATGGTTCAGCACAACCGGCTTTTGATCCGCCGTCGCTGTAGGGTGTAAGACCTTTTCTTGTTTCGCCACGTGAGCTTTTGCGCCCAGGATGTCACCCCGCGCAATGCTGGACTTGAAGAAAAGAAGATAGATCATCACGCAGAACACCACCGGAATAGCGAAGAAGACCGGATGCTTAAGAATGTTCGTCGCCTTCCCTATGCCTTTTTCCTTAATGTCCTTTGCTGAATACGACTTATAGCACTTAAAGATCACCGGATTATAGGTTTTCCTCTTCCGGGAAAGGCAATTCCTTTCGTCGTCTTCGGAATAGACATACTCCAAATACGACCGCTTTACCATCTCGCCCACGAAGTTTACCTTCCGGCACCTATGGGTCCACTCGATCAAAGAGCGCACATGCCCGTCCAACTTCTCTAAAGCCTGAGTAATGAGAATCACATCATGTCCGTTGTGCCTATGAGTCGAGCACCACTCGGCAAAGGCCTTGTTGCCCTCGCTTGCATAGGTCCGGGAAGACCATATCTTGTGAACCTCATCTATGACGATCACGGACCCCACCGATACCAAGTCCCAAAAGTGCAGCACGTCCTCTTTCCGCAGATACCGCAAACGATCATCAATCACCGACACATCCAGGCCCAACACGTGAGCCACCGCAATACGACAGTTTTCAGAATCCAGGCCGTCAATGTTCGTGTAGACCGTCCGGCCCTTCCGTAGAACGTCGATCACGGCGCACATCGCCGCATAGGACTTGCCACCGCCAGGAGTACCCGTGTAGCACGTTATCATTTTTCCCCCATTCTTCCCGTGTTAGTCACCAGACCACCCGCCACCGGAGGGGATCGCCGCGACGCGAAACCCCCCACAAACCCGCTTTTGGTAAGAATCTGGTAAGAACTCCGCTTTTCCATCATATCCGCGTAAACGCCGCAGGAATCAGGTTCAAGAGCATCCTTATTGAAATTCCCGTGCCTATCATCCCCAGGCCGTTACTTATCCCCGACTGATTGAGAAGGTAACAGACTTGGGAAGGAAGCAGCCCCCAGGCCGCCGCCGTGTTGCTCGCCAAATTCCCCAGGTTAAGCGTTGCAATGACCGCTTGCATACAGGTTAGAAGCCCGTCGAAGATAATCCACAAGCCCGCCTGTAGAGCATAGATCACGCCTTGAATCAGCCATTGCACGACCTGGACGATAATAGACCAAAACTGATTTACGAACGAGAGCAGCCAATCAAAGCCCCATTGCATGTTTCACCCCTTATGCGTGCCCGAGCGTTGCGATTTTCACCGCCACGAACCCGCACGCTATTTGAACGATACCCGAGAGCAGCCCGAACACCGTTGACCCCCAGGACGAGAAATCGTATGTATGATTGCCGAAGACGCCCGCGTTGAAGGTATAGGTTGACGAGCCACCGGACGGCACCGAGCCGAACGACGACCCCCACAACCCGAACAGGCCGCTTGACTGGATACTCCCTTGAAACGTCCCCCAACGAGTAGCAAAGCTATTAGGAGCCGTCCAGGGAACCGTTGACAGGCTTCCCGAGTAACCAGGGTCCGTATAAGGGAGAGCCGGAGGCGGAGCCGTTGCAGACGTACCCGCAGCCGGAGGCGTGGTAGTAATCGCCCCACCAGCGGGAAGGTTATTCGCCGCAATTGTCGCCGCTTCCGCCGCAGGAGTAGGGGAACCGTCAGGCATCGCTTGTGGCATAGGCGTGCTTACGACCACGCCCGTTGCAGGAGGCGCCGCCGTTGTGTCAGTCACCGCAGGAGACGCGGCAGGAGAGCCGACCGCCGCCGCAGGAATCCCCTTGTTAAGGATGTCTTCCGCCTCATCCGCTGCCGCAGCCGCCGCCGCGTTGTTATTGTTAAGGTCCGCTGTGATTTTTGAAGTTATGTCGCTTGTCGTGCCAGCCACGGGAGGCGGAGGAGGCGCGTTTTGCACCTGTTCCCCCGTGGTATTAGGACCGCAAAACGCCGTCATCGACGTTGCCGACCCCGTTGACCCAAGAGGCGATTCGAAGCCGCAGGTCACGTTACCGGCCCAATGAGACGAGTACTCCCTATTCCCGTATGCCCCGCCATAATAGCCGCCGTCCGCCGTGTACTTTGCGCCTTCCGCCGTTTGCGCGTCAGAATAGCTATTATAGACGGTCCACGTACACCCGATACCCGAGAACGCCCCCGCGTACCACGTTTGAATTGACGCAAGGCTCGTGGCGTCGGCACTTCCGGGGATAAATTGCTTAGGACCGAGAGACGGCCCCGCCTTTCCTATCCCGCCGTTGTACCGGGAAATCCCCGCCGTTGCAATCCATGTCCTTATCGCGTCCACACCGGAATTGAACGCAGGTTCAGCCACTATCATGGCCCCGATCACAGCCGAGGCGAGAAGACCCCGCATAGTCGTCGTCAAGGCTATATTCGCCACCTCAGTGACCCCCGCCCGCGTCACCGTCGCTTGAATCACCCTTTGCGCCCCCACGTACCACCCAGGCCCGAAGCCGAGCAACCCCACGGTCCCGCTCATCACCTGCCCGAACATGATTGTAGGACACCCGATAAGCAGCACCAGGACGCACACCGCTACTTTCTTTTTCATCGAAGCACCCCCGCCCATATCGCCAGATTCTTGATTATGCCTACCAGGACCACCACGCCCACGAGACCAAGCCAGAAAGCCCACCGCCGAAACTTGTTGAAGTTCATAGCGTCACATCCTTTTCAGCACTTTGGCGATAAGGAAGAACGCGCCCACCGCCGCCACTATCGGAACCACAAGCGCCCCGTAAGAAAGTAATTGACTGATAAGCGCCCCCGCGTCCACACCGACCGGCAGAGTAAACGTCATAGGAACCACCTACCGACAGCCGCCCAGGAGAAAGCCAGCACGCACCCGACCCCGGCCAGGAACGAGACGAGCTTACCCGTGTCCGTACCAGGGGAGCACGGACCCACCACGACCGCACTCGAAAGGTTGTCGTCCCCGTTTACTTCGATTGTCGTTATCCCCGCATTATCGCCCATACATTCGACCTGAAATGTTCCAGAGCCTACAGCACCGGAGACGGCGAAAGGCACGCCGCCGCCAGGACCGCCCCCGAGGAGTTGACCGACGCAAGGATTACCCACCCCGCTTGATACTGTCACCGTGCAGACCGCAGGACCGGACACCCCGCCGTCAGTAGCACCGTTCACCGACAGCACAACCGCTTCAGCAGGATCTAGAGAGCCGAGCCAGATCCCGGCACCGACCACCAGGACAAGACCGAGCTTCCCCATCTTCCCGACGATACCCAGGACCACAGACACAATCATTCCCGCCAGCCACCCGCACAGGACAAGCCCGCAGCCATAACCGAACCACGTTACATTGAAGCTCATCATAGCTTGTCACCCCCCATGTCTTGACTCTTCCCGATACCGCGCTTTTCATAGGTTTTCGCGTAAAGCTCTTTCTTGTACCTCGATTGCGCGTAATTCTGAAAATCCCCCTCAGAAAACGCCTCGTCGCCCTCGCTTTCCCCTTGATCGCCAGTAAGAAGACGCTGGAGCACCGCCACACCACACGCGATGCAGAGACAAGCCAGGATAGCAGCCGCCGCCGTGTATACGTCAACGGTTATCCCGGTAAGATAGCCAGTCACGCCCGTGAACAGACTCGAAATGTCCATGACACCCCCTTATCTTCAAAGAAAAGGGGATGCCGCCCCCTGATAGAACGGCACCCCCAGGCACCAGAGCGGCACCGCGCATCTTACACGCGGTTGATGACCCGCTTTACGACCTTGTAACCGAGCATCGCCACCGGTATCCCGATACCGACGATCAGGAGCGCCGTGGTGTTCGTGCTCGCAGTGGTCACGGCCGTTGTCGCCGCGCTCCACACATCGCCGTCAGCCAGAGCCAGAGCAGGGGAACCCAGGACAGCCGCCACGCCAAGACCCCTCACCAAACCTTTCTTCATTTCCGCACCTCCTTGAATTAAGAAATTCGCGCGGCCCATACGGACCGGCGTACTGCACTACCTCGTAAGAACCCGAACCAGGACACCCAGGCCCGCCACGATCAGGCAGACCCCGACGATACCCGATGCAGCCGTGCCCGCATCCGTGGTGATCCCAGCGAATGACGAACTGGAAATCATGGGCGTCCAATCCGCGCGAGCGACCCCCGCCGCAGCCACCGTACCGAGTCCCGCCATCAGAGCAGCGACACCTAACCGCTTCACGATTTCATCACCCCCTTTGATCTGTCTCGATCACCGTGACCGACAGGCCCGCTCCCTGAGCATTGCCCTCCCGATCCCTCTTCAGGTATGCCATGGACCTCACCGGCCATTTCACCTTTTGACCCATGTCGACCTTAAGGCCGCCGAGCACCTTCACGTCCTGCAACTCAGGTTTTGCCCCGGTCGGGTTCTGCAACACCGTCACCGTCCGGTAACGCTCTTCCGGCTTGCCATCCCGCTTGATACTCTTTTCCTCGACATACGTAACCGTACCCTCTAACACTGAGAACATTGACGCACCTCCTTGAAGATTTGATTTTGCTCCGAAAGGAGCCTATCCCATACGGCCGAGCACTCCCAGCCGATGAAACCCCTCTGTCTTGCCCATTTCCACGTGAAGCCCCAACTCTTGATCTTTCGCTCGTAGTATTTCCGAACGATCCGCAGCACCTTACGCGCCTCGAATTCTTTGCATCTCAGGACGATCTTTCCGACTTCCCGCAGGATGCTCCGTGTCGATCCCCACCAGCGGCCGACATCCTTGTATTCGTCGGGGACTTTCTTTTGATCCGCCTTCTTCAGATACGAGAACAGGTAACGAAGCAGCCTGTTTTTGTCTCCGTTTACCCCCTCGACCCTCGTGCCCGCGCACAAGTGCTTTACATCCCCGGACCCTACGATATTGAACCAGCGGGTAGCAACCTCATCCTTGGGAACAAAACCCGACACAAGAATATGGAAGTGAGGCGCGCCCCTTTTCTGGAACTCAAGAACCCAACAGTACGAGCAATTGAGCCGTCTCAAGTATTGCAAAAAGCTGTTTAACTGCTTCTTTACGGCCTTCCCATCGGCGGTATACTCACGCGGATATGTGAGCGTAATAAGGCCGACCCATTCACAACTGGAGTTTTTCACCATGAGCATGAACCTCCGTATGCTGGCCCTTGACCAATGCGTGATCTCACCGCGCAGACCGCCCCCAGGCTTACCGGGCACGAGCCTGTCGAGGAACTTCACGACCAGATCGATTTTGTACTGGATTACTTGAATTTTAGAGACAGGGTTGCTATACTCTCGCTTGAGGATCATAACACCTCACCTGTTTTTTGCCACCCGGAAGGCCCGCCAAGACTCGCCGGGTGGCATTTTTTTGTCTTCTTATCTCACTCCATAGCCCGCAACCGCGAAGACCCATGTGCTGCCTGTGCCGTGCTAACCACCCGCCCCGCCTGTAACCATGAGTCCAGGTCTTCCATGAAATAGAAGACTCGCCCCCGCTTTACGTACTTCGGTCCCTTCCCCTCGCAGCGCATCATGGCAAGGGTCTTCTCGGATAACCCCATGTAGGCCGCCGCATTCTTTACGTCTAGACGTCCATCGGGATACATCACCACTTCTTTGACCTGCACGTGAGTCGTCATTCGAAAACCTCCATGTGTGTTAACAGACATTACATCACTATTTATAAGCGTACTATTTACAAAAAAAGATTGCAATACAATATATGTGCTGTTATACTTTGACAGAATTTCGGAGAACTTTCGACAAGGAGGACATACCATGACGGAGCAGGAGAGGCGAAAGGGAGGGGGAAGCAAGCTCTCCCGGTCGGAGACGGTAACGGTGCGGCTCGACCCCAAGCTGCGATACCTGGCCGAGCTGGCAGCGAGGAAGCAGCGGCGCACCTTGTCCAGTTTCATCGAATGGGCTATTGAATACGCCTTCAGCGGAGTCTTTCTCTACGACGCTCGGGAGAACTCAACCTCACTTGCCGATGAGACAAAAGAACTTTGGGACGTGGAAGACCCCGACCGCTTCGCACGCCTCGCGCTCACACACCCCGATTTGTTGACCTATGACGAGCAGATTCGTTGGAAGTTAATTCAAGATACTGGCTATCTGTGGAGAGGACGCTATGACAAGAACGATAAGTGGTCATGGCGTGTGAACACGGATTCCCTTATTTACGAGCGGTTACGAGAGCATTGGAACGAGCTTCTCGGGATTGCCAAAGGCGAGAGAACAAGGGATATCTTGCCGCAAGTCGTATCCAAAACCCCACCCCAACCTACCGATGACGACAGTTTCGTCTCCGATGGTCCCGACGACGATGAGTACACGTTCCCGCCCGACCCTCCAGACCACGATGACGACAGTTTCGTCTCCGATGGTCCCGACGACGACGATATTCCATTATAAGGAGGTTTACGAATGGCAAAGGCATTCACATCATTGACGCGTCCCGCTATGCGCAAGCTGAAGCCCGGAGAGAAGATCATCGAGCATGGCATCGAATACGAGCGCCTTTCGAAAACCGATGGAGTCTTTCTCGTCAACCTCATGGTGGACGGCCAGCGCATTCACCGCACCATCGGCAAGGAATCGGATGGCACCACCCGAACCCAAGCGGAGGAGTACATAGAGAAGCTTCGCCGAGACGCCAGAGAGGACCGCCTTGCCCTTCCCAAGGGGCGAAAGGTTGCACTGGCCTTTTCCGACGCCGCAGAGAAGTACTTACACAAATTGGAAGAGGAGGGCGGCAAGGACTTATACACCAAGACCTATCGCCTCAAAACCCATCTTGTGCCCTTTTTCGAGCATACCCCATTATCGAAAATCCACACTTCCGAAGTGGAGCGGTACAAGAAGCAGCGTTTAGAGGAAATCGCCCTTCCCGAGAAGCAGAGACCAAAGGACGTAAGCAAGCTCCAGACTACCAGCAAAGGGACAATTAACCGCGAACTGTCGATCCTATCCCATCTTTTCAACAAAGCTATCGATTGGGGATGGATTACCGCCCGTCCTGCTAAAATCTCTCGCTTTCATGAAGGGCCGGGACGGATTACCTATCTTACTGTCGAGCAGATACAACGCTTCATTGAATGCGCAAAGCAGGATCAGAACGAACACATATACCCTTTCATCGTCATCGGCCTTGAGACCTCCATGCGTAAAATGGAAATACTCAGCATCCGTCGAGAGCATGTTGACATTGATCGCCTGATTATTTTCATACCCAAGGCAAAGGCCGGGATGCGCGAGCAGCCCATCACCAACCACCTTGCCGATTTTCTAAAAGGCTACCTTAATGTCCTTCCCGAGGGGACACCATGGCTTTTCCCCTCCATCGCGGCGGAGCAAGGCCACACGATAAATATTCTCAAGCCCTTCCGCCGAGTCGTCGCCGCAGCCGGGTTAGACCCGAAACAGGTTGTACGACATACCTTGCGCCATACGGCCATTACCCACCTCGTACAGGCCGGGGTGGACCTCCCGACCGTCAAACGGATTTCCGGCCACAAGACCCTAACGATGGTTGAACGGTACGCCCATCAGAACGGGGAGCACATTCAAGCGGCGATGGAGAAACTCGAAAATCGGTTGAAATTTACGAAATAGGGATAAATGGAAGCCCGTACCCTTGACACGATTACACAGGAATTACACAAACGAAAAAAAAGGACTTGGCGGAAAACCGCTAAGTCCTTGAAATTAAAAGTGCCCCCGAGGTGACTCGAACACCTGGCACCAGGATTAGGAATCCTGTGCTCTATCCACCTGAGCTACGGGGGCATGAAGAAAGTTTACCTCATCGTCGCAGCAATGCACAAGTAAGACGTGGGTGTCTCCTGAAAAACCGGCAGCTTTGCGGTGCCTCTGCCATCGCTATTTTCAGGTTTTCTATCATGGAAGTCCAGGCGCGGTCAAGCTTTTCAGCGGGATGCGTTCTTGGCGACTTGTCACCGATTTCGCCGACCTGTTCTTGCCTTTGCGGTTCACGATGCCTTCGGGTTCCGCGATGCCTTTGCTCCACCTTCTATTTATATTCCTGTGCGATTTGCCGATAAAAATGTACGGCCGGGTAGAGGGTAGGCTTTCCAGGCCGAGAAAGGCCAGGGGCGGTCTTCCCGGGCGGCTCGGGTTTCCCAAACCGATGACATCTCAGGAAAACCGCGCCGGAGCGGAAAGAAAGAAGCATGGCGCCGGGGAAGGTATGACATGAAAATGCGAGCTTTCTGACACGTTTTTTGCGATTTCCTAAGGTACGGCAGGAGCGTAAAGTCAGGGGGGGAAACTAAATGTTGCCGTGAGAAGAATTTTGTAATACAATTAGAACTGTTTTACGTAGTAGTTAAGATATTGGTTTATTGTTTTGTAATGCTTTTGTGTGAAAATGGTGGGTGACACAGTGAAGCCGGGCGTCATGCTGCCAAGGGCGGTAGCCTCTTCTTGCGAACCGACCTGTTTTCAGTGATCCCTGAGCATATACTATCAGTACATGCCTCGCGCCTTTTCAGGGACCGCGTACCACCCGGAACTCAGAGAGAAAACTGGAGGCTTCATGGAACAAACCTATTCTTCAAGCCCTGACGGTACGGCTTACCCACTGCCCTCGCCCGACGACTACCGTCAGGAATTAGCCAGAATAGAAAAGCTGGTCGCTGAGGCGAAAGAGCGGGGTCAGGAGATTGTGGTCGTCATGGGCGTAGGCTTTGTTGGCGCCGTGATGGCGGCCATTGTGGCCGATACGGTCGACAAGAGCACGGGCCGGCCGTCGAAGTTCGTGATCGGCATGCAGCGGCCGAGCGTGCGCAGCTTCTGGAAAATCCCGACCCTGAACAAGGGGCTTTCTCCGGTGAAGGCGGAAGACCCGGAAGTAGACCCGATGATACGCCGGTGCGTCCTGGAGAAGAAGACCCTCGTGGCCACGTACGTCTATGATGTGCTGAAAGCCGCCGATGTCGTGATCGTCGACGTCCAGCTCGACTATAGCAAGCACGCCCTCGGGAACGTGTGTCAAGGGGAGGTCGAGATGAACGCCCTCGAAGAATCCTTCGAGATCATCGGCCGGCGCGTGATGCCGCATGCGCTCATCCTCATAGAGACGACGGTTGCGCCGGGTACGACGGAGCAGGTGGCGCTGCCTGCCATCCGCAAGATATTCAGGCACCGGGGCATTACGACGGACCCTCTGCTTGCCCACAGCTATGAAAGGGTGATGCCCGGAAAGAACTACGTGGCCTCCATACGCGACTTCTGGCGGGTTTGCAGCGGTGTCAACGACGAGGCGAAGGCCGGGGTGGTGAAGTTCCTGAACGAGGTCCTCAACACCGCGAAGTTCCCTCTTACGGTGCTCGACAGGCCGATAGAATCGGAAACGGCGAAGATCGTCGAAAACAGCTACAGGGCCACGATCCTGTCGTTCCTTCACGAGTGGAGCCTTTTTGCGGAGACAAACGGCGTAGACATCATCAAGGTTATCGATGCGATCAAGGTCAGGCCCACACACAGCAATATGATCTTCCCCGGGCCGGGTATCGGCGGCTACTGCCTGCCCAAGGACGGCGGCCTCGGCATATGGGCATACAAGCACATCCTCGGGTTCGAGGACGACATCTTTAAAGTGACGCCCGCGGCCATCGACATCAACGACACCCGTCCCCTCCATGCGGCCCAGCTCGTCCGGGACGCCCTGCGTAACATGAACGTGCCGATCGCCTCGGCGGAGGTGCTGATCCTCGGCGCATCGTACAGGGAGGACGTGGGGGATACGCGCTACAGCGGCTCCGAGATCCTTATCCGGCGGTTGACTGAAATGGGCGCCGAGATCAGGGTCCATGACCCTTATGTAGACCGTTGGTGGGAATTCGAAAACCAGGAGGAGTACCCCAGGGAATCGAAGAGCGTCTTTTTCAGGAACCAGAAGAAGCTGAAAGACCTGAAGGTCCTGAAGGACCTGGCTCAAGCCCTTGCGGGCATAGATGCCCTCGTCCTGGCGGTGCGTCATCAGGCATACTTGCGCATGGACCCTGACGACATCGTGGAGAAGGCAGGAAAGAGGATCGCGGTCATCGATTGTTTCGGCATCCTTGACGACGGCAAGATCAGGCGCTACCTGGAGCTGGGGTGCGAGGTGAAAGGCTTAGGCCGCGGCCACATCAAGCGGCTCAAGGAAGAGATCAAAACAATGTAAGAAATGGGCGAAAGGGATAGGGCGACGTATGAAAATCCTCGTTACCGGCGGCGCCGGGTATATCGGCAGCCACGTGGTCAAGATGCTGGGAGAGAAAGGCCACGACATCACCGTCTACGACAACCTCTCTACGGGCCACGACTGGGCTCTCCTTTATGGGAAGCTCATCAGGGGGGATCTGGCCGACAGAGGCCTTCTTGAAAAAACGGTCAAAGAGCTCAGACCTGATGCGGTTATTCACTTCGCGGCATCGATCCAGGTGGAAGAGTCGGTAAGAAAGCCTCTCCTCTACTATAGAAACAATATGGCCAACACGCTGAACCTCCTGGAATCGGTCGCGGACAGCGGCGTCACGCATTTCATCTACTCGTCCACGGCGGCTGTTTACGGGATCCCTGAAAAGATCCCCGTTGACGAAGGCGCGCCGCTTAAGCCCATCAACCCCTATGGCGCGTCGAAGGTCATGATAGAGAGGGTGCTTGAGGATGTTGCGCATACAGCCGATTTCACGTACGTCGCCCTGCGCTATTTTAACGTGGCGGGCGCAGACCCGGGCGGCAGGATAGGGCAGGCCTACAAAGAAGCCACCCACCTGATCACCCGGGCCCTCAAGACGGCGAAAGGTGAATCCGAAAAGCTTCTGATCTACGGGACGGACTACCCTACACCGGACGGTACGTGCATCAGGGACTACATACACGTCGAGGACCTGGCAGAAGCCCATCTTCGCGCCCTCGACTACCTGAGAGACGAGGGCAGGAGCGATCGTATGAACTGCGGGTACGGCCACGGGTTTTCCGTGCGGGAGGTGGTCGACACGGCAAAGAAGGTGACCGGCGTGGACTTCAGGGTCGAAGAAACCGGCCGGCGAGCCGGAGACCCCCCGGCCCTGATCGCGGACAGCCGGCTCTTGAGAGACCGGACGGGATGGCAGCCCCGGTACGATGACCTCACGTTCATTATCGGGACGGCGTGGGAGTGGGAATTACGCCTCGCAAAACAACAGGGGGCAGCATAATGCAAAGGGCGCTCGTTACCGGTATTACAGGCCAGGACGGTTCTTATCTGGCGGAATTTCTCCTGTCGAAAGATTATGAAGTCCATGGCTTGATCAGACGGGCAAGCACGTTCAATACAGGCCGCATAGATCACATCTATACGGACCCGCACCAGCCGGGCACACGCCTCTTCCTCCACTACGGAGACGTCTCCGATTCCGGGCAGCTCGCGCACCTCATCTATAACATCCAGCCCGATGAGGTGTACCATCTGGCCGCGCAGAGCCACGTCAGGGTGAGCTTCGACATGCCCGAGTACACCGGGGATGCAACGGGCATGGGCACGACAAGGCTCCTTGAGGCGATCCGCCGGAGCGGCATTACCACAAAGTACTATCAGGCTTCGTCATCCGAGCTCTTCGGCGCGTCACCTCCCCCGCAGAACGAGAAGACGACTTTCTACCCAAGAAGTCCCTATGGGGCGGCAAAGCTCTACGCCTATTGGATGACGGTCAACTATCGGGAAGGCTACGGTCTTTTCGCCTGCAACGGCATCCTCTTCAACCACGAATCACCAAGGAGGGGCGAGACATTCGTCACGCGCAAAATTACCCGCGCTGTCGCGAATATCCTGAAGGGCACACAAAAACAACTGTATCTCGGGAATATGCACGCCAGGAGGGACTGGGGGTTCGCACCCGAGTATGTGGAGATGATGCGGCTCATACTGCAGCAGGAGACGCCCGACGATTATGTCGTGGGGACGGGCGAGAGCCACACGGTCAGGGAGTTCGTCGATGCGGCCTTCTCTTACATGGGCGTGCAGCTTGAATGGCGGGGCGAAGGAAAAGATGAAACCGGCGTTGTCGCCTCCTCCACGTGGGATCATCTCGATCCGGGCGCCGTCATCGTCCAGGTTGACCCCCGCTACTTCAGGCCCACGGAAGTCGAGGCCCTCCAGGCCGATATTTCGAAAGCCCGCCGCGCCCTCGGCTGGGAGCCGAGAGTGACGTTCGAAGAGCTGGTCAAGATCATGATTGACTGTGATGTCCAATCGGTCGGACTCTCTTCAGCCGGCGAAGGCCTGACCGCATCCAGGCGCAAGGGCTTTAACTATACCAACCATGGCTTTTCGGTCTACGAGCAGATAAGGGAACATTGAGACAGTGGAAAGTGATGAGTGAAAAGGAAAAAGGGGTGGAGGATGGGAGCTTCGGAGCGTTGCATGCTCAATAAACGGATAACGATCACCGGCGGCAAGGGTTTCCTGGGCAGCCACCTCATCAGGCAGATGCGGCAGTTGGGCTACCGCCACCTCACCATAGCGGATTTGCCGGACTACAATCTCGTCAGTAGTGTGGACGTGAGGCGGCTCTACGAGGAATTGAGGCCCGAAATCGTCATCCACCTGGCGGCAAAGGTGGGCGGCATAGGGTTCAACCAGGAGAATCCGGCGTCTTTGTTTTACGAGAACGCCATGATGGGCATTCAGCTCCTCCATGAAGGCTACTGCCACGGCATCGAGAAGTTCATCGCTCTGGGCACGATCTGCGCCTACCCCAAGTTCACGCCGGTGCCCTTTAAAGAAGACGACATCTGGAACGGCTACCCGGAGGAGACGAATGCGCCGTATGGCCTCGCCAAGAAGATGATGCTCGTGCAGTCCCAGGCATATCGCGGGCAGTACGGCTTTAATTCCATCTTCCTCCTGCCCGTCAACCTCTACGGGCCGGGAGACAACTTCGACCCTAAATCTTCCCACGTAATCCCCGCCCTCATCAAGAAGTGCGTGGACGCCATGAGGAACGGAGCGGACGAGATCATTGTCTGGGGAACGGGGAAAGCCACCAGGGAGTTTTTTTACGTCGAAGACGCCGCTGACGCGATTATCCGGGCAATGGAGGACTATAATAAGAGCGAGCCGGTGAACATCGGCGCCGGCTTCGAGATATCGATCAGGGACCTCGTCGATGTAATCGTGGAGCTGACGGGCTTCCAGGGAAAGGTCGTCTGGGATGACGGGAAGCCGGATGGCCAGCCCAGACGGATGCTGGACACGACGCGCGCCCGGGAAGAGTTCGGGTTCAGGGCAAAAACGGGATTCAGGGAAGGGCTGCAGAAGACGATAGAGTGGTACAGGCAAGCCGGGCGGTGACGTGTATGTCCGTCCCGTTCCCCCGTACGGTGCATCCATTATTCGAGGGAAGCGAGCCGCCCATCGTCGAGACGGGTATCGCGAATTATGCATGTCTCCACACGGTGGCTCTCAGCGGCTGAATTGACTGATATCCGGAGTTGACGATGAAGAATGCGTTTGTCAAGAACATCCTCTGTATAGGGGCCGGCTATGTGGGCGGCCCTACAATGGCGATGATCGCCTATAAATGTCCCCGGTACAAAGTAACGGTTGTCGATATCAATCGCGAGAGGATCGCCCAGTGGAATTCGGACCGGCTCCCGGTATACGAACCCGGTCTTGGCGAGATTATCGGGGCGGTAAGGGGACGCAACCTCTTTTTTGACACCGATATCGATAGATGCATCAAGGAGGCGTCTATCATTTTTGTCGCGGTCAATACGCCGACGAAAGTCTTTGGAGCGGGCGCCGGGATGGCGGCGGATCTCCAGTACTGGGAGAAGACGGCGCGGCAAATCAGAGAGGCGGCAGACTCACCGAAGATCGTGATCGAGAAATGCACGATCCCGGTCAAGACCGCCCTTGCGATGGAGAGAATCCTGACCTCGCAGGAAGGCTCGGTCAGTTTCGATGTGATCTCCAACCCTGAGTTTCTCGCTGAAGGCACGGCAATGAGAGACCTTGAATTCCCGGACAGGGTGCTGATAGGATCGAGGGAAACGGACCGGGGCATAAGGGCAAGGCGGGAAATAGTCGACATCTATGCGAACTGGGTGCCGAGGGAGCGCATTATAGAAAGCAATATCTGGAGCAGTGAGCTTTCAAAGCTCGTGGCCAATGCATTTCTCGCGCAGCGTATATCGTCGATAAACGCCGTCTCGGCCCTCTGCGAGAAAACGGATGCCGACGTCCAGGAAGTGGCAAGGGCCATCGGCCTGGATAGCCGGCTCGGCAGCAAGTTCCTCAACGCAAGCGTCGGGTTCGGCGGGTCGTGCTTCAAGAAGGACATTCTCAATCTCGTCTATCTGTGCAGGAGCTACGGACTCAGTGAAGTGGCGGACTACTGGGAAAGCGTGGTCAAAATAAACGAATACCAGAAAGACCGCTTCGTGCTCGCCATGCTGAGCGCAATGTTCAACACCCTTGCCGGCAAGAAGATAGCCCTTTTCGGGTTTGCCTTCAAGGCCGATACGGGCGATACGCGGGAGACGCCGGCGCTTTACGTGGCGAAAAGCATTGTAGAAGAAAGGGCCGGGCTGGTCATTACCGACCCGCAGGCGCTCCGGAATGCGATGGCAGACCTGGAGGGCGTCGACAATATCACTTACGAAATCGATCCGTACAAGGCGGCTGCGGGGTGCGACGCGATCGCCCTCATGACCGAATGGAAGTTGTACACCGGGCTCGATTATGAGCGCATTTACGCCTCCATGACGAAACCGGCCTTTATTTTCGACGGTCGTAATATACTCGACCGCACGCGCCTCTTTGAGATCGGCTTTAACGTCTTCTCGATAGGCAAAACCCCGTTGGTGCATGTGTGAGAGGGCGGAAGGTGCCGAAAGAACGCTCATTATTCCGGTCTCTCCTTCCCGGTGTGCCTTTTCGCCCACCCCGAGGCTTCTCCGATCTCCAGGTTTCCCGAGGGAATCAAGAGGCCCGAAGCACCGCCGCCGTTACGGAGTGGGCGCTCTTGGCCTATTTTTCCCGCCCCAGAGGGGGGCAGCCCCGGCGCCGGGATAGAAGAGGCGCGCCGCGACGGGGCCGTATGATTCTTTGGCACGATAGGTGCACGAGGGTCTTCCGCGATGAAGATGAGGGATTCTCACGGATCGTGATCGTGCCTGCGGAGTATAAAGGCATCTCGGAACGCGAAGCTCGAATCGCGAGGCTGGCTGATGGAAAAGCATGAATTGGAGATTCGGACAAAGGCGTTTGCGTTTCGATTGGTGCAGTGAGCTGTAAGGGAAAGAGGGGACCCGCGTTGCGGGCGCCAGAAAGGGGTTGATGTTGAAAAAGGAGCATTTTGAGATCAAAAAGCGCCTGCTATTTTCTGTTTGAGATGAAGAGAAACAGGGACAACCGTTCCCAGACGTCTCGCCTGGGGATTGACTCGCCTCAGATCGGTCCTACCTTTTGTTGTAGAGACTCATATCTCACGAAGCTTAGCGTAGGCGGTTGTCATGTCTGTGAGACGAAAATTTAGAAGAGGGCTTAAGTTTGTTTAAGTAGCATCCGATAATATGTTCGTCCTGTAAAGGGCAAACCGTCCGAAAGGGCGGGACGCAAAACCGCTGGCCTAAGTTCCGAGCATCGGGATATGGCAGCAGGGTTGCCAGGCGACAGCAGCACCTCCAGTGCCGGCGTCGCTCGGCTCAAAACAAATGGAGGTGTTGCTATGACTTCTCAGTTCTTCCATTTTCGATGTCTGTTGCTTGTTCTAACAGTTTCCCTATTCTTTGCCTTTGTTCCTGCAGTCAATGCCGAACTTTATCGGATACCTTTGGACATCAGAGAGGAGCCTCCACAGGCTATCCAAAAGACTCAGGAGCTCGCGGGCAACGCTTATGAAACGGATTCGTCGGACGGGCAAACCTCGGGCCATCGAGAACTGATGAAGGAATTGGGGTCAGGAGAACCATATGAAAGACCGATGGCAGCCGGGCTTGACGGAACCCTTCCTGATCCTGAGTCTCCTCCAATCACCCCACAAAAGGAGGTATCGGGTTGCGCCGTCGCGTTGCAGAAAAGTGAAATCGCAGTTGGTGCGGCGGGAGGTTCGGGAACTGTTCACCTGACCGGCGGTGAAGCGTGCCAACAGGAATGGCTCGCACAAGGCATTCCGTGGCTCAAGCTTCAATGGCACAACGGATTGCCTAATGAAGGCGGCACCATAACTTACACTGTCACGCCCAACCGGTCGTCTACTGAGAGGATAGCGGCGATCACGGTTGCAACGAAAGTGCTCACGATCACACAAATTGGAGCCGGGCAAAACCATGCGACCAGCTTCTAAGGAAAGGAGGATAGTCGGGAAGAAGAGGGAGTCACCTTGTTTACGGCTGTTACACGTTCGATTTTATCTTCGTAAATCGGAAAAGAGCAAACTGCCCGAAAGGACAGGACGCAAAGCCACTGGCCTAACTCCCGAAGGCAATCGGGATATGGCAGCAGGGTTGCCTGGAGATAGCAGCATCCTCAGTGCATGCATCTCAGAGGCGCAAACATAACTATGAGGAGTGTTATCATGAAGCTGAACAGAACGTTATGGGTAGTTGTTGCGGCAGTTTCGTTTTCACTTATCAGTTCAAGCGCTATGTGCGCAACGTGGTATGTGCGACCTGAAGGAAGTAAAGTTACATTACCGGCAAATGGGTCCACAATAGGCAACGCCTTCGCCGGACTTGCAAGTATCCCGTGGGGCGGAAAGGGAGTCCAACCGGGAGATACGGTCATCCTTACCCGTGAGGCATCAGACCCCACTTCATTCACGGGCCTCATGACCATCGGGGCATCTGGCACGGCGGCCTTGCCTATCCTCGTTAAAGCAGATCCAGCGAACCATGTGCCTATTTCCCCCTCCAAAACATCCTACTTCGCTATCACCGCTACAGGGCAATCATGGATCAACATCCAGGGAATCACGACCACAGGCGCGGCGGGCGGAGTGTTCCTTACGAACTGCTCCAATGTCATCATTTCCGGTTGCACCATCCTGGGCGGCTCCTTTGATGGTGTGAGGCTCGTCGGGGGTGGAAGCATCACAGTGACAGGATGCACCTGCACAGGCAGCGGCGTCAACGGGATTGCCCTGGTGGGTACTGCCACCAATCGATTAAGTAATTGCATCGTGAGCAACAACACCGTCTCCGGCTGTCTTGGCAGCGACGGCATTACGCTTCATGAAAGCAATGACGCGAACTGTTACCCCATCGGGACAGGTAACCAGGTCATTGGAAACATCTCACACGACAACGTGGCGAGGGGCCTCGACATAACCTCCGGGACGGGTACGCTGGTAGCGGGAAACAGGACTTATCGCAATAACTTAGGCGGCGCCACCATCTATCACGATGCCAACCTGGTGACATTTACCAGCAACTACTCCTCCAGCGAACAGGGGCTGCTCCTTGGTGGGCCGGGCAACGACACAATATCGGAGAATGTCTTCAACTCAGGAAATTCAGTGCCGATATGGGTCGGCCAGGGCAGCAACCATGTGGTAAGCAATAACGTTTTTATTTCTTCCGCTTCCGGCCATAGCCTCCCTACCGTAGCAATCGTTGGCGGCCAGAACATCACGTTTCAAAAGAACGTGATTTACAACAGCAACGCCGGGGGATTCCTTCTGTCAATTACCTGTGGGACGACATTGACACAGAATATAGCGTTCAACGATAATTGTTGGTTTCAGCCGGGAAGTGTGACGGTGCCTACCATCGTCATGAATGTGATCGGACAGGGCAGCTATCAGAAGTTTATGTCTCTCGGTTATATGGCGTCAAACAACCTCTTTACCAATCCACAGTTGTTGTCCGATTTTGACATAGGCTCGAGCTCAGCGGCGGCGGGACAACAGATAGGCATAACAATAGTCGTGAATGGCGCGTAGTGAGAAAGAGTGGCTGCCGGGGCGTTTTTGAACACCCCGGCAGCCGTGATGGTCGGCATCGCTCCAAGACACCCGGCTTTCCGGTCTCCATCGTACCCCACTTCCTTCGCCTTTGAAAAAAAAAGAGTGGTTTCTGCCGCCGGACCTGCAGCCAAGAGACGGAACATAGAGTCCCTTGGAGAACCCTCAATTGCTTCATTGTGTCATTACTCTTAAAGTCGGCGTGCTGCAATGTCTCTAAGAGCCGGGCTTTCTGTTTGTTCCTGCTCGAATGTGACATCTGTGGGCAGGCGAGGGTGGCGAGAAGAGACTTCGCGGTGGCTTGGATAGAAAGATATGAAAGGAGATGTGTTGAGATGAAAATCGCAATTCTGGCCGGCGGCCTGGGCACCAGATTGGCAGAAGAGACGTCGGTGATACCAAAACCGATGGTGGAGATTGGGGGTCGTCCTATACTCTGGCACATCATGAAGTACTATGCCCATTATGGTCACAAGGAGTTCTTTGTGGCTGTGGGTTACAAGGCGGAAGTGATCAAGAACTTTTTTATGAACTATGCTGCTCTGAACAGTACTCTCACTGTCGATCTTACCAAAAGGCAGATGGAGATGCACGATAGTGGGGCAGAAGATTGGATTGTCCACCTCATAGACACCGGAATGGACACAAATACAGGGGGAAGGCTAAAGCGGTTGCGGCAATGGCTTGGAAATGAGACGTTCATGATAACCTACGGGGACGGAGTATGCAGCGTTGACTTGAACAAACTTTTGGAGTTTCACCACTCCCATGGGTTAGTGGGTACGGTAACGGCGGTACGGCCGCCGGCGCGCTTTGGCAGTCTGCTTTTTGACGGTAACAGGGTATCGAGTTTTACGGAAAAACCTCAGATTGGGGAAGGTTGGATAAATGGCGGTTTCTTTGTCTTTGAACCTGCCATTTTTGATTATCTCGACGATGATCGGTGCAGCCTGGAGGTGAACGCGTTGGAGAAATTGGCAGCGGACCGACAACTGGCAGCCTATAAGCATGAAGATTTCTGGCAGTGTATGGATACCCTGAGGGACAAGAATCTTCTGGAAAGATTGTGGCTGGGAGGGCAGCCCCCGTGGAAAGCGTGGAAGTAAGTTCAGTATACTTAAGGAAGGTGACTGGATGAAGATATTGATAACAGGCAATATGGGTTACGTGGGTCCGAGTGTCGTGAAGCAATTCCGGAAGGCATATGCCGATGCGGTGATAATAGGCTATGATATTGGCTACTTTGCGAGCCAGCTTACCTGCGCGGATTTTTTTCCGGAATGCAGGGCCGACATCCAGTATTTCGCTGATGTGAGGGCGTTTCCTGATGAGTTGTTAGCCGGTGTGGACGCGATAGTCTATCTGGCGGCAATATCCAATGATCCGATGGGAAACAAGTTTGAAGAGCCTACCATGGCAATCAACTACGGCTCCGCCGTGGCTCTGGCAAAGCAGGCCAAGATACACGGAGTCAAATCATTTGTGTATGCTTCGAGCTGCAGTACCTACGGTTTTGCCGATGATTCTGAGAGAACCGAAGATTCTGCGCTCAATCCGCTGACGGCGTACGCAAAGTCTAAAGTGGCTGCTGAGTCCGGCCTGAAGGAAGTTGCGGACAAGTTTTTCAGGGTCTCCTGCCTGCGATTTGCAACGGCCTGCGGCATGAGTGACCGACTGCGGCTTGACCTGGTGCTCAATGATTTTGTCGCTGCGGCCCTTACCTCAAACAAGATCGTGATATTGAGCGACGGATCTCCATGGCGACCCTTGATTCATGTCGAGGACATGGCAAGGGCCATTGAATGGGCGACGTTCAGAGAACCGGGTGCAGGAGGGGATTACCTTGTGGTAAACGTAGGGTCGAACAAGTGGAACTACCAGGTAAGGGATCTGGCACATGCCGTGGCGAGGATCATGCCCGGTGTAGAAGTGGAGATCAATAAAGATGCCCAACCGGACAAGCGATCCTACAGGGTGAATTTTGACAAATTCAAGTCTCTGGCGCCGGATCATCAACCTCAGTACGATTTGCCCATGGCGATTGAGGGATTAAAAGCCGGTCTGGAAAAAATAGGGTTCAAGGAGAAAGACTTCAGGAACACCAACTTCATGAGGTTGAGAATTCTGGACTCTCTCTGTGGCAACGGTTTGCTTGATGGGAATCTGCGATGGACGCAAAAGGCGCTAGTGGCGCTCAGTAATTCAAACACAGGAATGAAAGGAGCTTGAAGTGGAATGTAGATTTTGCAGTTCGAACCTAAATCACGTCTTTGTATCGCTTTGTGCATCACCCTTGGCAAACTCTTACCTTACCAAAGAAGAATTGCAGAGAATGGAACCCTACTACCCGTTGGATGTTTATGTCTGCGACAACTGCTTTCTTGTTCAACTGGAGGAATTTGAACACGCTGAGGATATTTTTAGTGATTACGCATACTTCTCTTCCTATTCGGATTCCTGGTTGCAACATGCCAAAAACTATGTGGACAAAGTTGTGAGCCGATTCCATATCGATAGGAATTCCTTTGTTGTGGAGATTGCGAGCAATGACGGCTACCTGCTGCAGTATTTTAAGGAATATGATGTTCCTACCCTGGGTATTGAGCCTGCGGCGAACGTGGCTAAGGTAGCCATCGAGAAGGGGATTTCTACTGATGTCTGTTTCTTCAATACGAGTTATGCCCGGAAAATGGCGAAGGAGAACAGACGGGCCGACCTGATCATCGGCAACAACGTTCTTGCCCATAATCCGAATCTTAATGATTTTGTGGGAGGACTGAAGATCGCCCTCAAAGACAACGGCGTAGCAACGCTTGAATTCCCTCATCTTTTTAGGTTGGTTGATGAAGTTCAGTTTGATACTATCTATCATGAACATTTTTCATATTTCTCGTTTCTGACCGTGGAAAAAATATTTGCGCAACACGGACTCACGCTTTTCGACGTTGAAGAGTTGCCGACGCATGGAGGGTCTTTAAGGATATACGCAAGACATGCTGAGGACAGCACGATGGGTGTTTCTGACAGAGTTCATGAATTGAGGCGTAGAGAAGTTAACGCAGGCTATACGAATATCGACTTCTATCTATCCTTTGGTGAACGTGTCAAACAGATAAAGCGCGATTTGCTCGCATTCCTAATCCGGGCAAAGAAAGAGGGAAAGACAGTCGTAGGTTATGGTGCGCCGGCTAAAGGTAATACTTTGTTGAATTACTGCGGGATACGGACCGACTTCATCGACTACACGGTTGATCGAAGCCCTCATAAGCAAGGACACTACCTGCCCGGAACGCACATACCTATCGAGCACCCCGACAAGATGAAGGAGACGAGGCCTGACTACGTGCTCATATTGCCCTGGAACATCAAAGATGAAATCATGGGGCAGATGAGCCATATCCGCAGTTGGGGCGGGCAATTTGTCGTGCCCATCCCCACCGTGAGGGTTTTGTAAGCAGTGATGTCATGATCTTCACCGAGACAAAACTGAAGGGAGTATTTGTGGTAATTCCTCAGCTTTTGAGAGATAGCCGGGGGTTTTTTGCGAGGTCCTATTGCAGGAATGAGTTTGAAGGTCATGGACTCGATCCCAGATTGGTACAGTGCAACATCTCGTTCAACAGGCTGAAGGGTACGCTTCGGGGCATGCACTACCAGGCCCATCCACATGGAGAGGCCAAACTGGTGCGCTGCGTCAGCGGCGCCCTTTGTGATGTGATAATCGACTTGCGCCCCGATTCCCCTACATATCTTCACTGGATTAGTGTAGAACTTCGATCCCCGGTGCTGCGTGATGCAAAGGATGAGGAGGACGTGGAGAACTACAAGATGCTTTACGTGCCGGAGGGCATTGCTCACGGGTTCCAGACGCTTGAGGATAATACAGAAGTGCTCTATCAGATGTCAGAATTCTACCATCCCGAATCGGCGCGAGGTGTGAGATGGAATGATCCTGCGTTTGGCATCGTTTGGCCAATTGCCAATCCTATTGTTTCCCCGAAGGATGCGGCCTATCCGGACTTCGAACGTTAACATATGGTCAGGGTTGACTATAGCGGCGTTGGCATGTCTTCTTTGACCGGTAAAGGGAGGGAATAATATATGACGGATAGTAATCATGCCTTTCAGAGAATCTACTATACCAAGCCTTCCATCACGGAACTTGAGGTCCGTTATGCGACGGACGCCGCTGCTAACGGCTGGGGTGACAAGTGCTACGACTACATTTACAGATTCGAGGGCCTTTTTAAGACGCATTTGGGTGTCAAGCACGCTGTTGCTACATCCAGTTGCACAGGCGCTCTGCACATGGGCCTCGCGGCCATCGGCATACGGCCCGGTGATGAGGTCATTCTCGCCGACATCAACTGGATCGCATCGGCGGCGCCAGTCATTTATTTGGGGGCAAGGCCGATCTTTGTGGACGTATTGCCTGATACGTGGTGCATCGACCCGGCAAAAGTGAAGGCTGCCATAACCCCGCGCACCAAAGCAATCATCGCTGTTCACCTTTACGGCAATCTTTGTGACATGGATGCTCTGCTCAGTCTCGGCGTTCGGCATAACATACCGGTGATTGAGGACAGCGCCGAGGCCATTGGTTCGAAATGGCATGATAAGCGGGCAGGCTCCATGGGGCTGTTCGGTACGTTCTCATTTCATGGCACGAAACCCATTACCACCGGCGAAGGCGGTATGTTCGTCACACAGGATGACGCCCTCTACCGGAAGGTGTCGACGCTGAGCAATCATGGCCGTGCTCAAGACCAGACAAAGCAGTTCTGGCCGGACGAGGTGGGCTTCAAATACAAAATGGCGAACGTTCAAGCGGCTATCGGGTGCGCACAGGTGGAAAGGATTGATGAGCTGATCGCTGGGAAAAGGCGTATATTCGGTTACTACAAAGACCAGTTGGCAGGCTTGCCTGTGAAGGTGAATCCTGAACCGCCGGGAACGGTGAATGGCTTCTGGATGCCGACGGTGGTGGTAGATGATGGAGTCGAGTTCGACCGGGATACGTTGTTGGAAGTCTTCAAGGCGAACGCAATTGATGGACGGGTCTTTTTCTGGCCGCTCAGTATGCTGCCTATGTTCGAGAAGAGGATAGAGAACGAAGTGAGCTATAGACTATATCGGCGGGCTGTCAATTTGCCCAGCTACCACGACCTCACAGAAGCGGAGATGGACCGCGTGGTGCGGATAATACGAGAAAGCGTGGGGGCCTAGCGTTTGCCGATGATATGTTGGATTGGGCGGCATCTGCCCGCACCGGAGAAGAGGAGATGAACGCAACGCTACCTTTGGGATGAGCGTTGTCAGTCAAACAGTGATGGAACGAATCATTTTCATCGGAGCTAACAATCCGGAGACTCTCAGGGTAATGAACGCGGTGAGAAAAGATGGCTCATCGGTGACATTCCTGGGTTTCATTGACAACGATCCTTCAAAGAAGGGAAAGATGTTCTTGGGTCTGCCGGTTTTTGGCGGATACGAGGTCGTAAAAGATCTGCTTGCCCCTGATGTCCGATTCGTTAATCTGATCACCCGAGACTGCGTAACACGGTATGAAACCTCGAAGCGTATATATGATCTGGGGGGAGAGTTTACCAATTTTGTGCATCCCTCAGTCAATTTGGAGTTGGTTTCCATGGGAGTGGGGAATTATATCCAGGAAAATGTCGTGCTCCAGGCAGGTGTTTCCATAGGCGATAATTCAAGCATCCATATGGGCTCTCTCATCGGGCACGAATCTACCATCGGGAACTCCACCTTTGTGGCGCACGGGTGTAACGTTTCAGGCCTTGTCCGCATCGAGGACGCTGTTTTGGTGGGAACGGGAGCCTCGATCGTCCCAAGGGTCAGCATCGGAAGATTCTCTGTGATAGGAGCGGGTACCGTCATTATAGAAGATCTTCCTCCGTACAGCGTGGCGGTTGGAAATCCCGGCAGAGTCATACGGAAAGTCGAATCAAAGTACGCCGCCGCAGGCCTGACCCGGGAGCCGGAATGATGCGACCGCACCATTGGGTAAGACGTGATGTCTGAAGTGAGTAGAAAGATGCGTGTAATTGTGACCGGGGCTTTGGGACTGTTAGGCCGGTCGGTTACGGCGATGTTAGCCGACGAAGGACATTGGGTGATCGGCTACGACCGTTTGGCCCCCGTGGAAGCGAGGCGCGATTTGGTACGATTGGACCTGTCAGGGATTTCCGGCGATTTTCGCTGGCCGGATGGGACGGATGTCGTTCTTCACTTGGCAGGCGTGTGGGATCCTCCGGTCCCGAGCGGCGCCGGGCTTCAGCACCAGATTCAAGCCAACGTTGAAGCGGTGGCCCGGTCGGTTTCGGCGTGCAATGGCAGGACTCGTCGTTTTGTCTACGTAAGTTCGATGTCCGTCTACGGACGAGCTAATACGGTCCCCTCCCGAGAAGAAGAAACGCCTTTTCCCGATAACTGGTATGGACGGACCAAATGGCTGGGAGAGCAGGCCTGCCGCCTCGCCGGAGAAACCTACCCCGACTTGGATATCGTCATTTTGCGACTTGCTCAAGTGTATGGCCCCGGAACCCCGATACGCACCCTGATGTATCAGTTGATCGATCAGGCAGTGACAAGAGGATGTATTGAAATGCGCTGTTCACCGACGATGATGAGAGATCATATCCATCTGTCCGACGCGACGCGAGCCCTTGTGCTTGCCGCGACCGTGTCTTTCCCCCCCGGCGTTTATAACGTGGGGTGCGGAGGCCACACCGTTGCTCACCTTGGACAGTGTATCGCTGGCGCATGTTCTCAGCCGATTCGCCTGGAATTCGGGTGTGAACCGGGTCAGGACAAAGCTATCGACCCGAGCAAATTCATTTCGGAAACAGCCTTCAATCCGGTGATACCTCTGTGTGATGGGGTCGCCGACGAGGTCGGAAAGTACATCGCCATGAAGTCCGGGGTGCCGGTATGAAGTGGATCGTCACGGGGGCGTCGGGTCTCATAGGGAAGCCCCTCGTGGAGGCCATCGCGGAAGGCGGGGACTCGGTGGTCGCTCTTGCCCGTCGGGCTTCGGCCTGCTTCACGAGCAAAGACAAGCCGGTCGAAGCAATCGACGCAGATCTCGAAAAGGTGACACCAGAAATCAAAGGCAATGATGAGGTAGGCGTCTTCATGCTTGCCGCCCGTATCACGGGGTCCAGGGACCCGAAGGAACTCCCCGGATTACTGGCCCTCGATACCTACGGTCACCTTCGATTGTTGGACTCCTTGGGCGGAAGGGTTCGTAAGGTCGTCTATAGCAGCTCGTGCACCGTCTATGGATACATCGTATCGGGGTCGAGCAGAGAGAGCGACCCGTTGCGGCCTCTCAACCCATATGCGGTTGCCAAGATTGCCACGGAAAACGCTCTCGAAGAACTATGCCGTGTCCGCAATATCAGTTGCACAACCTTGCGGATCGCGCAGGTATACGGCCCGGGGGCGCCCGAGGCCGGAGCGTTGTACGAATTCCTCCGCGCGGCCGCGGAAGGCCGTCCCGTGGTCGTGCGTTCCCGGTCGGATGTGTTCCGTGACTATGTTCACGTGGATGATGTCGTGACTGCTCTGATCGCCGCAAAGACTTCTTCCGCACCTTACATGGCTTTCAACGTCGGCAGTGGGGTTCGGACAACGATCGTCGATCTGGCGCGGGCCTGCCTTCACGCAGCGGGACGTACCGACGAACCGAGTATTATGGCGAACGAAGCGGGCGGAAGCATGTTCCTGGACATCGGGCAAGCCGATATGCTCCTCGACTGGAAGCCGAGGATTGCGATCGTGCCGGGATTATCCCGCGAACGCAGGCGCCTGCATCCATAACTCCGCGATGGACCGTATGTTGCCATCCGACGCGTGAGACGTGACGTAACACGGGGAATAAATATTTCTCTTAAACTAAACATAGCGGCCAACTTTGCCGGAAACTTCTGGACGGCAATCATGTCCATAATCTTCGTTCCCCTGTATATTCGTTTCATGGGAATAGAAGCTTATGGTCTTGTGGGCATGTTCGTGACGCTGCTGGGTCTCTTCGCCCTTCTTGATATGGGTTTGAGCAACACGCTCAACCGTGAGATGGCACGACTTGCGGTCCGGAAGGACGGTGCCGAGGAGATGATTGACTTCTTGAGGACCCTTGAGATCCCGTACTGGATAATGGCCGGCCTTATAAGTGTGACAGTGATTGCAGTATCTCCTTTGATTGCCTATCACTGGGTGCAGGTCAAAAGCCTTCCGCCGGCTACAGTCCGGTCGGCTATTACGATCATGGGCATTGCCATTGCGTTTCAATGGCCGCTCAATTTCTACTCGGGCGGCTTGATGGGCCTTCAACGCCAGGTCTCACTGAACAGTATCAATATTTTCGTGGCCACGTGTCGCGGACTGGGTGCCGTACTTGTCCTCTGGCTCGTCTCGCCTACCGTGATGGCATTCTTTCTCTGGCAGATTGTGATCAGCGCCGGCCAGACGGGGTTGGTCGCCTTTACTCTTTGGCGGCACCTGCCGAAGATCGGGAGGAGACCCCGCTTTCGTATGGATCTGTTGAAGAGGGTCTGGCGTTTTGCCGCTGGTGTGTCCGGCATCACAATGCTCGGCACCATCCTCACCCAGACGGACAAGGTTATCCTGAGCAGGATGCTCACCCTTGATATGTTTGGCTACTATACACTGGCGGGTGTCGTGGGCATGAGCTTGTATCGGCTGGTCAATCCGGTCTATACGGCCACCTACCCACAAATGACGAATCTCGTTTCATTGAAGAAGTGGGAGGCCCTTACAGAGCTGTATCACAAGAGCGCCCAATTGGTTTCCGTCCTCATCCTGCCCGCTGCAACGGTCATTGCCCTCTTTTCCAGGGAGATCCTCCTGCTTTGGACCCGCGATACGGTAGCGGCCGAACACACCTACCTTGTGGCAAGCATTCTTGTGGTCGGCTGGGCGCTCAGCGGCGTGATGTTCATGCCTTACGCCTTGCAGCTTGCGAACGGCTGGACACGGCTATCTTTCTTTATGAATCTTGCCTCGGTGGTAGTGCTCGCCCCGTTGACCGTGTTATTGGCGAAGTTCTACGGGGCAAAAGGCGCTGCCGTAGTCTGGGTTATGGTGAATAGTGGCTCCTTCCTGATTGGGATTCCACTGATGCACAGGAGGCTGCTGCCTTTTGAGAAGTGGCGCTGGTATGGCCAAGACGTGGGTCTGCCGCTGGTTGCGGTCCTTGTTGTCGTCTTTTTTTTCAGGTTCCTGTTTCAAATTCCCTTGGGAGCACCCTATCGTCTCTGCTATCTGGCGGCAGTTTCGTGCGCCGCTCTGCTTGCAGCGGCCTTTTCGGCATCGACTATCAGACAGCGCGTAGTATTGTTTTTGGGCAGCCTTGCCTATGGCGTCATGCGAAAGAGGGTACATGATTCTTAAGAAGATAGTTAACACGATTTTCTACAGGGCCAGCAAAGCATACGAGTTCTACAAGTTCAGGAATGCCTTTCGCGAGAAGTTCCCACATACGAACTTGTGGCCTCTGCAAGTCTTCGATCTCTCCCGGTTGGACGCAGGTAGATACTCATATGGGCCGATAAACGTGATAATGTGGCCGCACAAGAATCCCGGCGACTGCAAGCTCGTCATCGGCGATTATGTTTCCATTGCGAGAGAAACCCTGTTCGTAGTCGGGACGAACCGAAGATATGACAAGATATCGATGTTTCCTTTCGCATACCGGGTGCTGAAGGATGAGGAAGCGCTCGACGAGACGAAAGGGTCCATCATTGTGAGAGACGATGTCTGGATTGGAGCGAGGGCAACTATTCTTCCCGGTGTCACGGTCAATCAGGGCGCCATCATCGCGGCCGGTTCGGTGGTAACGAAAGATGTACCTGCGTATGCTTTGGTCGCCGGCAATCCCGCTAAAGCCATAAAGTACAGGTTCAACGAGACCATCATAGAACAACTCCTTTCGTTTGCCGACTACTCGACGCTCACTGTGGAAAGAGTACGAGAGTTCAGGGAACTCCTGCAATTGCCCCTGGACGAAAAATCGATACAAAGGATGAAAGTTATCTTCCGATAGAATCTCTGGCGTCGAAGACGCGCATCTCCGCGGCCCTCTTCCATAGAGTGGCTCGCATTGTCGCGGTGACCCTGCTTATAGGAAGGAGGTATAAGGCTATGAGCTCGAAAGAGACATTCTTCAACATTGTTATTCCAACGCGCGAGCGTTGCGACACATTTCAACACGCCCTGCGAACGTGCGTCGAGCAGGATTACGAAAATGCGAAGATCCTGGTGAGCGATAACTTCAGCCAGGATGGCACTGGAGACGTCGTCAACTCGTTTAACGATCCTCGAATACACTACGTGAATACAGGCAAGAGACTCAGCATGACGGCAAACTATGAGTTTGCTCTTTCTCATCTTGAAAAAGGATACGTCATTTTCATCGGAGATGACGATGGTTTGCTTCCTGATGCCCTGAAAGACCTGGATGCGCTCATACAAGAAACGAGGGCCAAGGTAGTGCGATGGAATCAAGTCTATTACGTGTGGCCGTCATTTTCGGGAGGAACGAATACGAACTATCTGAGAATCCCGCTGCGATGGTATCGCAGGGAGATCAGTTCTTCAACGGTGATCCAAAAGGTACTCGATGGCAAACTGCTTTTCAAGGCCCTGCCGATTCTTTACATTCAGGGCGCAGTTGATATCGATATTGTCAAGCAAATACAGTCCCATTCGGGTCAGTTTTACCATTCAATGACCCCTGATGTCTACTCTGGTTTTGCTATAGCAGGAGCGGCGAGAACATTTATGGAATCAGGGAGACCATATTCCGTAGGCGGAGCTTCTCACCACAGCGCAGCCGTGGTTAATGCGGGAAAGGATGGGAAATCCGAGGCAATGGCGAAATATATCAGCGAAGACAATCTTCCGTTCCATCCCGACATGATTCAGTGCAGCTCTCTCACGGCGTACGTCATAGAGGCATTTCTTCAGGCCAGAGATCATCTTCCGTTCTTCCCGCAATATGAAGTGAACATGGAAAAAGTGGTGTGGAACCTCATGAGAGATGCGGCAGGCTCGTGGGCTGAAGGCTATCGACAGGTCACGGACGCGGTGAATCAGCTTGGGACCATTCACCATATCGAGAACAGGGCACAACAGGCGATTAACGCGCATCCGAATAAGCCGAAATACGGCACCCCTGTAACGTGCGGGCTCAATCTTCGCATGGGAGAGCTGGTTCTGGACGCGAAGCCCTTCGGGCTGCGCAACATCTATGATGCGAGTATCCTTTGCGGGCATATGGTCAAATTGAAGGAATCGGGCGCCTTTTCGCCAGGTAAGGTGCTGAGGTCAAATCTGGAGCGCCTGAAGAGAAAAATATCCCGGCCCCTGCAGAACAGCTAAAGTGGAATACGATATTGTAATGGTTACAGCGGACGAATGGAGCGGACTTGAGCGAGTCCGCCATCGTATCGCACACTATTTTTCAAAGGACCACAAAGTGCTGTTCATAGAAAATCCCCGGCTGACCTTTCTTTCCCTGCTGAGGGATAGAAGCAGGCTACGGCGTGTGGTTAACGGCCAAAGGATCACACAAGTGTCGGACAGCCTCTTCGTCTATTCTCCTCCTTTATGCTTGCCGTTCTGGCAAAATAGCAGGCTGATAAACGGCATCAATAACTGCTGGCTAAATGCCAGGGCACGAGATCTCATTTCTGATCTGGATTTGAAAAATGTGGTGATGTGGTACTTCCACTATAACCACGCATCGATGATCGGGCGTTCCGGTGAGGCGCTGGCGGTTTACACTGCTCACGATGCGTGGGAGGAGAAGGAGGGGACGACACGAAGCATTACCGAAGAGATGGAGAGAGATCTTATTTCGAAAGTGGATGTCGTTTTTTACACCGGGTTGGAGAATTTCGAAAAGAAACGAGTGCTGAACAAGGACAGCTTCTATATACCCCATGGCGCACCGGATCCCATTGACCGGATACCGCTCCGGCCTATGGACCTCCCTCGGGGAGGAAAGGTTCTTGGGTATTGGGGGCTTGTTGACGAATCGAGTATCGACCGGCAGTTGATGGAGAAGATATCCGATGCCTATCCGGATGATCACATTGTCCTTATTGGGCGTTCTTCGGATAAGATTGCAGGCTGGATAAAAAGGTCAGGGAGGGCCAATATTCATCTTCTCGGGCAAAAAGAACGGAACCGAATGGATGAGTATTTGGCATACTTTGATGTCGGTCTTATTCCGTATCCACGAATTCCCTTTCGATTGAGCTCTTCTCCCTTGAAGGTGTACGACTACCTGGCATATGGCTTGCCCGTAGTGAGCATTGGTATTCGTGAGTTGGAAGCCATGAAGGACTTGGTGTATACCTCTGCAGATGGTGATTCGTTCATCAACAACATCAGGGCCGGCCTCAGCGAGAATAACAACTTGCGGGAACGGAGAAGAGTGTATTGTCGTCAGAATACATGGGGGCACCGGCTGGATAAGATGAAAGGCATCATAGAGAACAGGTTGAGTATCAGGTGAGGAGGCTTGGTTAATCCATAAGAAACCCATGCAGTGCAATCCGACGCAAGCGATTTGTATTCCCCAGCGGCACATGTTTAAAATCTTTCTAGTAAGTGCGGCTCTTGCCGCGCTCGGTCTCTTTATTGAAGTTGACCGGGGATCTTGCCAGTCGGACAGTAACCCCGGCGATATTGCGCGGACAGTTCATCCGGGCTACGCGGAAAGCGATTATTTTCCCTTGGGGTTTTCTCTCACCAGAGATAATTTTGCGGCGATCAAGAAGTGGTACGCTGAAGGGAAGGGTGAGGCAAAAAAGTTCCGCCTTAAAGATCCAGCGTGGTATGCCAGACCAATTGAGAAGGCCATGATGTCGAACACAGACGCTAAAAGCGGAGACTATGTTCGACCGGGAGGAATGTGGGGCCTTTCTGCGTGCGCTTTTGCATATGCCTTAACCGGCAACATGGAGTGCGGAAAGGTTGTGAAAAAGATGCTCCTGTACCTGGCGAACTTGGAGAGCTGGACACCTCGCGACTCCATTGCTCCGTTCAATGAGAGTTTTGCGGTCACTCAGATTGCAATGGCCTATGATCTTGTGTTCCCGGTTTTAAGCAAGCACGACAGGGAAGCAGTCGCAATGGCGATTGAACAAAAGGGGATGAGGCCCATCAGAGAATTTGTCATCGGCAAACACAATTGGACAGGAGATGTCGCCTTGTATCACGGGAGCCCCGGATACCTGCAGTCTTCAAATCAGGCTGCCGTCTATGTTCAGGCGATCTATCTCGGAGCAAGCCTCCTTTACCACCATACGGGGGACGAACGCTATAATAGGGAGGCCATCAAAGCTGCGCGGGCAATGAGGGTCTTTTTGGAGAATTATTTTCCGGAGGATGGCAGTGTTTCGGCCGCTCCCGGCTATTACCTCATGACCCTTGAAGAATTGAGTTACGTGATTGTCCCTATGGCTCGCACCCTGGGATTAAGTGTGGCCGATTTCCTGCCAAAAGGGGCAAGGAATCCCTTTCTTTTTGCTATGTATTTGCGCTCCAATGCTTCTCCTGTCGATAGCGGGCCGCGATATCCCTACATTTTTCCTTTCGGGGACTCGACTTATCAGTATGTGGTCTATGATCCGGTGAAGAGGGCGCAGGTTGGCGTCCGCTACTGGGCACTGGCTGTCTGGTCGGCCTATGTCAAAGATCCCAACCTCCTTTGGATGTACGACCAATATGCAAAGCTCCCCGGCATCGAACTGATGGAGTCGTCAGGCTCTCTGGTAAGTCACTACTATAGAGCCAGGCTTGCGGCATCAGTCTGTCCCGCCGAGCCGGGTATCGACCGGGAACGTTTGTTTGAGAACGCGGGCCTGTTTGTTTGGCGAGACGGGTTTAATCGGGGTGACAAGATGTTCGCCCTGTGGAAGCGCGTCTACAAGACGGGAGACCATCTGCGCTACGAACAGAATAGTATTCTGCTCGAAGCCTTCGGCGAGCGCTATCTGACTCACCGGGGCGTGGATTACGCAAAGGACAAAGAACTGGGCCTGTCGCTCTCCCAAAACCACAATGCAGTCACCGTCGATGGAAAGAACAGCCTTGACGGTTCCTCAAGAAGAGAAATATCTCCCTACTTCGTCTCCGAGTCTTTGAATTATGCCCGGAGCGATGCCTCATTCGATGGCCATGCTGCCTATATTCTCAAGGACCCCTGGAGGAAATCGTTGTCCGGAGCAGTCTCCGAGAAGTCCGATAAGGCGGTTCGCTCCGTCATGTATGTTAAGCCTGACTACTATGTCATCTTTGATGCCATACACAACGTGCGCCCCGGTACTGTTCAGTGCAATTTTGTGAGTGCTGTGCCGTTTGACACAGACGGCAGATGGGTCTCTTACAAGGGAAAGGACTCGGCCCTCTTTCAGTTTGTTGCGAGTCCTGACAACTATTCGATGCGTAAACGTCAGACCGTGGACGACAAGTCGGCACAGATGTGGGCTCTGTCGGTTGAAACCGAGGGCCTCGAGACGGAAGCATCCTTCATCAACCTTCTCTTTCCTGTTAAGGGAGATAGCAGAAAGCCGCTGGTGGTGAGGAAGAGCACGAAGGCCGGAACGAGGATGGTCGTGGACCGGGGGACATCAAGGGAGCTGATAATTCAGAAGAACTTGAAAGAGACACAGGTTTCTATCGAGAACATGGCCACGGACGGTGAAGCGGCAATCCTGCTTTACAGGGGTGGTGAACTAATCGGCGGAGGTCTGTTCGGCGGCACCTTTGTCGAAGTAGACAAAAGGAGAATTGTTTCCGCGGACGGCAAGTGCTCCCTTGTTTTCTCCATTCTCCCGGAGAATGTTTATGGGAGAGCACAGTCGGACGAAGGGACAAGAGTCACCTTCGACCTGTGGGATAAGCCTATCTACCTTTCGTTTGCCAACACTGACAGAGGCGGATACTCGGTATTTTCGTCGTTTCGTTAGAACGGGGGAGTTCGACCATGCTCAAAACAAGTTACATTGCGGCCCAACAAAATATGATTGGCAACGTCAAGCGCGAGAGTTCGGCCATGCTCAAAATAAGTTACATTGCGGCTCTTGTGCTTCTGCTCACGCTCACACTCGCGTCCACGAGCAGTTACGTGCTCTTTCGGATTCTCGATCTGACCGGCGTCCCCACAGGCTTCAAGAACGTGGCTGCGTTGATTCTCGTTCTTCCTTTCATTGGCGTGATAATTCTGAAGCGCGAGCGATCCGATCTGTTCAGTCGGTTGTTCTCAGTGATGAAATTGTGGATACCGTGGATCATCTATCTGGGCATCAGCGGAGCCTTTTCATCTGTCGGTATTTGGAAGTTCGAAATGTATGTGGTGAAAATAGTGGTACCGTGCACGTTGTTTGGCATCATGGCACTGGCCAATCCCCGAATCTTCGAAAAGTACTTCATGAACACCCTGCTCTTTCTCAGCATATTTATCACCATGATGGTGTCGGTCACTAATATTCGGTTTGATACAGAGTGGAAGGGAGTGGACGATCTCATTTGGCTGTCCCGTGCCTTTGGAATCAACATCCTGTACATGGTCGTGACCGGCGGGTGGAAGAAGCGTTGGGCGATAGCAGGTCCATTGCTTGTGGCGATGTTCATCACCATGATCGTCATAGGGTCCAGGGGCCCAGTCATTTCCCTGATCATAGCTTTGTGGATTTATTACGCATTGAAGCTCAGGAAAAACGTGGCAGCCGCCATTGTCTCGGTTATAGGTGCGGGTATTCTCATTTTTCTTTTTCTTAATGTCGGCTTCCTGACGCAGGCGCTCCAGTCATTCGCGACTCACCAGGGGGAGATCAAGCACCAGCACTTCGCCGCGGACCGTCTTTCCGCCTATCAGCCAACGCTACAGATTTTCTCCGAGCATCCGGTCGAGGGTGTCGGCTTGGGAAGGTGGTGGTCGGTGTACCTGCCCAGGTATGTTGATCGAGGATCTACCGCTTACATAAGCTCGGCTTATAAGAGAATGAGAGGGGAAATGGATTACGGTTATCCCCACAGCATCGTGCTGGAGATTATGTCGGAGCTCGGTCTCATCGGCGTGGTGCTGTTCATGTTGCTCTTCCTGCCTTATAGGAGGCTATTCAGCTTGTCAAACCCTTACAACATCCTCCTTTTGCTTGGATTCCTCTACGCTTTATCCAGCAGCGACATAACTCAGAATTCAGCGCCTATGATATTCAATCTTTTTAGCGTCTTGAAAGCAAAGGAGCTCTTGTCCTTGCCGGGCGCATGAGATAGGTGGGGACAGATTATGGACCGGGGCGAACGATATAGGTACATAAACGTAGCACGGGGGATAGCAATTATCTGCGTCGTAGCGGGACATGCCCAGTTTCCCGAGTATGTGTGGCGCGTCGTGTCCTTCTTCCATGTACCGATATTCTTCTTCGTGTCAGGGTATTTCTATAAGGAGTCATATTCTCATGAGCCTCTGATACTGATCAGGAAAAGGCTTCGGAGTCTCTATTTGCCTTTCATCGGCTATCAGTTCTTTTTCCTGTTGTTCCACAACATGCTCTTCAGTTGTCACCTATATTCAAGGACCATTCCGATTACCGGGGAATACGTCAAATACTACGGACCGGCAGACTTCGTTTATGCGATTGGTAATATCCTGACGTTTGGCTGTACGCAGCAAATCATCGCGGGTTTCTGGTTTCTACAGAGCCTGTTCACGGTGGCCATGATATTTCTGCTTATATCCTGGCTCACGGTAAAGAAGTTTGGGTCCAATGAAGGATTCCGGGCCGTTATGGTCCTCAGCACGTTCCTTGCGGGTGTTGCCCTTGCCAAATACGGTGTATCGTTACCCCGGGCGGCTGTATCCTCTCTCGTCTGTATCGTGTTCTTCTACGCCGGATTTCTCTACCACAGGAAAGAAGACGTAGTCCCGACCAACATGACGGGCTTCTTATGTGCTGTTCTTGTTCTTGGAGCATCCATTTTGCTTTACAATGAGCACGTGGGTTTCGCAAATCATGAATTTGTGCGGTTTCCATACTTTGTCGTGAATGCTCTCCTGGGGATCTACGCGGTGTTTTACCTGTCGAAGCTTGTTGCGGCCAGGTTTGCCTGTTCAACCTTAGCATTTGTGGGTGCTAACTCCTTGCATATCCTGGCGCTGCACACGCTCTGCTTTAAGCTTGTTGCCTATTCCCAGATACTCCTTTTGAAGTATCCCATTGAATGGCTTGGGGTGTATCCGGTAATAGACTCCAGCCGCGGCTGGTGGATTGCCTATACCGCGGTCGGCGTCGGGTTGCCGGCCCTTCTATGCTATGTCACGCGCCACGGAAGAGAGTCCCTGGTCAGAGTCTTTCTTGGGAGAAGTCCTGATGGCCTCGCTCATCCATCTCCTTAGCTATCAGTGTCAATACCGTATGTGTCCCGTTTGACATAATCTAATTCTGGGGAGGTTTGCGTGAGCATACGAAAAAAGGATATTGAGAAGATACATGGGGCTGTTATCAAATGTTAGCCGTGTTGACTCGACGCGGGAATGAAGGAATGTTTCAGGGTATTACGTCCAGGAGGATCTCTCCTGACGGCTTTTCCTTCATTTTACCATCCGCTTGAACACCATCTATCCTCGGTGTCCTGGGCTCCCTGCGTTCATTATTTCTTTTCAAATAAAGATATTATGGATGTCTTCTACGATATTCTAGATGAGAATCCGACATACAGAGACCGCATTAATAGGAAGCGAAGACCTTTGGAGCCATGGGAAAAACTTCAAAGCATAAACGGCACCACTTTGAGCCGATTTCGAAAAATAGTATCCGAATGTCCTTGGTCTGGCCGCAGGTACGTGCCTCTGCCTTTGGGGTTGAACGGTAAGCTATCGACCAGTTAGCCACTTATGAAGGGTCTTCTATCCATCTCGTGGTTTGCAGCTAGATTGCCGATTCTGGAAGAAGCGTGCAACAACCGCATAGTCTATATTCTTACAAAATAGAAATTGTTGGCGTGCGATTGCAGTAATAAGCGATATTTGAGAGCGTGCGGAAGGGGAGGTAATGACTATCGCCGATAATAGTGTCGTATTCTCGCCAGGGGATATGTGGTTCGAATTCGGTCCGCCAAGAAGCGGACGGTACAGTCCTCAAGGGAATCCGGTAGAGTGAAGATACTGGTGTTGTCGGAATTCATGAACGATTATGAAGAGAAAGCGTCGTTCAAAATACGGCATCTTACAGCACTTAAAATGGCCCGGAACGGGAATGATGTTACGTTCGTATACCCACGGAACAGATCGGGCACAGATAGGCCACTAATAGGTGTCCATGACAGATTTCGAGAGGTCCCGACACCGGGTATTGCGCCGAATCGCATGCGTGTCGGAGGGTTTGGTGTTATAGATACCATACATAAGTGCCTGATAGTGCTTAGAGGAAAATATGATGTGATATACGTCACATCGGGCCATCGCCCCTCCCAGTTCCTTCCATCTATGTTGGGAAAGTATTTAAAAGGAGCATTCATAGTAGACGAATGCTGGGAGTGGCTAGGCAGGGGGAGTTATGCTGATAATCGAAAAGGATTATTCGGGAGAATCGTAGGCTTGTATGATAGACTTTTTGAATTGTCTCTCAGGAGACCATACGATCATATAATAGCGATTTCCAGCGGTCTGAAGGCACGATTCAATCACCCGGACAGAATAACGGTGTTGCTGGGAGGAGCCGAGACCGATTCTCTCCGAAACTATTCAGTAGCGGAGGCAAGAGAGCGGCTTGGGATGAGTCAGGATATCTTTCTCATTGGAATGAGTAACATGACCGAACTCGATCATCCCGACCACGAGTCGTTTTATCGGGCTTTCGATTTAATAAGCAAAGAATTTAAGAACGTATTCCTGATGATTACCGGTTCAGACGGTGCATACATTGATAAAATAGGTAAAATGTTTCACTTTTCAGACCGTATCATTTATCCTGGCTGGGTGTCCTTTGAGGAATATAATAGCTATTTGTCGAGTTGCAATTTGTTTGTTTTGGGATACCTTGATTCCAAAATGAACATGGGGCGATGGCCCAATAAGATGGGTGATTATCTTTGTTTGGAACGTCCGATTATAAGCAATCCGACCGGCGATGTGAAGGATTGTATTGAGGATAACCGAGTAGGTTTTCTATGTGACGGAACGTCGGATGCCTACTATTACCTATTAAAGGAAGTTTTATCGGGAAATATCGATTTAGCGCAATACGCGAAGGATTCTTTGCGTGTAGCACGAGGAATATCATTTGATGCACGTGTGGGGAAGATCCTGGATATATTTGAGCGGGCACAAGGAGAGCGCATTACGGTTGCGTGCCGGTAGAGCGCTCATTTGAAATTAGTATTTGGCTGGATGTGGTCCTGACGGGCGCAAACCCGGAATAGGTGACAAGAAAAATTGGAAAAAGAGTTAATGATGTCCAATTGCGTGTATGTTCAGCGGGTCCAGCAATACGACGAACAGTTTGAAGCCAAATTGCCCGACCATATCTTTGCTCAAATACATCCGGGCGATACGGTAGTATTGAAACCTAATTGGGTGTGCGGAGCGCACAAATATAGGCATGACGAGTGGGAACAAGTTATCACTCATCCTTCCGTAATCAGTGCCGTGCTGCGCAAAGTGCTGACTTGCCTCGCCGGGAAGGGCAGAGTTGCCGTCATTGATGGCCCTACCACAGAAGCCATTTTCGACAAACTCATACTCCATTATCCAGTTGCCAAATGGCATGAAGACGCACTGGCTGCAGGGGTTGATTTTGGGATCATTGATCTGCGGGATCATGAATGGGTCACAAACAAAGACATAGTGGTGGAACGCAAGAGCCTGCCCGGTGACCCCCGGGGCAAGGTAATAGTAGATCTCTTAGACGACACTAGTGAGTTCTGGGGTCACAGCCCGTCGAGACGCGGCTACTACGGTGCCGACTATGATAGCGATGAAACCAACCGGGCCCATGATGGGCATCATAATGTGTATAGCGTTTCACGCACTGCCATTGAGGCAGACGTCTTCATAAACCTTTCAAAGCTGAAGACGCATCGGAAATCGGGAATAACCTGTTGTTTGAAAAATCTTGTCGGTATAAACACCTACAAAAACTACTTGCCTCATCATTCCGAAGGTGGGCCCTCCGAGGGGGGAGATCAATTTCCTTATCACGACTTTCATGCCCGAGTAGAAGGACCAATAGTCGCTTTTGTTAGACAACACGTGCTTAAGAATCCTTGTTTGGCACGAATGGTGAGCCCCTTGAACGAAACCGCTCGAAGAATCTTCGGAGATACCAGACAAGTAATCAGAAGCGGCAACTGGTACGGCAACGATACAATTTGGCGAATGATCCTTGACCTCAACAAAATACTTTTCTACGCGAACTCTGATGGCTCCATGCGAGAGGGGCAACTGGTTAACGCTAAGAGGTACATAGGCGTCGTGGATGCCGTGATTGCCGGGGAAGGACATGGGCCTTTGGCCCCCGATGCGGTGAGAATGGGATACGTTATGTGTGGTAAGAACCCCGTAGCCATCGATACAGTGTGTGCTTCCCTTATGGGTTTTGATCCCACGAAGATTCCAAGCATTAGTCACAGCTTCGCAGTTCGTTCCTTCCCGCTTTGCGACTTTCGGCATGGTGATATCCGTTTAATCGTAGATGGAGCGGATTATGCCCTTGCAAACCTGCCAAAGAGCTACATTGTGCCCTTTGAACCTCAGTTTGGCTGGAAAGGCCACATAGAACTGGAGGGGTTGTCGGTATGAGCTGGCAGACAGGGCTGCTGAAAAGCGTAACGCGTCTGCCTAAGTATTTGAATATAGCCTTGATGACCCTCAACCGAAACCCCGTGCTTGTGTTTGGGGGACGATATGGTAGTTACCGCAAGAAGCTTTCGGAAGGATTCAGCGGTGTTGAAATCGAACAGCTGCTCCTTTCGAGCGTTAACAATGCCATCAGAAATGTCCCGTATTATCAGTCAAAATATGGCGATGTGCAGATACGCTCTCTTCCCGAGTTCGAGGAGACAATCGGTTTTATTGACAAAGACATTATTCTCGATAATCACGATGCGTTCATTAAACGAGATATCGATCTTTCCGGGTATGATCGAGGAACTACAGGAGGAACCAGTGGCAGGCCGTTAAAACTGATTGCCCCCAAGGGTCGCTATGTGGTAGAGATGGCAACGATGCACTCTCTTTGGGAACGGGCTGGTTTTCGGTTCGACGTGCGTGGGGTTATAAGAAACCATCGCCTGAATGAGGGCGATTTTATGGTCAATCCGATAACACGGGAAGTGGTCTTTGATGGTTTCCGACTCGACGATGAGTATTTCGCTGTTATTTATAGGGTACTAAGGGCGTTACGGATAAGGTTTATCCACTGCTATCCTTCGACTGCTTGTGAATTCGCCACGTTTCTCTTGCGAAAAGAGCTTGATGTTTCTTTCATAAGCGCATTTCTTTCGGGTTCTGAAAATATTTTCGATTATCAGCTTGATTTAATCCAGGGGCGTCTCGGGATCCGTTTTTACAACTGGTACGGTCATAGTGAAAAGCTGGTCCTTGCAGGGTACTGTGAGAGAACCAATGACTACCATGTGGAGCCGGGTTACGGCTATTTTGAATTGATCAACGAGAAAGGACACGTGATTAAGGAACCGGGACAAACTGGTGAGATTGTGGGCACATCGTTCCACAATCCAGGGATGCCGTTTATCCGGTACAGAACAGGTGACGTGGCTGAGTTTGTGTCAGACAATTGCCCGGCCTGCAACAGACATGTGCCAATCATCAGGAACATAAAGGGTAGATGGAGTGGTGATAGAATATACAACGCGGATGGAACGTTTGTCACAACGACCGCTCTCAACCTTCATGGCGATCTCTACTCAGTGATAAATGGTCTGCAGTATGTTCAGGAAAGGAAAGGTAAGTTAGAGGTTCTTATTGTGAAGTCGAACGAGTACAAGCCTCAGCACGAAAAAGCTCTCTACGATCAGTTCAGACGAAAACTCAAACCCGATACAGAAGTAACCATACATAATGTGGAGCAGCTTCGACGGATGCCTAATGGAAAAATTGTACACTTGATCAGTTCTGTTGTCCCGGATATCTCAGACCAGAATACTCCAAGTCCGTAGACCGATCCGCTTTGTGGGGTACCCATGCAACAGCTAACCAGGAAACTGAAAAACGGCGCTATGGAAATCCTCGAGGTTCCCACTCCGGTCTTACCGATCATCCGGCAGTAAAGTATTGAACAACACATAATGCGATTTCTTGAGTCCCACGATGACGATTTTGATGTGTGTCGCGCCTTCCTCGTTGCTGCTATGGTGATTGCTCACGGGTTTGAACAGTTCTATGCTCCCGACTATAACCACAATTTTACCGACTTTGTCCCCGTTGGCTTTGTTTTCCTGGCCGGTTTGACAACGAGCGCCCTCTACGCAGAGAGGGTGAGAGGTGAACCGCGTCGCTACTTCGTGAAACTTGTGAAGCCGGCGTTCAAGTTGATGGCAATATTCATTCTCTGCAATCTGGGCATCATGCTGCTTCTCCCTATCAGGGCTGCTGCTATCGCCGCAATGCCGGCAACGAAGGTAGTAATCTCCATACTTACCGGGTCGGATCAATTGGTTTTTGGTTTTGATATCATAGTCCCCATTGCCATAACCATATTCGTCTCCTGGTTCCTGCTTTCCTCGCGGTTGAACGGACTATGGAGCATGTGTATCGCGGTGTTGCTGCTTGCGGGAATGGTCGCCTCGGAGCGGCTGAGCATATTCGACTACTTCGGCCTGAAGTTTACGCTGATCGGACTCATGGGAATCCTCACCGCGAAACGGATCAGCGAGTTGTCCTGGGACAGGGTTTTGGCGCGTCTCTCCGCTCCGATGGCCGTTAACCTATTGGGGGCCGTAGCCTTCGTCTATTTCGTGGCTGTAGGCCTTTTCACCAAGAGGTCTGAAGGGTATATGAAATTCTCTGTTCACGTGTTGCCTACTCTCCTGTTGCTTCTCTTTGTGTATGGTCTCTCAATGCAACGTGGGATAGGCAGGCTTCGCAGCGTCAAAGTCGTGGCGGGAATCCTCTCCCGGTACATGCTTTTCGCTTATCTCTTTCACATTGCCGTCATCAACATCCTCTTCCTCGTCATCCCGAAGAAGGGACTCGATGCCTGCTCCACGGCGGTGGTTTCGCTGCTGGTGCTGAGTTTTACCGTCGCCTGTTGTCGTCTTCTTGCTTATCTCACGAAGAAGTGGAGTTTCTTCCAAAAAGCTTATAACTTCGTGTTTGCATGAGCAAGCTGGAAACTGGGTGCCACGGATTGCAAGTGGGAAAACGAATCGGTCACCCTTCCAGCCCCCGGCGTGCAGACCCGGTTTGGGGGACCGATCTTGTCGGGAGAGAATGGCTAGTCGCCTTTTGGGCATGCTAACGGGCGGAAAGGAGTGACACCTCTTTGACAAGTGGAACAGAAACGCCTTCAGATATTTCCTCAAGACCCTGAGGTTCTTCAGACACTTTCTTTTTTACTTGTACGGCTGCTGGTTCAATTGACGCGTTATGTACGCTCGGAGGTGACGGAATGAGGCAGCTGAGTCAGAAATTGAAAGACGGTTCCATGCAGATCATCGACGTGCCCGACCCTGCGCTCGGCGCGGGTTCCATCCTGGTAAAGAACTACTTCAGCCTCATCAGCGCGGGGACGGAAGGGAGCACGGTAAAGACGGCGCGCATGAGCTATCTTGGCAAGGCCAAGGAGCGGCCCCAGCAGGTGAAGCAGGTTATCGACACGCTAAAATCTCAGGGCGTGGTACAGACCTACAGGGCCGTCATGAAGAAGCTCGACGCCTACTCGCCCCTCGGCTATTCGTCAGCCGGCCTGGTGATCAAGGTTGGTCCCGGCGTGAGAGGGTTTGTCCCGGGTAATCTCGTGGCCTGCGGGGGCCTGACCGCGTCGCACGCGGAAGTCGTCGCCGTCCCGGTCAACCTGTGCGTTAAACTGAGACCTGACGCCGACCTGAAGGCAGCCGCATACAATACCCTGGGCGCCATCGCCCTTCAAGGCGTGAGACAGGCAGAATTGCGCCTCGGTGAGACGTGTGCGGTGATCGGGATGGGCTTGCTCGGACAACTGACCGGTCTCTTGCTTCGTGCGTCAGGAGCACGCGTTGTAGCCATCGACATCGATCCGTCCTCGGTCCAGACAGCCGCTGAGCACTGCGCAGACCTCGCCATGACCCGGGGCGATCCCGGCATCGAAGGGCGCGTATCCGAGTTCACCCAGGGCCTTGGGTGCGACGCGGTCATCATCACGGCAGCATCCTCGTCCCTCGATCCCATCAATTTCGCAGGCGCCATTTCCCGCAAAAGGGGCACCGTTGTCGTGGTCGGCGCCGTCCCGACCGGGTTCGACAGGGACCCCCACTTCTACAAGAAGGAGCTCCAGGTAAAAATGTCGTGCTCCTATGGCCCGGGAAGGTACGACCCGAGCTATGAGGAAAAAGGCATCGACTATCCCCCCGCTTACGTGCGATGGACGGAAAAGAGAAATATGGAGTCCTTTCAGGAACTGCTTTACGCACGGCGAATCGACGTAAGCTACCTCACTACCCATCTGGTCAAACTCGACGAGGCGCCGGCTGCCTACGACATGATGCTCAAGAAGGAAGAGCGTTTCATTGGACTCGTCATCGAGTATGACTCCGTGGCGACCGAGGCTCCCGGGTCAAGGATCGTGCTCAAAGATCCCGTCAAACCTGCAGAGTCGGGGGCAGGCGTAGGCTTCATTGGCGCCGGGTCCTACGCGCAGAGCCATCTGCTCCCCAATGTGCCGAAGGAGTCCGGGGTATCGCTCAAGGGTGTCATGACCGCTACGGGCACCAGCTCGCGCTCCGTGGCCGAACGGTACGGGTTCCAGTTTTGCACGAACGACGAAAGAGACATATTGGATGACCAAGACATCAACACGGTCTTCATTGCTACTCGCCATGATTCGCATGCCTCCTACGTGGGCAAGGCCCTCACTGCGGGAAAGCATGTCTTCGTGGAGAAGCCTCTCTGCATTACCGAGTATGAGCTGGAGGAGATCAGGGCGCTCTACGCTGGGATGAGTGGCGCCGCGACCGCCCCACTCCTGATGGTAGGGTACAACCGACGGTTTTCCCCCCTTGCCCTGAGGATGAAAGAGGCAATAGGCACCGGACCCATGGCCATGATATACCGCATTAATGCAGGAGCCATTCCTGCTGACTCATGGATTCAGGTTCCATCCACAGGTGGTGGACGGATCATCGGAGAGGCCTGCCACTTCATCGATTTTCTCACTTTCCTGAATGGGGCGCTACCCGTCTCGGTGTTTGCCACTTCCATGCGATCTGCCCTAAACTTGAATGACACTGTGACTATTAATCTCACCTATGAGAACGGGTCCATAGGCAGTGTGTCCTACTTCTCGAATGGGGACAAGAGTCTGCCCAAGGAGCGTGTTGAGGTCTACTGCAACGGAGCAACGGCTATTCTGGACGATTTCAGGGTCCTCTCCCTTCATGCCCGCGGCAAAAGAAAAGAGAAGAAACTGCTGAGCCAGGACAAAGGTCAGAAGGCGGAGGTGGGCGCCTTTATCCGGTCGGTGCTCCAAGGCGGTAATCCACCCATTTCCTTCGATGAGATATATACCACCTCTCTCGTCACCTTCAAGGCCCTTGAATCGGCTCGGTCCGGGCAATCGGTGCTCGTCCAGTAACCTGTCTCACACACGCACAAACGAAAAACGATGATGGCTCTGCAAGGAAAACGTTTCTATCTCACCAGGCTACGCAACGCCTCCCTACCCGAGCTCTTGCACCGGGTAAGGGAGTTGTGCTTTCTGTGGAGGACGCGGAGCGATGCAGCCCGGCTGACGAGCAGTCTGAGGGCTTCAGCGGCTGAGCGGTTCGAAATAGACGGCCTGGCGCTGCCGACACTGCATGCCACAACTCCCGACGATCTGCTTGCCTATGTGAAGCAGGGAAGGACGTTCAACCTCAACGCTTCGGAGACGGACATCGACCGATTCGAAGAGACCTGGAAGAGCGCATTCTTTTCGGACGTCAAGCAATCGAACGCCATAGATATCAGGGCAGTCTGGGAGCGGGCCAGGCTTCAGTCCCTGATGGTCCTCCTTTCGCATCTTTCGTCGAGGCCCGGCGAGGGTCCCGGCGACGGCGACGGGTTTTTACGCGACGCCGTCTTGAATTGGATACGGAACAACCCGTTTCTTTTTGGACCTCACTATGCATCAGCCATGGAATGCGGCTTGAGAATATCGGTTTTCTGCTATTGTCTTCAGCGGCTGCGGACGCTTTCCGACGCTGAAAGAACCTCGATTGCAGCGGCCGTGTTCGAGCACGGGTGGCTCATCTCAAAGCGCCTGTCTCTTTACTCGTCTGTCGGCAATCATACGATCGCGGAAAGCATCGGGCTGATCTTTGCGGGCGGGGTATTCCGGAACACCTTCGAGGGCAAAGAATGGATCGGAACCGGAATAACCCTTATGAACTGGGAGCTCCATCATCAAATCCTCGGTGACGGGGGGCCGGCGGAACAATCCTTCAATTACCACCGGTTTGTGCTGGACCTTTACTGGCTCGCCATAGATTTCCTTGAAAAGAATGGCTTGCACGATTGCAGCCCGTGGAAGTCCCGATTGACTCAGGGCGAGGAATTCCTCGCTTCCTTCGACTGCGGTGGCCGGCTGCCTGCTGTCGGTGATAGCGACGATGGCTATGCCGTTGGTCCCGGCGTCGCTCCGAGCCGAGCATGCGTGACGGCAAACCTGGACCGCATCCGGACTTTTTCTACATCGGGTTACACGATACTACGCACCTCAACGGATGCCACGTTGGTTTTTGATCACGGCCCCCTCGGCATGGCGCCTTTTTATAACCACGGGCATGCGGACGCGCTTTCGATCCTTCTGTCGAAAGGCTCTGAAGAAATATTGGTGGACCCGGGGACATATCGTTATAATGGCGAGCCCGAATGGAGGCGGTACTTCAAGGGCACCAGGGCGCATAACACTGTGACCATAGACGGGCTCGATCAGGCGGTTCAGGAGACGGGCTTCATCTGGAGTAGGCCCTATAAGGCCAAGCTGCTGAGGACGTCGGACGAAGCAGGGTCGGTCATAATAGAAGCCGGCCATAACGGTTACGCCCGGCTAAAGAATCCGGTTGCATTCCATAAACGGACGATCCTTCTGCTGGATGGGAAGGACTTCCTGATGAGAGACACATTTTCGGGCAAAGGCGATCACTGGTTTGAAGTCAATTTTCACCTGCATCCCGAAGCATCGATTCAAAACGAGGGCCAATGGCTCACGATCAGAAAAGGTATGGCCGGAATTAGCATCCGACTTTTGGGAGATGATGCTTTCAGGATTGTCCGAGGTCAGGAATCCCCGCGCCTTGGATGGTACTCGCCTGCGTACGGAATGAAGGTGGAGATCTCGGTTCTTACGTGCACAAAAACGGGTCGTCCAGGTGAGGTCTCTTTTAGTACCGTTATTTGTACTGGCGGTGATCGACCGGATCTCGGTAAACTGGAGGAAATGGTTTGGCACATGTGAGCGAGCGATTGCCTATCTTGAATGTGTGGGTAGACCCGGTCACGATGGAACAGGCCATCGACTATGTGAAGGGGGTCTTGAAAAAAGGGCAAAGGCCGCACTCCGTGTTCGCCATCAATCCGGAAAAGAACTTCTCGGTTCCAAGGGACCCAGTTTTGTATGAAACATTCAGGAGCGCGGACCTTCTCATTCCTGATGGCGTAGGTGTGGTCCTTGCCGCAAGACTACTTCATGGTGCACATCTTTCGCGGGTGCCAGGTGTGGAGCTGATGGAGAATATCTGCAAGCTGGCCGCAACGGACGGTCATTCCATTTTTGTGTATGGTTCAAAGCCCGAAGTGAACCTCAAGGCCGCCGAGATGTTGGAGCGCAAGTACCCGGACTTGCACATAACCGGCCGTTCGGATGGTTATGTGCAAGAGCACGAAATGAACGGCCTTGTAGCGAAAATAAATGACTCTCGGGCAGAGATTCTGTTTCTGGCCCTTGGTTCACCCAAACAGGAAAGGTGGTTTGCAACTTACTGTAATCAGCTAAAACATGTCAGGATTTGCCAGGGAATAGGCGGCACCCTTGATACCATAGCAGGCAACGTGAAAAGAGCCCCTGATATTTGGTGTCGATTCTCCGCTGAATGGCTTTACCGGCTGTTGGCTGAGCCGAGCAGGATAAGGAGACAAAAAGTATTACCGTTATTTGCTGCAAAGGTTTTGTTGGCAAAGATCTCTGGCAGAAACGCACGGAGAGGATAGAGTGAAAGTCTTTCTTGTTGCCGGTGCACGTCCCAATTTCATGAAGATAGCGCCGATTTACCGGGCCTCGCTGAAATTTACCGGTGTTGACTGCAAGATCGTTCACACAGGGCAGCACTACAACCAGGACATGTCGCAGACGTTCTTCGACGATCTGGAGATCCCGGCGCCCGCATACCATCTGGAAGCGGGGTCGGGAAGCCACGCGGTGCAGACGGCCAAGATCATGGTTGCCTTCGAGGAGGTTTGTACGACAGAAAAGCCCGATGTCGTCATGGTCGTGGGAGACGTGAACTCGACCTTGGCATGCAGCGTGGTAGCGAAGAAGGCGTTGGTCAAGGTCGCCCACGTGGAGGCGGGTTTGCGGAGCTTCGATCTTGCCATGCCCGAAGAGATCAACCGCATGGTGACCGACGCCATATCCGATTACTTCTTTGTCACCGAAGAGAGCGGCACGCAAAACCTCTTGCGTGAAGGAAAGCCGGCCGGTAACATTCATTTCGTAGGGCACGTAATGATAGATAACCTCTTGTACCAGAACGCTAAACTTGGCAACGGCGACATCGATGTGCGGGCTTTGTCTGTCTACGGCCTGAAGCAAGAGAAAGGCCGGTATTCGTTTCTCACGCTGCACCGGCCCTCGAACGTGGACAACGCCGGGACGTTTCGGGAGATCGTGTCTGCTCTCAATGAGATCGCTGAGGATACTCCCATAATCTTCCCCGTTCATCCGAGGACCAGAAAGATGGCGGAGCAATTCCGAATAGAATTCTCGGAGAGAATAACGTTGCTGCCGCCGCTCGGTTTTAGGGAATCGCTTTTCCTGTGGAGAGATGCCGAAGTGGTCTTGACAGACAGCGGCGGCCTTCAGGAGGAAACGACCGCTCTCGGGGTTCCGTGTGTGACGATCCGCGATAACACCGAAAGGCCGATAACGGTCGAGATCGGGACGAACGTGCTCGCAGGTACGGAGAAGCACGCTATTATTGAAGCCTACTCAACGAGCATCAAAAAGGCTCGGACGGCCTCCGTGCCAAAGCTTTGGGATGGACAAGCATCACGCAGAATCTGGGAAGTGCTGGCAAGGCAATGTTGAATTTTGAGTGTTGAATGGAACGGCAGGGCCAACGCCCGGGTCAGATGCCGGGCTGTACGGCTTAGCGGGTGGAGGAGGGGCTATTAGAAGAAATGTGCTTGAGGTAGTAAGACCGGCTTCCTGGGCCAAACTCGGAATATACGTGTTCGGTCTGGTTGCAGTCTACCATTGGGCCCTGAGATGGATGATCGGACACGACTGGGAGGAGGAGGATTTCAACTACTGCTGCCTGATCCCCTTTGTCGTTCTCTATCTTATCTGGGAGAAGAGGGACAGATTGGCTTTGTTGGCCTCCCGTGCCTCGTGGTGGGGAGTCGTGCCTCTCTGTCTCGGTGTCGTCCTCTTCTGGATAGGCGAACTCGCGGGAGAATTCTTCTCCCTCTACATATCCTTCTGGCTCGTGATCGTGGGGCTCGTATGGCTGCATTCGGGATGGGAGAAGTTGAAGACCATATGGTTTCCCATGGCAATGATACTCGGGATGTTCCCGCTGCCGAGTATCATCAATGTTCGCCTCACCTTCGGCCTCAAGCTCATTTCATCGCAGATCGGCGTTGCTTTGCTGCAGCTCTATGGCATGTCCGCATACCGGGAGGGCAATGTCATAGACCTGGGCTTTACCCAATTGCAGGTGGTGGAGGCGTGCAGCGGCCTGCGGTACGTGATGCCCCTTCTCATCTTAAGCCTGATCCTTGCTTATTGGTTCAAGGCCCATATATGGAAGAAGGTCTTTCTGGTCCTCTCCTCCATTCCTATCGCAATTTTCGTCAACAGCTTTCGCATCGCTGCAACGGGCGTTCTCTACAGCGCATGGGGCCCGCAGGTCGCGGAAGGTTTTTTCCACGGCTTCGCCGGTTGGCTGATATTCATGTGCACGGTCCCTATTCTTTTGCTGGAGATGTGGGTACTACGTCGGCTGCCGCCGAAGGGAAACGCGGATCGCGGATCGCGGATCGCGGAACGGGACGAAGGCAACGCGCAGCGCGGAACGCCACGCGAAACTGTAGAGCCTCATCCAAAATTGTCATTTCTTCAGCCGGTGTTTATTGTGGCAGTCATACTCCTGGGTTCAACCCTTGTGCTGTCGACAACCATAGACTTTAGGGAAAAGATACCGATCAAAAGATCATTTAAGGAATTCCCGGTACAGGTTGGCGAATGGTCAGGCAGCAGAGGGGAGATGGAACAACAGTTTATCGATATGCTCCATTTCAGCGACTATGCGATGGCGGATTATAAGAACTCCCAGGGCAAATCGGTGAATTTTTACGCTGCCTACTACGAGAGCCAGCGAAAAGGCGAAAGCACGCACTCACCCGAGACGTGCCTGCCGGGGAGCGGATGGTTATTCAGGGAGGCGGGGGCGACCAATGTAGCTCTGGGACCGGGCAGGTCCATGCGCATTAACCGTGCCTTCATGGAGAAAAGCGGGGAGAAAGAACTGACGTATTACTGGTTCGATATGAGGGGCCGGACCCTCACCAACCTGTACCAGGTGAAGCTCTACACATTCTGGGATGCCCTGACAAAGCACCGGACCGACGGGGCACTGGTGAGACTTATTACTCCTGTTTACGACAAAGAGACTGTGCAGGAGGCTGAGGCAAGGCTCCAGGAATTCACGAGAGAAATTGTGCCGGTGCTGAGAGAATATATACCGGAGTAGAAGAAATTGGCAATGCTTAAGGAGAATGTGATACAAGAGAAATCTATTTGCACTGAAAATAGTTGCTCTTTGTAAGGCGCTGCGGGAACGAAATGAATATGAGCTGGCCGGCCAGTTGCTTCGAGCGGGAACCAGTATCGGCGCCAATATAGAAGAAGCGATCGGCGGAGCCAGCAGGAGAGACTTCGTTGCCAAGATAAATATTGCATGTAAGGAAGCGCGGGAGTCGAATTATTGGCTGAGGCTTCTGCGTGATAGTGATACATGTCCGGCGCGAGATATTGCTGAGATCATCAGGGATTCAGAAGAATTGAAAAAGATTCTCCACTCGATTGTCAAGACCGCGCGTGTAAGCGAAACCTGAAGTAAGTTCGTGCCCCATCCGGTATTTGTAATTTGTAATTTGTAATTAAAAAACATGCCTTATCTCACCACCCTTCTCTTATCCACCTTCATCACTATCGTCCTGATCCCGGTGTTTAGCAAGCTGGCGGTAAGACTCAATATCGGGCTCGACATGCCCGATAGCCGGAAGGTGCATCAACATCCCATCCCCAGGGTCGGCGGCATCGCCATCACCCTGGGCGTGTATGGGTCGACTGTTTTCCTGAGCCCCCAGGATCAGTTTCTCAAGGCCTATGTGATCGCGGGCATGTTTATTGTCCTCTTCGGTCTCCTCGATGACTTCAAGGGCATCGACTTCCGCCTGAAGTTCTTTTCCCAGATGGTGGCTGCCCTCGTGATGGTGATATATGGGGGCATCAAGATCAAGAGCCTGGGGGGGCTGCTCCCCGACGATATGTTGCTCCCGGATGCGGTTGCCATACCCCTGACCGTCGTTGCCATAGTCGGCGTCACAAACGCGGTGAACCTCGCGGACGGCCTGGACGGCCTTGCCGGAGGCATATGTCTGCTCAGCTTCTCCTGTCTTGCCTATTTTGCCTATCTTGAGGAAGACCTTGCGCTGTGCCTCCTTGCCCTGGCCCTGGCCGGCTCCATATTCGGTTTCTTAAGGTACAACACGTACCCGGCCGAGCTGTTCATGGGCGACACGGGAAGCCAGTTTCTCGGTTTCTCTGCCATCAGCCTGTCGCTGGCGCTTACCCAGGGGCAGAGCAGCCCCTTGAGCCCCCTTCTGCCGCTCGTGATCCTGGGTTTTCCGGTGCTCGACACGCTTGTGGTAATGGCGCAGAGGATCGCGGAGAGGCGGCCTCTCTTTTCTCCCGATAAGAACCATCTTCACCACAAGCTTCTAAGCCTCGGTTTGTATCATACCGAGTCCGTCCTCGTCATCTATATCGTCCAGGCCCTGCTTATTACCGCGGCCTTTTTTTTGAGGTTTAGCTCGGAATGGCTCATCCTGGCCGGTTATCTATCGTTTTCGGCGCTCATCCTGGCCGGTTTCCACATTGCGGAGAGTGGCCGATGGAAGTTGCAAAGGTATCCTTTTTTCGACGCCCTTGTCAAAGGCCGACTGGCAAGGCTGCGCGTGCAGGGCATTCTCATCAAGGCCTGTTTTCGCATCGTTAAATTCGGTGTGCCTCTTCTCCTGTGTGCCACCTGCCTGATCCCTTCCGAAATCCCTCCTGCCTTTGTTCCCCTCTGTGCGGCCTTCCTGGGGAGCCTCCTGATAATATGGAGGTTCAAGAAAGAGTGGATGAGGGGATGGCTTACGGCGATCCTCTATCTGTTCATACCGTTTGTCGTATCGCTGAGCATGATGGAAAAGGCAGGTGGTTTTGACACGCTCCTCGGCAGGCTCTATAACCTGTCCTGCCTCGGTCTTGTCTTCTTTGTGGTGCTTACCCTCAAATTCACAAGGAGGCTGCAGGGTTTCAAGGGCACGCCCATGGATTTTCTTATTCTCTTCGTCGCTCTTGTCGTGCCTCATGTGTTGTCCGGGTACCTGCACCTCGAAAACCTGACGGCAATAGCAGCCAAGACGGTGATGTTCTATTTCAGCTACGAGGTGCTGATGGGCGAGCTGCGGGGGAGAGTGACGCGGCTGGCCGTCGCGAGTATGTTTCCGCTCGGTGTGGTGATAGCCAGGGGGCTGATGGGGTGGTAGGGTAAGAGCGGGCTTTCCTGACGTTGGACGAATGCTGTGAATATAAGGAGGTAAACTTTGAGAAGAAAACCGGGAGTAATGCTCACCATCTGCCTGATAGCCCTCTTGGCCGCGGGCTGCGGGGGGCCGGACCAGAAGAAGATGAAGTTCTACAACAAGGGCAAGGCGTTGTATGAGAAGGGCGATTACGTGAAGGCGAAGCTCGAATTCAAGAACGCTGCGCAGATAGACCCTAATTTCGCGGATGCTTATTACATGCTGGGATTGACTGCGCTCAGGACGGGGGACCTGAACGGGGCGTATGGCAGTCTGTCGAAGGCCGTCGATCTCCAGCCGAAGGATGTGAAGGCGCGTGTGGAGCTGGCAAGGGTGCTCCTCCAGGGCAGGGCTTTTGACAGGGCCGTGGAGACTGCCGATATCGCGCTGAAGGCCGAGCCCGCAAACGAGCAGGCCCTCATAGTGAAAGCAGCGGCGCTGCTGGCGAAAAAGGAGGGCGACAAGACGCTGAAGCTCATGGAGGATCTGATTGGGAAAGGGTCGAAGAATGCCGACGCATTTCTCCTTATGTCTGCGGCTTCCATTCAAAAGAACGACCTCCATGGCGCGGAGCAGGCGCTCAGTCGCGGCATAAAGGAGAATCCGCAGTCGCTGATGCTCAATCTCTCCCTTGCCGATGTTTTTGTAAGGAGCAAACGGACCGAGGATGCGGTGGCCGTAATGCAGCATGTCATTACCCTGGATCCCCATAACCCCGCCCACAAGCTTATCCTTGCCGGGCTTTACTGGGACGGGGGAAAGCAGGAGAAGGCGCGGGATCTGCTGAAAGAAGTGGTCTCCGGTTCAACAGACGAGAGCGGCCGGCTCCATGTGTCGAGCTTTTATCTGGCGAAGAACAGAGCGGGAGACGCCGAGCAGGAGCTGAAGGCGGGAATCGGGCAAAACGGGAAGAGCATCAAGCTCCGCCTGGCGCTGGCCGAGCTCTACATGAACACGAACAGGTCGGACGCGGCCGTGAACACGCTCAAGGAGGCTCTCGGGCTGGAAAAGGACCCGGCCAATTCCGACATTATCCTCGCAAAGAACGGCCTTGCCAGGATTTACCTTTCCCGGGGGGAGATCGATGAGGCGGGAAAATATGCCGACCAGGTCCTGAAGGAAAGTCCGAAGAACCTCGATGCCCATTTCACCAGGGGCAGCATCTATCTTGCGAGAGGGGAAGGGGCAAGCGCAGTGCCCGAGTTCCGGACGGTGGTCACGGAAAACCCGCAGATGGTGTCTGCCTATGTCCGTATGGCCGAAGCCCATGCCATGAACAGGGAATTCAATCTTGCATCCGATACGCTTTTGAACGCGCTAAAAATAGACCCCAACTCACGCGATGCGGCATTGACCCTTGCCCGCGTCCAGGTGATACAGAAGGAATACGGAAAAGCCGAGGCCCAGCTCCGGAAGATGCTGGAAAAGAACCCGAACGACCTCGACGTGAGGGCGGAGCTGGGGGATATGCTCGTGACGGCAAAGGAACCGGGCCGCGCGGAAGCCGAGTATGGGGAGATAAAAAAGAGGGCGCCGAAACACCCGGCAGGATATGCGAAGCTCGGCGTGCTTTTCGCGAACCAGGGAAAGTTCGATAAGGCGACGGCCGAATTCGAGCAGGCCCTGAAGCTCGCCCCCGATTCGCCCGTGCTCCTGTCGTCGCTGGTGCAGGTCTATCTGGCACAGAAGAAGTACGATGCGGCCGCCTCGCTGTGTGAAAGGAGGATAGCGCAGAACGGCAACGATGCGGCGGCGTACAACCTCCTGGGGCAGGTGTACGGCGCCCAAAAAGCGTTCAAGAAGGCGGAAGGCGCGTTGAACAAAGCGATAGAGCTGCAGCCGGCCTGGATGGCGCCGCTGGCTAACCTGGCCCAGTTGTATGTGATCCAGGGGCAGACCGGCGCGGCTATAAAGAAACTTGACGACGCGCTGAAAAATAAGCCGGACAACGTGACCATCTGCCTCTTGCTGGGCCAGCTCTACCACAAGAATAAGGAGTACGCCAAAGCGGTGAATATGTATGAAAAGGCCCTGGAAAAGCAGCCGGGCAACTGGGGCGCGGCGAACGATCTGGCCTTTCTCCTTGCCGGGCAGGGCAGCTCCGGGAAACAACTGAACAGGGCCCGCGATCTGGCGCAGAAGGCGCTCACTGCCCGCCCAAACGAGCCGAGTATCCAGGACACCCTCGGGTGGGTCTATTATAAGCAGGGCGACATGGACCATGCGTCGGAGTTTATTGAAAAGGCGTATGCGAAAATGGCAAACAGCCCCGCCGTCAACTACCACATGGGCATGGTCTCGTACAAGGCGGGGAGGCTGGCCGAGGCGAAGGACTACCTGACAAAGGCAATCAAATCGGGAGAGGCCTTCGATGGAAAGGAAGAGGCGCAAGGGACGCTGGAAAAATTATGAAGACGGTTTAAACCGGTTGCAATAACAAAAAAGGCAGGAAATCTTTCCTGCCTTTTTTGTTATTGCCCGTTGCAGTTGTTCAAGGCCAGACCAAGCACCTTCTCCGCGGGAAGAAGCTGGAGGGCCCTTTTTACCTCAGAGAGGGGGGTGGCGCCGGCCGAGACGACCAAAAGGATGTGGTCGACCTGGGGGGCGAGGGCCAGGGCGTCGGCGGAGGTCAGTATGGCCGGCACGTCGAAGAAGATGTAGCGGTCAGGGTATCGGGTCTTCATCTCCTGGACGAGGACCTTCATCCTTGGCGACCCGAGGACTTCGGTGCTCTCCTGTATCGTCTTGCCGCCCGATATAAGGGTCAGTTTTTCGGTGCCGGGCCAGATGATCAGGTCCGAGACCGGTTCATTGTTAAGGAGGTGGTTGACCAACCCTTTTTCGCTCCTTATGCCAAGGAGCTCATGGATGCGCTGCCGCCGGAAATCGCAGTCTACAAGAAGGACTGTCTGTTTGAACTCACGGGCAAAGGTGAAGGCGAGGTTGATGGCGGTCGTGGTCTTGCCTTCGCCGGGAAGAGGACTCGTGACCATCACCGCCCTCCCGCCCTCCTGCTCCGTCTTTTTCATGATCTGGGTGCGAAGGAGCTTGTACGCTTCGATATCGGGTGAGTTGGGCAGCACGGCCACACACCGGTTTTCAGCGGCGACTAACGGGTTGAGCAGCATTGTCCGGGACTGCGTGTACGTGGGGGAGACCCATCCCGCTTTTTCCTTGTCGTAGGCATCCCACGGCTGTTCGGTTGTCATCCTGGGCAGAGCTTCCTGCCGCGGGCTTTCTTTCCGTGCGATCATCTTTAACGGGTTCCAAGAGCGACGCATCTGCACCTGCCCTCCTTCGCGTAGTGTTTATATGAAAACTAGGGCATAAACAGCCTTGAGAGCCTTGCCCAGGCAACATCCAGGTCCATCACAAAGAAATGGAAGAGAAGCACCACTGCAGCGACGGCGACGCCGACCGCAATCAGTATCCTTCTGCGCCGTACACGCCCACGTCTCCGGTCGACCTGGGTGATGATCCGGGGGATAGCGGCGAGGACGGGGTAGCCGGTGGCGCCCGCGAGCTGGCCGGCGCTTCGCGCGGACTGGTCGCCGGCTTCCTTCAGGGAGACATTACCCACGCCTGCTCCGATGCCAAGGAAGAGGCCGATCAGCAGCACAGCCGGCACGTTCGGCTTCTCAGGTTTTTCAGGCAGCCTGGCCGGGTCTATAAGGGTAAATTTCTCACCCATCTGTTCCTTTTCGAGGCCCTGGGAAACCTTGGCTTCCATCACCCTCTTCATCAGGTCCTGGTATTTGGTCTCGGTGTTGGTACGCTCTGCCATGAGGGTTTTGTACGTCTCTTCGACCCTGGGGGCTGCCTCGGTCCTCCGGACATAATCCTCACGCCTCTTTTCCAGCTCGGCGATCTGCCTCTTTGCCGCCTCTATGTCCGACTGTACGCCTGAGAGCTGGGAGGCGAGGGCGACGTACGAAGGGTTGTTGGGTTGATCGGCCACCGAGGTAAGGCCTTTCTTTGGCGATGCCTGGCCTTTGGGGGGCAAGAGGGCGATCCTCTTTTCCAGTACTGCGATATCCATCCTGGTCTTCTTCACGTCAGGATAGTCGTCTGAGTAGCGGTTTTCGAGCTGGACCAGCTTTGCCTTCAGATCCTTCAGGAGGCTCCTGTCCTGGTCGGTGCTTTCGGTAGGGATGCTCGCCAACTGTGTCTGAAGGTATTGTTCCTTCTCTTTCATGGACTTGAGCTGGTCCTTGAACTGGTCCAGGTCTCTCTCTGCCCTGTCGAGGCCCTGGTAGTTCACCTGCTGCAGCTCCGGAACGGCGTTGATATTCTTTGCTTTGAAGACTGCGATCCGCGCATCGAGGCCCGCGAGACTCCGCTGCACCACTTGAGCCTCTTCTACCAGAAACCGGGAGGCGCCCGCTGACTGCCGCTCCCTCGTCTTCAGGTTTTCCTCAAGGTAGAGGGACGCGAGCACGTTCGCTACCTGCTGGACTACCTGGGGATTGCGGCCATCGTAGGCAAGGGTAAAGGCGATCGTCACCGGCACGGACGATGCTGTCGCTCTTGTTGTCCCTTTGCTGTTCATGACATCGGAGCTTATGGTCTCGAATTTGATGTCCTTCCTCATGATCTCCACAACCTCTTCCGTTGTCATCCTTTTTCGGAGATCGGCATAGAGGTTGAACTGGTTAATGATGTCCAGGAGCCTGGTGGTGCTCATGATGCGCTGGTTGATCGACTGAAGGCGCTGGTCCGCGTATCCTGTAACCGTAGTGAGGACAAACTCGCGAGGGAGCTCCTGCTCCTCGATGAGGATGGTAGAGGTGGACCTGTAGGTGCGGGGCCAGGCAAGGGCAGCGACAAGCCCGATGATAAAGATGATGACAACGGGAAGGAGAAACGCCCATTTCCTGCGCTTGAGAATCCCGATGTAATCGTTTACGGTCTTGACATCGTCTTCCATGAAGGGACCTCACATGTGTTATACGAACAAAAATTGTGACAGCGACACATTACCATATGCTTTTATCGCGCGTTTCGCCCCACACTTTAGATCCTTCGAAGAGGTACCGGCACGGCGACCCCTTGCTGCATCGCCTTTGCTATTCCATAATTGCATGCTGCACAAAAAAACGGAGCATCAATTGGTTTCTGGACCCCGTGGTCACGGGGGCCGCGGCCTTATTCTCGAGCCTTACATACGTGTAGGTGCCTTCGAGGTACATGTTCTTGCTGAACTCATAGCGGATGCCCGGGGTGGCATACCAGCTCTCATAATCAATGGAGACTGAGGAGTACTGCCCGCCCTTCGATACGTTGGTGAAGTACCCGGCGTTGAAGAAGCCGCTCAGCTCATAGGTGAACTTACGGTGGATGTCGAAGGTGAGCGCGGTCCTCTCTACCGTGCCCAGGGAGCCGTAGGCCGGCATGATGTCGCGGTTCGCCTTGAAGTTCGCGGTCGTGCTCTCTCCCTTGTAGGTGAGCATCGCCGTGCCGATGGGGGCCGTTCCCGTACTCGTCACGTTCTGGCTCGACACGAAGACGTACGGGCCGAGGACGCCGACTATTTGAAGGGCCTGGAAGGCGGATTCGGTGTAGCGGGCGCCGCCGTCCACAATGAACGTCCATTTTTCATGGAGGGCATATTCGAAGCCGGTGGTTGCCTCGTAATTGTCTACCGTCAACCCGGTAAAGTCATATCGCATGTACCCGAGGTTAAACCTTCCCTTCGTGTTATTCAGGAAGTCGGTGAGGTCGCGCACAAAGGAGAGGCTGGCGGCATCGTAGGTCATGTCGATGAAATGAGAGCTCCTGTACCAGTATTCGCCGTGGTCGTAGGAGAGGGATGACAGGGTCTTGTCGGTAAGGGCATAGTTCCCCGTGAAACCTTCTGTGGAAAACTCCCTTCTTGCGGCGCTGACCACCATGCCGGAGGTGTAGAGGTCCCGGTCGGGCCGGGAATCGCGGTCATATTCGCCCCTCAGGGAGAACGAGAGCTTCGGGCTCACGGTATAGCCGAGAGACGCCTTGTAGAACTGGTCGGTGGAATTGAAGCTCGGGTTCTCAAGATAGAAAAGCTGGTCGACGCGCCCTGTAAAATCCACGTTCAGTGTTTCCGTGTTGGCCAAAAGGTGGAGCCCGCCCGAGGTGGTGCTGATGAAATCGTGTACCTTCTCGTAGGCAGGGGCAGTGCTCGGTGCGATGAAAATGTTGTCGTTATATTCGAATTTTTCGGCAATCGAAGGCAGGAGACGAAATTCATCGGCATGAAGGAGCGCGGGCGGAAAGGTCGCCGGATACAGAAAGAACACGAGGAGGAGGACCGGTTTAGCGCATCTCAGCAAGGCAGTTGAACCCTTTTCAGCTCCATGACTCATGGGACGACGATGACGTCATACCTCTTGAGTTGTATGTTTTCTTCAAGGTGCTTGCCTTCCACCACGTCATCGTAGTGAAACGGAAAAATTTTTGTTTTACCCTCTTCCTGGCGAAAAATCTTGATGCTGTTTCTCTTGGCGAAGGGGTTGAGGCCACCGGTCATGGCGAGGGCCTGAAGGACATTGGCGTTGGCGTTGAGGACCAGCCTCCCGCTCATGGTGCTCATCATGTTCAACCGGCCGATCACAAAGATGAGCATGCTGTTGACCTGCTTGACCTCGACGTTGAGCACAGGCTCGGTCACGTACTGCGAGATCGTCCCCTCTATTTCCGCCTTGAGCTGGGCGACGGTCTTGCCTTCGGCTTTCAACAGGCCTATGAGCGGGAAGGAGATGACGCCGTCGGGGAGCACCACCACATCTTTCGTAAGGGCGTCGTCCTTCCATACGGAGATGGTAAGGATATCTCCCGGGCCGATAAGATAGGTTGAATCGACACCGACAACGGCCGGCGCGGGTCGTGCCGCGGGCGATGTCCGGTTTGTCGCGGGGGGTGCGGCCGGCGCGGGAGCCTCTGGGGCCGGCGCGTTCTGTCCGGCCGCCCATGCAAGATTTGCAATCACCATCACAAAGACCAGTGATACAAATAGTTTTCTCAATGTATGCCCCCCGCTATAAAGGTATACGACGTTCCGGCCATATTATCGATTGTAACATTACCAGATGTGAGAACCGGAATGCAAGTAAAAAAACTGTAACTGTAAAAAAAATGTAACGTGGCAACGTGCGATACATACGAAGAAGGCCGCCATTTATGGCGGAAACGCCCGGGCGGCTCGCATAAGAAGTCAGGGGAAGAGGAGGCGGCTAGGGAAGGGATATTTTTACCGGTTCGTCTTGAAGGACCCGCCGCACCGAGTGTTTGAGGCCTTCAACCTTTGAGTGGACCAGATCCCTGGCTTCAGCGGCCTGTATGAACCCCTTGAACTGGTTGAAACCCAGGCCGTTGAAATATACCTTTCTTTCGATCAGCTTCGAATTGACGTTGCGGAAGGAGTGGTAGTGTGCCTGATTTCCCTTGTCGAACTCGGTGAGGACGTCGAGGAGGACCTGAAAAGCCCGCTGCTGCGGGCCTTCTCGTTTGAGGACTTTGGGAACGGGATAGATGACCGATTCCGCGCCCTTGCCCGCTATCGTGACAAAGCCTGCCTTGACGGCGGCGCTGACAAAATCGCTCCATTGGGAAAAACTGAGCTTTTTCTCATTGAAATTGGGATTGAGCATCTTCATCCTGATCTTCACCGGCCCGAGGCCCGGACTTATCTTCTTTTTCAGCATCAGATCGGCCGCCTCCGCGAGGACCAGGAACCAATCCTCGACGGTCATGGACGATACCGGCATGGGCGCCGGCGCCGGCGTGCCGCTCTTTGGCTGTGCCGTCTTGTCTTCCGCCGCCGGGGGCGCCTTGTCGGCAGCCTCTTCGTCGTTCCCTCCCGGCATCAACTCCCTGTAATCGACATAGCTGTCGGCGAGAGCGAGGAGGTCCTCTGAGGCATTTTGCGTGTTGCAGACGATATGGACCATCTTACCGGCCCGTCTGAGAGCGAGCACGAGGAACCGAAAATCACTATCTCCGGTAACGAGGATGAACGTGTCTATATGGTCGTGTATGCGGAGGAGCTCCAGGGTGTCGGAGACAAGGACCATATCGGAGCTGTTTTTGCGTCCCTTTGGGATATGGACCAGGTAGAAGTACCGGCGGGTGAGCGATGGGGCGAGCTTCGAGAAAACGGCATTTGTCCAGTTGCCGTACGCCCGGGCGGTTACGACGCGGCCTTTCGACTCCGCGTGCTCGATAAGGCCTTCCAGAAAAAGCGAATCCGCTCCCGGGTTCACGTTTTCAAGGTCCCACAGAAGTGCCACATTGCTCATGCTCCTATTATACAGATTTATGGAGAAGG